>Ga0208299_1001140_pt1 | contig 20770 bp, 36 predicted proteins | sample 15_taG_FD_184089 | JGI IMG/M metagenome (GOLD analysis project Ga0208299, IMG submission 184089) | Marine viral communities from the Subarctic Pacific Ocean - 15_ETSP_OMZ_AT15312 metaG (SPAdes) (version 2) | ecosystem: Environmental > Aquatic > Marine > Oceanic | place: Pacific Ocean | collected...
ATTGGTTTGCCTTCTTCTTTGTCTGCAGCGTCTAATATAGGCTTGATTAAGCCTTTAGGTTTGATTAATTGTTGTGTCACCGTCGTCATCCTCCTTTTGCAGGTCTTTAAGATCCTGAAGCACTGCGTCATATGCAGTGAGTTGTCCTCTACTATAGTTCAATTTCTCTATCGTGTCTACACCATAGCATAGATGTTCTTTAACGGCGTCTCTATTCTTATTAATTCTTTTTTTGATAACTTCTACTGAGTATGGATCAAGCATGACGTTCTAACATTATTTTATTATCACCAGAGTCTAATACTTTAAAATCCCAGTAAGTAAGAGCTTTTCCAATTAATTCCATATCATAAACTTTAAAATCATCAAAAATTAATCTTGAACCTTTTCTTGTTTTCTCCGCGAACCATAAAGCCTCTCTCATCACCTCTTTAGTCGTATGTGGTCCATCAAAATGCACAAGATCGAATACTTTATCAGTTGAATTAAACAAATTCATGTATTGCCTATCTGTAAAATGATAAAAATTAAAGTTTTTATTATTTGAAAAATCTTTAAGCAATTGTATTTTCATAGCATCTGGATACGTAGGACTTTTTGTTGTCAATTCACCCTTGTCATTTTTCCAGAATGTTATCTTTCCCTCTTTGTCCTTATCAAAGTGTTGATATTCTAAATCACCGTAAGGATCTATCGCTATATGTTCGTAAGGTTTTTTTCCGATACGCTTTTTAATACCCATCATGATAACTTGTGAACCAAGTCCTTCACGAACACCTATTTCACATGTTGTAATTGATTTAGGTTCTTCAAAAAATGGTAAAGTTTCGCTCCACTTTTTTAGTAGTTCATACTCAGTGCTATCTCCTCTAATCATAGATTAGAGCTTTATATAATGATTATTTTCGACTGTCTACTTCTTTCCGTTACGGAAGATCTGAGTTCCCTTAATACCAAAAATACTCGCGCAGACAAGAATCCATAAATTTGTAAACCAGCTCGGAAGCGCCTGGAAATGCTCAAAGAACACTTTTATCTTATCCATAGCCGCCGGATCGTCCGACCAGACCCCATATGCGAGCACCAAAATTGGCAACGTGAGAATCGCAAGGACCACCTCATCTTTATAGTCGTTTTGACGGGCTTCTAAAAGTTTGCCCTGGTAAGCTTCCTCACCTCGGGCCATCTTAGCTGCGTGCATGTGTTGCGCATCAGCCATAGCCATTTGAGTCTCTTTACGCTTTTTGTAGATGTGAGTACCTGCGTTGAGAGCTAATTTAATTGCTGAGAACCACATTATTTAACTCCTTTAAATTTTGTTCCTCTAATAGCACATCCTCCACCTCGTGAAAATAACAATGGTGGTACTTGAGGATTAGGCCCTCTTTTTGGTGGGGGTCCTTTTCGAACTCCTCCTCCTGTGTCATAACCTTTACCTGTTAAGTAATCACTATCTTGTGGATAAAGTTGCCAAGTAGATGTTGATGTAGTAGATGCGGGAGTTACGGCAGGAGCAGCTGTTGTTTGTGGTGGACAAGGAGGCATAGTTCCATCTGGACATCTTTGCCCATCTCCATCTCCTCCTCCTGTAGGAGTTTTGTCTTGAAAAGGTCCATAACCTGCTTCTTTTAAAAAATCTTTTCCGGTATCACTCATGACATCAAGAGTTCTTGATTTAGGATCTTTATTATATTGATTTCCAATATAATACTCTCTGTGTAAACCTTCTTTTCTTGCAAACTCTTCTCTTTTTTTCTTATTGTGTTTGTCTGCCCAAGGTCCAATTGTTTTACCTATAACCCAATTAGCTACTCTAGCTGTAACAGGAATAAAACCTTTTTTATCATCACCGGTAGTAGTTACAGTTTTTTTAGTTGTTTTAGTACCATTACCATCACCACCTGTATGAGTTTTACCACTTGGTGGTGTTGCGTGAGAAAAACCTGTATCTGTATGTGGATTAGGTCTTCCTGTAGTAGTTCCAGTCTTCTTGTTTTCGTTTTTAGTATTAGCAAATGCCATTATTTTTTCTTACCTCGTTCTTTAGTTCTACGATTTTCAGCAGTACGCTTCATTCTTTCAGTTTGAAGTTTAGCTTCTGCTATATCTCGTGTTTGCTGAAGTTTTTCTTCAGCTATTCTAATTCTTTCGCCTGCTTGATCTTCAACGCTTTCTAACTTCATTTTTTGAATATCAATCGTTTCGTCAAACTGTTCTTCTTTCATTTCAAGATCAGCACCCTTCTCTGTTACTTTACGCTGCATATCCATAGCTTTCAAGTCTAGCTCTCTTTGTTTCAAAGCAACTAATGGATCTTGCTGTTTTGTTAATTGTTCCGTTTTTACTAATTCCTCTGTAATTTGTGCTACTCTTTGAGCAATCATTCCTTCAATTCTAATTTGTGCTCCTTCAGGATCTGATTTCATCAGTTCTTGTAATTGAGGATCGTCTTGAAGTTGAGCCCCCACTTCTCCTTGAGCTTTTAAACTAATGTGATGAGAAATATGACTTTGTAAGTTAGCATAAACCATGGGATTTATTTGAACCATTCGTGATTGCATAAAAGCTGCGTGTGTTGCAATGTGTGCGTCTTGATCCTGTTGAGGAAATGCGTGAGGCAGTTGCATTTTTAAAGCTTCTGCATTTTCAATTGCAGGGTCTTTAGGCACAATTGGTGGTTCTGGTTTTAAAATTTTATCAATTTCTCGAGTGCCTAAAGCTTCGTATAGTCTTCTATACGACTCTCTAAGGTTGTGCATACCTGGATTAGACATAGCAATCTTTAATTGCTCGTTTGCAAGAGTAACTCTTTGAGTTAAACTGTAAATATTAGGGTCTGCAACGGGAATTACATCTACTCTTTCATCAAAATCTTGTGTTTTTACCATTCTGTTGGCACCATAAACTGCATAAGGATAAACAGGAGGTAAATAGGTACCAAAAATAGATGCTAAAAGCTTAAATTCTTGTCTCATAGCGTTGTAACAACGTTTATGAATAGCTGTCATGACTCTTGAGCCACGTTCTAAGAGTGCCATTGTAGTTCCAACTGCTCTATTTTGAGAATCTTGGCCAACTGACATGTCAGTAATAGCTGCAAATCGTTGTCCCGCACCTACAACAAATCCTAAAAGTTGAAAAAGTGTTGCTGAAGGTTCTTTAAAAGGTAAAATTTGAAATTGATCCTTAATATTTCCACCCGGAGCGTCTACATCTCTAAATTCTCCAGGTGCAAATGGTTGATCATCGTCTCTAATTCGAATTCCTCTAGATTTAAACCCTGCTGGAAGGTTACTTAGAGTTCCTGCGTCCAATAGTTGTCTTAAAGCTTGAGTTGCCGTTCGAGATAAGCCACCAATCATGTGAATTAACCCAAAACCATAAAATCCTAAGCCTGGACAAAATTTATAATGATTAAAATATTCAATTCTGTTGTGTAAGGGATCATCTGGCTTATAATTTCTGTAAACTGATAAGACTTCAGCTGATCCCTCGTCTATAGTAACTATATAAGGGATCTTAACTTGTTTTTCGGCATTATGGACTTCAAATTCTTCTAAATTTAAATCAACATGCATTTCTAAAATATTAAAATTAGTTGGTCGATCCGCAGTTGGCGTAATACCTTCTAATTCATCATATTTTTTTTGAATTTCGTCATGTTTAGGTTGTGATGGTTTAAGTTCAATGTCTCTATAGAAACCTGCTTTTTGTCTTTTAATAATATCATTCTCACTCATTCTCACTACATGAGAAATTCTTTCACAACTTAAGAGATCGGTTGCGAAATAAGGAACCACTAAATCTTCAGCTGGAACAAATTTTGCTACAGCTCTTTCCATTACTTCATCATAATAAATTTTTTTAAAAGCAGAGCCTGCTAATGGAAGATAAAATAAAAGTTGGTCCATCTCTGGAGTGTACTCTTCCATTTTTTCTGTAAGCATATAGTTCATGAAGTCTTGAACTCTATTTGCTTGTTTTTGTATCTCTTGAGTTTCTTCTCCTACAATCTTACATCTGACTGGACCATCAGACGGAAGTAATTCTTTAAACGCTTGTGCTTGAAATTGTGTGACTGCTTCTGCAAGTAATGGGTGAGTAACATTAGCCGACCCTCTAAATGGTCGAGTCATTTCAGTAAATTTAAATCCTAAAAGATCCAACCCATTTTTATAGGTTGTCTCCCAATCTTTTCTACTGACTTTATCTTTTTTGAATTCTGTAATAAGTGTATTGGCCATTCTCTGAAGAGTACGGACATCCATATCTTCCGCAAGATTAGCGTAGAAGTTGTCAGGGTTTTCGTCTGTCTCATCCCCCATTTCAACCGGCTCATCGCTCGGTCTTTCAACTTCTACAGCAATCTCTTCTTCGCTCGTTGGGTCTTCATCCTCAACGATCGGATTTTGTCTCTCCACATCGGCCATAATTACCAAGTTCTAGTTTTAAGCGTACCATTCAATTTAGTATGAACGTCAACTGAACCACCTTGCATAACGTAAGGGTTATCAGGATTGGAGCCTCTAGTTCGGACCATTGTGCCATGTCTAGCTTTCTTGACTTTCCAATCTTTTCCTCTTTTGCCCCAGTCACCATAAGACTCGTCTCTTTCTTTTTTGGCTTTTTTCTTATTTTTCTTAGTAGCTTTGCCTTTACCAAGTCTCATTCCAATAGATTCATCTTCTCTAGCGTAATAACCTTGTTTTGCGTGAATCATTTTTCCAGATTTAGCTGCATCCATTCCAGGCATGATTTCATGAGTCGTACCTTTAACAGCTGCACCTGTTCCTCTAGTTTCTGATTTAACTAAGTCACCTTGGTATGCGTTAATAGGGCCACCTTTGTTTTTCCAAACTTGCCACCATTTTTTTCTACCAGACATGTGGTCCATGCTTCCACCAACATCACCTAGCATAGATGGTTTTCTAAAATGTTTAGCGCCATGTATGGCTTCAGCAATCTTTGCGTCTCCACCAACTTGTTTGATTGATCTTTTTCCATATGTATGCTTCAAATTAGAACGCCAGTCTTTCTTTCCTGCCATGGCTTTTGACATGCCATAGGCAGCGCCAGCCGCAAGTGCAGCTTTAGCGATTTTTTTTAATAGCTTTTTTGCCATGATATATATATCTCCTTATAGTTTATAAACTGCTATTATATTACCATTTAAATAAGTCGACTACTAGCCCACCTTCTTTCTTGTAGAGCTTGAAAGGCTTTTCTAACATATCTGGGGTAATTTTCAAACCAAAAGCTTCCGAATATAATCTTGGATCATTAGCCTCTAGTTTAAGTACTTTAGTACCACCTGATGCAACGTGCTCGTGAAAATATTTGGCTTCTGCCTCAGTTTTAAAAGCAATCAAATGTTCGTCTATAGGCTTTCTAAAACCTAACATTCTTGCATCAGTACCTGCTCTCGCACTATGGGATCTTACAATTTTCCAAGGGAGGTCAGGATCTGATTTAGAAATCATAATAGGTCTTGCCTCAGAATTATATTGTTTAGCCAGCTTAATCATTCTCTCGGGTAAAACTGCTGTTTTATTATAAGGAGTTGAAATAGCTTTGTTTTGTTTTTTAGAAAAAGCTTTTACTCCTTGAAGGCCCGCTTTCCCTGTAGCTGTTCCATAAAATTCAAAGTCTCCCAGTTTACCAATTGCTCCTGCTTGTTTGTCGGCTCTTTTAAAAGCGTGTAATCTTTCAACCGGATGAATAGCAATCCATTTTACTCCATCATCTGCTGCACTTTTTGCTAAGTGTTTAATTAAATGATCTCCCCACACATCTCTTTCAATCATCGGTAAAAAGGGAATAGTATTATCCGATCGCTTAGAAACTTTTTGGGCAATGTTAGATGCATTAATAGTATTCTTTCTTAACTCATCCCCCAGTTCTCTTAGTCTTCTAAGTTCCATTCTATCGGCATACGTTGGCATTGGTTTGTTATAGATAACTTTCATCTTAGCCCAAATATTATCTATAGCTGCACTTGCCTGACCAAATTCTGCTTCGGTATTAAAAGGATTAATTCGAGATTTATTTGTATACTTTTTCATTGCATCATATGCTTTCTGGTGCACATCTGATTGGGCCTCATGTAAAACATACGCTTTATTTCTTTCCGGACCCGAAACAGTTCTTAAACCATAACGCGCGTGATAGATTTGATTATTTAATGTTTTACCATTAACTGGGTCACTATAATGAGAAGGAGAAACATTTCTTCCGTAAGGAATTTGTTTAGGATAATAAATTACATCTTCAATATATTTTTCATCACCATGCATCGCATAAGTTTTATTGTCTCCTACTCCATACTTTGGAGATTGACCTAATTTAGTTTCGGCAGCTAATTTTCTTTGAACTGTTAATATCTTACGCTGTAAGTCCATTGCCTCGTCCACTCCTTTAATAGGAGCCAATCCTGCTGCGTTTATCTGACCTTCAATTTTTGGAATTAATTCTTTTACTCTACCTATCTGCTTTGCTACATCGTCCACATTAGACTTTATGTAATCCACACTAGGAAAATTTTGTCTCGCGTTAGCATTTATTTGAGCCATATTAAGTTGAAGATCATCCATACTAGATTGAAGGTTATTTAAAATCCTGTTTTTATCTGTAAAGAATTTATTACCCGCGGCTACTGGGCCACCTGGAGGCGGTTGTTGAATTGATATTTTATTATAAAATCTTTTTAGTAATTGTTGTGCATCAATCACTATAGGTTCTACTAATTGTGGTGCATTATTTACATATTCAAATCTTTTAACTCTTAAATTCACCGAAGGGGAATTAATAACCATTTTAAGTAAATCGGTTTTAGCTACATTCATATTGGCTTGTTCAGCCGTTTTTAAAAAGCCACCTATTAATTCATTTTTAGGTCCAAAGACCGCGATGTTGGCATCATCTAATTCTCTTCTTGAAACGTTCATTCTAATATTTTGAAACCCTGGTTGGTTACTTTTAAAATTAGCCAACGTGTCACCCTTTCTTAATTGATTGGCCCATTCTTTAGCGGGTAATGGTTTCTTTGCTGGATGTTGTGCAATCCAATCATAAAGCGAAGAACCAAATCTTCCTTTTCCTGAACCTTGGGATAAGGGTAGTTTCATGGAATTCGCTTGAATTAAATCTAACGAAGCGCGATAATCGTTTGCGTGTTTAATCGCTGGTGGTGTTTTAGAAATAAGTTCCATTGATTGAGCCGTGGGTGTTTGGGCCGTGGCTATGGTTTCATTAATCTTATCTAAGGGTTTAGGTACCTGTGATTGAAGTGGTGGTTTAGGTGCAGTTGATTTAGAAATTTTAAATAATTCTCTTAAGAAAGGAATTCGTCTTCTGCCTAAGTATGCAGCGCCCCCGACTAACGCACCAATGCCCAAGGCTCCCGGAACACCCGATGGTTTATAGGGTTTAAATTCTTCGTATTCTTTTTTAGCCATTACAATAAATCCTTATCAACATTCTTTCCAATTACTATTTCACCACCATCATTAAGTGTTTTAGGGAATTCATACTTAATACTCCATGGGTTTTCAATCTCGGGAAAGCCTATATGTTGAACAGTAACTGGTAGAGTTTTTACGGTATTAATAATCTTAGAGCCCTTAAGAGTTTTCGAAGTACCTAAACGACTTGCCCCATATAGTGCTGCACCCGCAAGTGCTGCTCGACCTAATTTTTTAAAAAATTTTCCACGCTTAGCTTTTTTAACTTTTTTTCTTTTCTTTCTTCCTAGTAGAATACGCATACTTTTGTAAACGGATGCTTTATCTTGTCCCATGTGCACTCCACCATACATCCTATGCATTTCTTCGCCCCAGGTTTCTCTAGAACCCACATAAGGCATTCTTTTTATCATAGCCCCATAACCTCTAGGATTAACTTTCATTGGTCGACCTTTTATTCCATAATGAGTTCCTTTTTGAGTTTTAATTTCTATTCCTGAATGAGTGGTAGGTTTTTGTTTGAACTTATACGTGGCGTCTGTTTTTTTACCTTTTACAAAAATATTACGTCTAGATAAAGATTTATATATTTGATTATATTTTTTAGCGTGAGCTTTTTTTCTAGCTAATTTCATAGCTGTTGTTAGAAGTTTTCTTTTCATAACAAATCCTTATCTACATTCTTACCGATGACAATTTCTCCGCCTTCGCTGTGGGTTTTAATTTGTGGGTTGGCTTTTTTATGCATATATGCTTTTGTGATTTGTTTTATTTTTTGTGCATATTGTGAGGCACTTAATTCAGCTGTCTTCATTATCTTTTTTGCTTTTTTAGTCATAGACTTTGACCCTTTAAAGCGACTAGGGTTTATTTTTGTAGAAATTAATTTGCTGTATCTTTTTAATCCTTCTGCTTTTCTAATTTTTAAATCAAGCTTTCCTAGAGTACTTAAGGATTTAAGATCTTTAGCTTTATACTGCTTTAAAATATAATCTTTTAAAGTGCCAAGAGCTTTTCGAGATGAAGGATCCCGATAGATTGTTTTAATACCAACTCTTAATAAACCTCCAGCTAGTTTTTTTTGAATTGGACCACCTTCAACTCTATTAAGAACTTCTCCCCTATCATTAATTTTAAGTTTAAATTTCTTAATGAGTTCTTTTTTCGAAGCATCATAAGCTGAATATCGACTTAAGCCTGCCGCTTGATTCTCTCCATAAAACTTTTCAAATATCTTTTGGGCACGCTTTCCTACTCTTGCTTTTTTAAAGGCAAGGTTTAATAAAGGGGTCCCAAATCTACTAAATACAGCCATAATTAATAATACACTATTCTTAATCCTTTGTTTTTCTTCTCTTCCTCTTCCCAGTCTGAGTAAGTAGAAACAAAAGAACCTTGTCGATATCTTAACATAGCTTGGGTGGTACTATCTACATAGTCGTCATTTGCGCCGTGAGGGAAAGCAGCACATTCCTCGATTACTTCATAGGCAAATCGCTCTCCTTCTGGATAGAAGACTTGTCCTGATTCAAACATAGGAGCACACGCATTAACCCTGGTATGCTTGTCTTTTCCTTTCGATGGAACGAAATCTATAACAGGAATACCCATTCTCCTAAACTCTTGAGTGAGTGGTTGGCCCGTGGCTTTTTGTTCGATAACCACAGATTCAGGTTCCCAGTATTTATATTGGTCTAACGCGACTACTTTTAATTCAGGAAAGTCCCACTTACCACGGACCGCGTCTAATAAAATAATAGCTTCGGGTTCATCCTCGAAAGGTTTAAATATTCCCCAAGTGGTAATAGCTGAATAGTCAGCCGTTTCTGCTTTAGAGAAGGCCGTGTCATAAGATTGAATAACATGTTTTAAAGTTGGCAGTCCCCCTTTCCATACTTGCCACCAATCTCTTTTAATGATTGCTCCTTCTTCTGATGTAGGCTCTTGCATATACTGAGCCGACCAATTTCTAATTGTTAAGGAAGCTTTTACTTTTTCTAATTCTTCAAACGACCAATATTCTGGCCATACAGGATCACCACTCGGCATAATTGCAGGAAAGGAAATTTGTTTCCACCTATCTGCTTTAGGTTCTTTTTGAGCTTTGATTAAACGACCAGTCAAATCATCTTCTGCCCATCGAGTCATAACTAATACAATCGAACCACCAGGTTGCAAACGCTGTCTGGGTCCAGATGTATACCAGTCATATGCACGCTCCATGGCCCCCTCGGACAGAGAGTCTTGTTCAGTGTGTGGGTCATCTATAATTAAAAGATCCGCACCACGTCCCGTGATTGCTCCTCCTACTCCAGCGGCGAAGTATTCGCCTCCATGATTGGTTTCCCACTTCCCTTTGGCCTTAGCGTCTTCTCTTAGTCTAACATCTCCAAAGATCTGTGAATACTCTGGAGAAGCTAATAAATTTCTAACCTTACTACCAAACCTAGTTGCAAGTTCTGTATTGTGGGATACTTGCATAAGTTTCATTTTAGGATTTCTTCCCATCATCCAAGCAGGAAAATAAACAGAAGCAAATTCTGATTTAGTATGTCTAGGAGGCATATTAACAATAAGTCTTCCTCGACTATTATTAGATATGTTTGTAAACTCATTTGCTATAAGTTGATGATGCCCCCATCTAGATTGCTCCTTAGTTTTTCTATATATAAATTCTGGCCATACTTCTTTAACAAAATACATAAAATTATCTTGGCAAAGCTTAATATGTTGCAACCAAGTCTTCTCTACACGGTCTCTTAATTGTTCGGTTGATAGTAAATCAGTATTCATTTTCCTAGACTTTTAAAAATTTTAAAATTTTTTTTTCAGGAGTCCCATAAGTATTTGGGGCCCCGTACGTGTTTCTAACTCGCTTAAAGTTCACGCGTTGTTGTTCAACTCGTGGTTGTACGGCATACCAGATATTGTAGGTCATCAATCTTATTTGTACTACATATTGAGCCTTCCTTCAACTGAAGGTGTGGATCACAGGTGTCGGGCAGGTGAAGTTCAGGTGGTTGAGATGGTAGGTGAGATGGTAGCCACGCGTGGTTAAACGCGTGGCTATTAGTAATTATTCAGTCGGTAATATCTGTTTAATTACTGGTTTAAGATTAGTTAAAAGTTTTTCTTTTAACTTAACAACGATAGGGTCATCTGGATATTCTAAAAGAATTTCCTCAACCGAACTTTCAACCATTTTATATAATAGTTGATAGTTTATTTTTTTCTCTATCGGTGTTTGTGCTTGTGTTGGGCGTTCAACTTCACGCCCAACATTATTAGTTGTTAGGTCAGTACCTAACAAAGTTATTAAACTGTTATTGGGCATTAACAACCTCAATAGGTTTAACATCTACTTTGATTTCAACACTTTCACTATCTACTAAATAACTAGCATATAGTTTAGGGTTTTGCTCTTTGAACTTAGCAAGATTAAACCTCTTACTATTTCTTTTTACTCTTTGAGCATAACCCTCATACTTATCTAAACCAACTAACATAATTGCATTAGTCTTTTCAAAGTATGGAAGTATTTCATCTTTAATTAAATCTTTTTGTTTAGTTAAAGATTTAATTTGTCCTTTGATTAAACCATAGTTCAAGATTGTAGTCTTAATCTTTTTGTCTATTCTTAAACTAGGTTTTGTTTTTTGCTTTGGCATAAACTACTCCTTTGTTTTTTATTTATGACACAAACAAATTACATCTTATCTAAATAAGACACAACAAAATAATTAACTTTTTTATCCACACAACCTATAGTTGTATCAATAACCCAAACCCAGCTACCAATGTGGGTGGGTAGCACTATGTTTATTTAATAAACACCCAACCCCACCACGCACGAGGCGAGGCGAGGCAAGGCACACTATCCCCATTAGTGTCTTGTATGTTCTTTATCATCTTTGAACAAATTCGAGAATCGACCAACCGACACATCAGCTTTTGTGGTTTGATAATCCCCACCCCCTGTCAACTTATTATCTTCTATATCTTTCGTAGTCATAATATTCTGCGTAGGGTCAGATGTGCAGATGATTAGCTTTTCCTCTCTGTCAGGGTGTTCAGACGGCATACCGTCTTGCTCACGGTCGTAGGGCTTTTTCTGTTTAACCACCCAACTTTCCGAGACAAACGAATAGTACGGCGAGGACATATCTTTCAACATACCTTGAATGATAGGCACAATCATATCTTTTGAGAATGTTGTAGTAAACTCACAAATGATATGCAACGCACCATAGCGAGAAGATTTATCTTCATCAATTATCATATCAGCTTTCTCTCCGTGTGTTAAAAATTGTTGAAACCGTTCCGTTATCAATGTGCGATCAAACGGCAGTAGGAATAGTGCTGGTGTGTCGTGCTTGTGTTCTTTACTAAACCGAAATAGATCTATCGCAGTCCAGCAACCGAGAGAGTGCATATCGTGTATGCTCTCTAACGGTGTTTTTAATGGAACAATCCTACTACATTTAATAGGCATTTGTTTCAATAGTTCTTCTTTAAAGTCATCAAACATATTTTCTCCTTTTGTATTGTCTTATCATATCCCAAGATATATGCAACAAGAAAATTTTATGTACCAAACTGAACTGGTAGAAGCAGAAGCTCCTGCCGACAGCTCCAGAGGGGATCTATCTATTTACCAAACGCGCGCGAAGCGAGCGAGGCGAGCGAGGCGAGAAGCCAGTCTAGAATGATTCTAAAGTAAACACATGCCGATGGCGCAAATCCACATCGCGTGATATGGGTAAAAGAAGGCAAACAGTAGCAACAGGGAAATGATCAGCATCACGCTGCTTCCCGTTGATCCAGGAGCTGCTGGGCCCGGACCTCGACGGCCCACCAAACGAGGTTGTTCTTAAACTGACGTAGTGAGCCGGCATCACGTGCTACCTGTTGTACCTTTTCCCCAAGCTTCAAACCTTCCTGCTCTGCGTAATCCTCCAGCTGCTCGAAGATCTCTTCCTCATGCGCTGCATAGAATGCTGTGGTTTCGTTGTAGTAAATTATACCGGGGACTCCGCCCTGGCATCCGTGGTGCGCGATGTCCTTGATCAGTGTTGAACCGGCACCTTCTTCTTTCTCTTTGGCTAAGAGCCATTCTTGTATTTTCATGTTTCTCCTTTTTTTGGGCTCACCAGCCTAGCTTCCAGTCTCCCTTCGGCCCGGCTGTGATGGTGGCATTGTGAAAGTTAATCCATCCGTAACGCATATGCATGCCCCCGTGAGCTTCAGGTATATATATCCCATCTTTCTGGGAAGTCAAGACTTAAATGAATTTATTTTTCGAAGCAGGAGCTGACGGAGTCTGGATCCAGTAGTTTAGTTGAAGGCGCCAGGCACCAACTTGGTGCGAGGCGAGGCGCGAGAACGAAAGGAAAAAGTTAACAAAATAAAATTCCCACGCCTCAACACAAACCTTACTTCAGGGTACGAGCTGTGTCCACCCCCCGTGCGAAGCACGGGGGACTGCAGGATGCTGTTTAGTTTAAAGAAACGAGGCGAGCGGGACGAGGCGAGGCGAGACGAGACAACTGATCCCAGACCCATTAGGACGCTAGCACGCATTATCGGTAATAACCTAATGGATCAGGGATCAGTAGAACCTACCAGCTAGAGTCGGTTCTACTACGATAAAGTCCTAGCCACCTTATCTGATCCAATGTTTACGCGCGAAGACTGATCCGAATAACTCCGTCGCTTCGCGCGATGCAATGTCTGGTTCCTAGCGTGCCATAATCGTCACTATGGCTTATCCTGTTTTTATGGGCTAGGCCACAACACGGCATTCTCTATATAAGATATCATGGGATAATAGTCAAGCCCTAAATTTTCCCGAAGCACGGTACGCATCCAGCTCCTGATGGGCCCATGAGTTTACTTCCCACGCGCCTTTCAAACGAGGCGAGGCGAGACGAGAAGCGTGGGCTGCACCTGCTTCCTGAGCTGCTGGATCCCGGACCAGTGTAGTTTAGTTAACGAGGGCGCACGGGAAACGAGGCGAGAACGAGAACGAGCAAACCCGAACCAGTTCCGGTTCAGCATCATGCAGCTCCCAGGGCCCGGAGAATTAGTTTACGTAATCCAGCTTCAGTATCCGAGGCTACCGAGACGAGGCTCACGGATCCCCTTCCCTTAATCTCTAGAAGTTTAAGGGCTCGTTGCTTGACCCCCGAGCCCAAGATATACGCTGTGCCACCATTTTTCAAATGAGTCAAATGCCAATTGATTTGCCACTTACTCAGACCATAATTCTTGAGATCATTTGATTTAAGTTCTATCCAAACCGTACGACCTTTATACAAAATATAAACATCCGGTATTCCATTAATTGTATTAGATTCTATGCGGAAAATTTGTGCATCCAGCTTTAATTTTTTTATTCGTTGCCAGAGTTTTGATTCTCTTTTTTGGGCCACGCGAAACAGATCAAGTTTTAATTTTACTAGGCTTCTCCCCATACCCATCAACCACACTTATGCTCATATCTGGTGGTGCTGCATGTAATGGTAAATCAGTTAAAATATTACCAGAAACCGATACTCTTTCACAATTTGACTTAAATGGACACACATAATGGGTCAAACTAGCAGGAAAAATAAATATATCTCGCTCCTCTGGGAAATAAGATTGATAGGTAATATATTCTTTAGGGCCATCCCCATAAGTAAACATAATACTCCCTGGGCCAGTTGAAGTACTTACACAATTTTTATTTTCTTCTTTTAATTCCTCTGGAACAGATAAATAAGTAACAAAAGAATATCTATCACTATGGTTATGTGGTGGATTAAATTCATTTTGTTTTTGGTAATTAACCCACATAGATTTTAAAAAATATTTATTATAAGGCTCATCCTTCCCGGAGTTACGCCACTCTCTCAACGCTTGTTCATAAGCTCTCATCATACCAGCTACATAAGGAGTATATGTATTTAAGTCATTATAAGCATACTCTTCTCGGATATGACCAGCTAATCTTGTGCGATAATCTCTGTCTGCAATCCTAGCCTGTTTAGCCCCTTCTAATAACAATTTATGAAACTTCTCACTAATTTTAAAATGGAGAACAAAGGGCCCCCAATTTAAAATGTTGACATGGACATTAGGCTGCTTTTTTTTCTTTTCTTCACTCACAGAATTAACCACTTTATTTTTTTTCATGTATTAATATTATTCTCTTTCTCCAGGCCCACTCCCCTATATGATTGGCAGTATCTTGTATATATTTAAGAATATTCAGTTTAATCTTTAACATGCTATTCTGTAGTCTTACTTTATTTTTTTAATTTTAACAACTACGGAGTTAGGTATAATAGTAGTGTTCCCTATTTCTTCAATTTCCTCCGGGTCAGAGTTAGCTTTAACTGAAAAATCTCCAAATATTCTAGTCATACCCTTAGTCTGAGATAATAAATGTCCCTTAGTTACACAAGTAGGGAGCTGTGCTTTCATTAAATGATTTGTACTTTGCCAACTCGAATCACTCACAATATCTCTCCAATGGACCTCCACCATAGGATATCGGTCAATTTCTACTTTAGCTTTTTTATTTATATTAATTCTTTTCTTCATCTATCCTTACCGATACTGATCCCACAGTAGTAGTCATGTGGGAATTATGTACTTCGTTAAATACCTGAAAGAATTTACTGGGATCAGCCAGCAACTTCTTTTGGCGTAACGTTAATGATCTCTTTACCTTCCCCGATTTTATTCTCGAGTTCGGATAATCTTTTCTCCAACGCTTCACGACTCATGCCCTCCAGACCTGTATGTTTAATCTCTTTCCTATCAACAAAGAATCCCGCCATTTGTCCTTTTCTAAATAAAGCATTAATCGCTGCAGTGTATTGACCGGCTTTAGCAGCACGATCACCTAAATTTTCATATTTTTTATAATCAATTAATTTATCTTTTTCATATTTTTGTAATTCTTGTTGTAGTCTTTTTTCTAAGTATCTACACACATGTGGGTTTTGAGCCGGGCTAGTTAACCTGCTCGCTGTCTCAGTAGGTCCTTCGGCTTTTTTAGATGTATATCCAGCCCGTTGAGCTGCTTCAACCTTGGAGATCTGTCCCCAATTAGCAACCAATATATCTACAAACGTTCTCTGTTTAGGAGTCAGTTCAATCGTAGTCTTCAGTACATTTTTCTTAGCTGGCATATACCCTCACTATAGCATAAAATATTTTTTAAGAAATATTTCTATTTTTTCCCCGTAAGAGACTAGGTTTTGACCTATTTTTTCTTACTTTTTAAGAATTTTTCTTAAAACTTTTCTTAAAGAAAGTGAGTATTTAAGCCATTTTCTTAATTTCTTAGTAGTTTTGACTAAAACTTTTTTTTATTTTTTTTATTTGTATAGAGAGGGTATAGGGGAAATTAAGAATTGACAAACTATCTGGGGGTACTAAAAAAATGGCAAAAAGGAGGTAATTTTATGAACAAAGACAAATTTAAGTCCATTGCTCTCGGTGTAGGGTCATATGAAAAGCTTCTCATTCTTTCTAAGTATAGATTTGAGATGCCTGTTAGTATGTCTAAGGTGGTGTCTTTCCTAATTGGGAAAGCCTATGATGCATTTGAAAATGCTCGCATTGAAAAAGAAGCGGAAGAGTCGTGGGCGTTGATTAAAGATTGGGAACCCCAACTCTTGCATAACTAAGGGGAATATGTTAATTCAAGAATAAGTTGTTTTTTATTTTCATAAAACAGCTCCTTTCTACCTAGGGATAGAAATATCCCTAGGTTTAATTGTCTTGTTTAACAATTACCCTAGCAGCCGTTGTCCATGGATTGAAATCAATTTTACTACATGATGTAGATAAAATACATAAGCACACTATTAGTAGTGTTAAACGCATGGAAGAAGATTAGGCGTACTGATTAAATTTTTTACAACAGCGGTAGTAGTTGCCAATACCTGTTTCCTTAATTTTTCGACCTTTTTTCTTAATACTTTTCTTTTATCTTCATTAGCTTCTTTTTTAAGATCAAGATATAAACGATAGTATTCTATCCATTTTAATTGCCGGTGGGTAAAGGTAATATGCCCATTTCTAACAGCTTTAAAATATTGTTCTTTAACTATTTGAGGATCCCAGCCTGATTGCCAGCATATCCAATTGAAGTCTTGGTTCTCTTTAGTGATCCATTGATGGGCTTCCATTTTATGAATGCTTGATTTTCTATCCGACTGTAAAATTCGTGTATCTTCAACAGCGTTTAATAATACATGACGCCATAGTCTTTGTTCAGGGCACTGATGATTTTGGGAAATTAAAGATTCGGCTATTTCAATGCCCATAAGTTTTAATAAGGTTGGTGAATAGTTCACGATAATGGTATTTAACCTCCGGTGCTACGTTTAACCCAGAAGCGACCTGGTATTGTTTTTCCACATCTTCAATCATCCTGTGGATTTGTGCGCCTGACCATTTTTCCTTTCGTGGTACTATCAAAAGAGCGTTATTATTTGCAAAGATATTCATAGATGAATTATAACTTAGCATCATCACCTTTCATACCCTTGATCAGCTTGAGTTTTACTACATTATTAGTGTGTTTTTTTTTCGTGTGAAATTTATATACATCGTTTGCATCTGTTATCATTTGTGGATCAAACTCTGGTTTATAACCAAAGCATACTCCATTATGTAATGCAAACATTACGCTGGTAATTTTATCGTAGTCTGTTTTTTTTAAATTGGCCGCAAGAATGACTAGAGCTTTGGTGTACTCAGTGATACCATCCTTCGATTTCGCCATCAATATATCCTTCTACATATCTAATAAGATTTAAAAATAATTGATTACTGATTCGTGGACCGTGATTTTTGTGACCTGAACCATCGCAGTGGATGCAAGTTCCAGTATTTATTTGTCCTTTAATGTATCCGTTCCCTTTACAAAAAGTACAAATCTCATACTTAATTTCTTTCTTATCCATTTTTCACCTTTCTTGCAAGTACATTAGAGATAACTCTGCCATCAGGTAATCTTACCCTATCTTTCCACTTACAATCAATGACATAAGTTTTTTCTGATGTTGCAATTCTAAACTGCATCCCCCAGGGTTTATCTTCTCTCCAATACTGTTGAAAATCCTTGATTTCTGTGTGTAAATTAAGCTTTTTCCCCATCACCGTTTTCTACTTTTTTCAAAGCTATGCTTAATTTTTGACCTAATGCTTTAGATTCTTTGTCCAATCCTTGAGACAAGGATTTTACGGTTAACCCGTTTATAAGATCACAGATCTCATCATGAGTTAATTTAACTTCTATTAATTTATCGGTTTTCGCCATGATATGAATAAAGATTTAATTGCATCTAAACACTCTTCAAATTTTGATTCGGGGTCACCTAACTTGATTCGGTTTCGTTCAACCCCATTAACTAAAAATACTAACTCTTTAGTCTTATGATAAAACCTAACACAGAATTCATCATAACCTGTTTCTTTAAAAATTTTTAGGTTCTCCAAATTATGATACTCTTCTATGTCTTTTGGAGTCATTACCATTTAGCTGCCCTTCGCTCCGTTGAGATATTTTTTCTTAAGGGCCTCAACACTTGTCCCTTCTTTCTTAGCTATGTGTTTCATGTAATCATTTACTAATTTAGAAATCATCCCTGCGGGTGCACGGAATTTTTCTTTACACATTCCTTTAAGTAGCTTGTAGTCATCTATCTTTACAGCTACACTTTTCCATTTATTAATGTCCATTTTCATCCTTGTGATTATTGTTTAAGTCGTCTTTCATTTCTTGTAAAGTAACTAAAACTTGTTTTCTAATGTTTTCAAGTTGATTAACTTGAAGTGTTTTAACTGTTAGTTCGTCATTCGCTGTTTCGATTTTCGTGTTTAGTTCCTTAATAGTATTTCCTGCTTTTCTCAATTGATCCTGGAGATATCCTTTTTGTTTTTGCAGAGCCTCTATTTCTTGTCGCTGTTCGGCCAGCAGCTTCAGAGACTCTGCATGATGTTTTTTTTCTTGAGTTATGTCATTGTCAGTATCCTCCATTTTTTTCTGTAATTTTTTTAATTCTTCCATCAAAGGATTGCCGGGTCCCGTTGAAGTACTATGATAGGTAATGCTCATATTAAAATACTCCCGCTATAAAGTTGTTTAGTAATGTTGCTGCTGCAACACCAATTATAAATCCAGCTATACCACAAACAATTTCTGTTCTGTAATATAAAGAATTTATACATAAATCTTTTAAAAATTTTTTAATAGAAAATTCCATAAACCATATATCCTATAAGTAATAAAAATAATTTTGGACTTAGCAACAGACCAAGTGCAAATATTATCATTAACGCGTTTTTAATTTCCCTTTCCATCTTTTTTTCCTTTCTCTAATTTATCTAACAAATCACCCATTTTCCCTAAATCCGTATGTGCCTGGTCTATTATTTTTTTTGGAGTTTTTGGATTCTGTAAAAACTTTGCAATTATTAAAAGAGTTTCCTTAAATGTAGGAATCTTTTTATCACACACATAACAACTATATTTATTTTCCATTTCCTTCCCTTCTTCTTGCGGCCAACTCATCATACACTAAATCATTAGCTAGTGTTGTATGAATTGGAGTTATTTCCCTGTTATCTTCTGTTTTAATTTTTAATTCTTTAAGACTATCTTTATAGTCATCAAACCTAATTGAATCTTCTAATGGAGTGCCATCCACATCATGAGAAGGTATCCTACTTAATTGTTCATCAACCTGCTCTATGATATTATGCCACAAAGAACTTTTACTTTTTATTTTCATAGTTCTTATATATATGGGAGATAATATAAAGTCAAGATGAAATTTGTACTTAGTATGATTATTTGTAGCTCTGTTTATCAGCAGTGTTTACCCCCTCATCCAATGCCTGATTTATACAACTCTCACTATGAGTGTATGATTGCAGGCTATAATGAGTCTCTTAAAAAAGCCAAGGAAATAGGTGCAGGAGAGGTTAACAAGTATGGCACGATTATTAAGTTTATGTGCATAGACGACCAGCTGCTCCTTCCCAGACCTAAGCCAGGCGTGGAATCCTAATTGACATTATGGCATAATTTTGGTAGCGCTATGCTATGAAAGAGGCTGTTATTTATGTGCTATTTGGGAGTATGTGTTGGGCCGTGGAAAGTGATCCAACTCTCTTTGATAAAGAAAAGTGCGGTAATATCTACGAATATGAGAAATCACGTCATACAAGCCTTGAGAGCTGTCTTGACAGAGCTGACTACCTGGGTACCCAAATACAGCTAAATCTTAAAAATAGAGGGTCCTACGCCACAGAAATGACTATTAATTGTATTCCTTCAGACTATTCTATGACCCACAGCATAGCATGGAAATAGTATTGACAAACAACCCTACGGTGTCTTATATTAACTTATGAAGCTATATCGCATCCAAGCTTTCGTATATGGCTCCTATTTAAATGGGAATGTGGAAGCTCCGGACGATAAAGCTGCTCTGTTAAAGTTTGCAGAGCTTGTTGAACAAGGACATGTAAAGGTAGACACTTCGAACGAACAAAGTTTAAAAGGTTTCTACTCAGATAATCGTGTCCGGCTAACGTATGAGGAGTTTACCAATGGCGTTACAAACGATGGTACAAGAGAAGCTAAACTTAGAGCACAAATGGGCTCGGTTGGCTACTACGGGTCAACAGGACGAGATGAAACTGGCCTCATTTCGAATAAAAGACCTGAAGACACAGATAGAAATTAAAGTGGAACAGGAACAGAAACCTAGTATAGCTAGTTAGATACAGGGGCTCCTTTAATTCCTTCCTTAAAAAGGGGTAAAACCTTAAGGGTAAACTCGCGCATATCTTTTTCAAACAAGAATGACATATCAAATATATCCGGGTGTTTCTCATCACACTTACCATTTAAAGCTTTTAAAAAATTTTCTTCATCTACATTTTTAGCTTTATAAACTAACGCATACTGAGCTATACCTTTAAAGTATTTTAATCGTTTAGCTCCATCAATTAATAAATTATTTTCATCAATTACAATAGGAGTAAGCATTCCATTTTGTGCAAAATGTTTTTTCTCTTCTTCACTTATACTAATTACAACATTAGGAACCATTATAATTTTATCTAAATTAATATGGGCTAATCGCGTTTTAAATAGTTGATACCAAGGGTGAACCGTGGTCAGTGGTCCTTGGGTCGTGGTTAATAATTCAGCCATTGGCTACCTCATGAAATTTAAGTTGTCTTCTTTTAGATAGGTAAGGTAACATTGTTCTTAAAATATCTAAAGCTTTTTCTTT
>Ga0208299_1001141_pt1 | contig 20764 bp, 9 predicted proteins | sample 15_taG_FD_184089 | JGI IMG/M metagenome (GOLD analysis project Ga0208299, IMG submission 184089) | Marine viral communities from the Subarctic Pacific Ocean - 15_ETSP_OMZ_AT15312 metaG (SPAdes) (version 2) | ecosystem: Environmental > Aquatic > Marine > Oceanic | place: Pacific Ocean | collected...
AGACTTAACCGAGGATATGCCAAACGCATGATGGAGATAATCAATGCCAAGTTGTAATACTAATAATAGTTCAAATCTTTCAGGAAACCTGAACATTCACAACATCACAAATAGTGGTGCAAGACTTTTAATGACAGTTCCTTTAAGTGGATTTTCTGGTGGAATTATTGGTACTTGTCCAGACAAGTGTCATGGAATAACTGCGGGCAATGCTATTCGATATGATAATACTGTTGGAAGTGTAAGTTACGGAAAATATATAAAAGCACAAGCAGATACCCCTGCAAATTCTGAAGTGGTAGGTATTATTGAAGATGTTAATGTAGCAGGTGACCCTCTTGTCGGTGATGATGGATATGCAACTATAGTGTTGGCCGGACAAATAAATTTAGCAGAGGGGGCATTATGGGGAGTTGGTGGCTCTGATGGCGATGCTGGCGGAAATGATGTATATTTCTTGAGTGCGGCCACTGGTGGTGTTTTGCAAAATCTTGCACCGACAGAACCCACTAATGTTATTAAACCGATATATCAAATTGCTCCAGATTCTCCATGGACCGGTCAAGTTGTAAACTATATTGGATATCAAGCGGGTGGGCAAGTAATTGCAGAAGACCTTGGGCGACTACCAGTAGGTGCTATACAATCAGTTCTTAGTGGCCTTAACGCCAGAGTGGAAAGAGAGGGTTGGGTGAGGATGGGAAGTGAATTGAATTTGGATGGTGAAAACGGCCAAAAAACTTACGGATATGCATATCAAACTGGTGAGTTGGGAAAAATCGCCGAGACTTATTTAAGGTGTTATATTAAAAATGGTACTGTGACTGCATCTATGGTGGGACAAACATTTAAAATGCGTGAAGACGGCAAACCAAAACTAACATGCCAATGTATTGATGTGAGCGCGGCCAAGAAATATGTCGACCTTAAATTCCAAGCAAGTGAATATGCTAATCTAGAAACATTTGTTGTAGAGGATAATTATTGGAATACATCAAGTGGTGCATTACTTCAACTCGATAAAAATGCAAAATATCTTAGGTTTAAACTGCCCACAGTTTCTGCAAGCACATCCGTGAAGAACATCACACTCAACATAAATAACAAACCTGTTAAAAAACCACTACTGCATTTGTGCCATTGCCCATCAGATTCTGATATCGGAGATTGGGGTAGTCCAGCAGGTTTGGCTGTTTCAGTTGCTGAAGACTTAACGATTAAAAAAATCACGGTAAACGATACACTTGCGGTATCTGATGACGCATATCAAGTTACTAATTTAGTAAAAACTGTAGAGGAATTAATTAATCAAGTAAACACACTAACTCAACGAACTGGTGGGGCTTCTGATACCTTCACTTCTGCCTATGGTTCAGTCAAATAGCAAAGTAGAATATAATAATGGTAACAATTATTCATGGTAGCAGTCACTTCAAACCAATCGGACAGACAGCAGTTGCTGGACCGATTGGAAATACTGGTCCAACAGGACCGACAGGACCTACCGGCGAATCATCATTAGGACAGACAGGATGGAGTGGGGGCAACATCACCAATATGTACCTTATTGGTGATAAACTTCATACTATATTTGCGATACACGATAGGGATGGAGTCTTTCGGGGACAAACTGCCGGTTACACCACAACAACAAGAATTAAAGGACAGACAGGCGATACCTACAATCTTATTGACGGTGGCAATACTTCTGGTGGAATTGGCACAGGTGGCGCAACATTTGCAAAAGGTAGAAACCGTGCTTTTGATTTAAATACTACTATAATAAAGAGTATCGAAGTCACTGGTGATAGTGATGGTGTAGCTATTAATTTGGTGCAGGATGAAGTGCTAAATACAATTAATATTCATTATGATAGAGGCACTTTTGGTTATCTTGATGTTGGTCCTGGTAGTAGTCAAAATCAATTAGTAGGAACTGATTCTAACGCATTGAATAATCTTTGGTTGGTTGGTGTTACTGGCGCGACATACGACACTGGAACTAGTCACGGATTAGAAAACGGTGCGTATGCTATCGATGTACAAGTTCAAGATTATAAAGAAAAGATAAAGTATCTTACAGTTGGGGCCGCAGGTTCTGGTTCAGATTTAGAAAACTTAAATGAAAATCCTGCTGGTCAAGACCCGATATATGCTCCACCAATAGATACACCAATTAATCCAAATGTAGCAAAAAACTTTGTGTTAGATATGAGGCAATTTGAAAATGTTGCAGCTGATGGATATACTGGTGGGGTTCAACTACGTTTTCGTGATGCACACTTTGGATATACTGGAAATGAATCTAACTCAAATAACAATTTAGGAAAAGCATTTACACTCGTTACTCATGGTGCAACTGTTGGATATGAACCATCTAGATTTGATGGAACAAATATAATTTGGCCATTAGATTTAGAACCCTGTTGGAGTGGAGGAACAGATATTATTAATTTCTTCTGGTTGCCTTGTGAATCAAGAGATATAGACGGCGATGGGGTATTAGATAGTTGTGTTGGTGGTGCGGCATGGCACGGAAATATTGTGCAGTGGAAATCTCAAGGAACAGATATTGTTTCAGGAACTGATAATGACCCATTCTTCTGCCATTCAGAAACTAATAATTATACTAATAACTTTAAAAATTATAATTCTGGAATGACTGGAACAACTGGTGCGTGTTGTGTGGGTGATGGAATTTGTGTTTATACAACACCAAATTTATGTTATGGCCATTATTTTGGTGCGGGGACAACTTGTGGTGCGGGCGGAAGTGGAAGTGTTTGCTATGAACTTGGTGCGTGTTGCGTTGAAAACACACAAATAAACAAAACTACTTGTTATGAAGATATTTCTTCCAATCAATGTATAAATTTAGGAAATATATCAAATTATATTTCTTCGTTTGGTGGGACAGGAAGCGAATGTGTGGATATGAATTGTGATATGTTACAACACGATGCAGGAGCTTGTTGCGATGGTAGGGGTGGTTGCAGAACACTAACAAAAAGAGAATGTGATAGTAGAAGAAATTATTTTATGGGTGTAGGCATAAAATGCCACCAGAAAGGAAATCTAGGAATTAATATTTGTAATGGTGGAACTGGTGCATGCATTTTAAGTGATACTATTTGTGAGGATGGTTGGTCGGGCGGTGCATGCATAGATAATGGTTATCTTTATGCTGGTAATAATTCTTTATGTGGTGATAATAAAAATATAAGATTGCCTGAACATTTAACAACATCCGAATGTGTTACAGAAGTAGCAGGATTGGATTTAAAACCAGGGGATTTATATGCTGGAGGAATGGTGGTAGGCCTTTATAGACCATATGGTTCAAATATGCTGGGTATGAAGGCATTTGGTGGAAATAAAGAAACATCTTGGCAAAAATTAATGAAAGGTTCTACTGGTTCTACTGGTGATTTAGGATATTCATGTGAATCATATAAATCTAAATACGATTATCATGGATATGGATTTGATTCTGCTGGGTGTCCTGAATTTGACCGATTGGCTTTACACAATACAACGAGCAGACCAGATGCATATTATGTTGTAGTATCAATGTATCCTATAGGAATTACTGGGGATAGAGAGGTAGTAAATCCAAGTGTGGTGTATGGTGCAACTAGTGATTTCTTTTGGGGAAATCGTGGGAGTTCTTGGGGACCATTATATGACCAAAGGATTGGAAAATATAGTGACATAAGTAATGACTATAACCAAAAAGTTTTTAGAATATCTGAAGGATATTGGTACAATCAAGAATATGGAGATATGTCATTAGGAACTCTTGCAGATAATACATTTAGTTCTTGTAGAAAGGCAAGAAGACTTGGTAATGGTGCATTACAAAAAATACAAACAAAATCAACACAATCTGCACATGGATTGTGGCACAGAAACTGGGGAATGTATAATAATATTAGAGTAATTAGTGCTGATAATGCATTGTATAAAAACTATAATGATAATGATGGTACTTATTCTGGTTCTGATTTTGGTCCTGGACTCACTGGTTCTTATGTTTCTGCATTCCGAGCGGCAAGATTGTTTGATGATAATTTAATATCTGCCACTGGTTCTACAGGATCAAACTCAAATAATATTTCTAGTTGGTATATTCCAAGTCATGATGAAATGGCATTTATTGCATCTAATTGTGTTGGGGAGTATCAAGGATTTAATTTAAATGCTAAACTACTTCAAGAAGATGGTGTTCCGTTAAGTGGGTGGCACTGGACTTCTACTGGTGCGTTCAACGAAGTTAAAGGAATGACTTTGGGAGTTGGAGAAGGTATTATTAATCCAGTTGGTGCAACTGGACCAGCTGGAATTACCGCAGACCCAGGAACACTTGCATGGGCAATGAAATTTGATGTAAATGGATATGAGAGCAACTTTAAAGTTGGCAAGAAAAATAGAACTCATAATAAATATAAAGTAAGACCTATTCGTTTAATTCGTTGTGATGGAAAATTTGCAGACGGTGAAGACGAATATTACAAACTATGGAAACTACCAAATGTTCTTCGGGATGAAGATAAAGGAATGAATCAAAGGTACTAGATGGCAATACACGGAAGCAGTAGAATAAAAGACATATCAGGAGTCAGTTCAATAACTGGTCCTAGTGGTCCTATTGGTGCTATTGGTCCAGGAGGAACTTACGGAAGAACTGGTCCGCGAGGGAATACTGGATTTACTGGTCATGGTATTACATTTGCTTACGGTACAAGTACTGGTCCTGGTGGTGGTTTATATACACACCAAATTATATTTGACTTGGCCGGTTTTGAAGGTGGCACTTATGGTTGGAGAACTACTGCTGGTACAACAACAGGAGTTACTGGTGTTCGTGGCCCCACTGGTGATAGACTGAGTGAAGATTTCATAATTTGGAACACTATAGGGAGAGGAGGAATTACCTTCGCTCCATATGGTTATGGTGAACTGTTTAAAGAAAAGTTGGGGCCAACAGCATATTTTAGAAGTTTAACTATTTCTGGTAGAGATATTGCAGTGCGAGAACCTACTGATTATATGATTATGCTTGGCGGTCTAACTTATGGTTTCGGCAGAATGGGAATAACAGGAGAACTCTTATACATTAATCCAGAAATTGGTGGATTGTCTGCACAGGGCGCTCCCAATACATTTTGGAGTGGCGACCAATTAACTGCAAGAATTTTATCACACAAAGAATCATACACCCAAGGCGCGGGCGATAATAATAACCTAACACGAAGTGATGACAATAAAGCAGGTGACCCAACAAATACATCAGCAGTTGTAAGTGCATCAAACATAGATGGAACTGCTGTTACTTTCAGTAGTATATTTGCAGACCAATTTAATGTAGAAGGTGGAACTGCACTTGCAAGCGGAATACATTTTGGTGGAGGTTCACCAGGTGAAGTTTATAAATTTGCTGGTGTTACATCTGATTCTAAATTTTCTTTAGAAAATATTCAAATAGGTTCTTGTTGTTATTGTGCTGATGGTGTGGATAGGCCAGACCATAGAGATTGTGTTGATTATGTGACTCAAACTTATTGCGATGGAGTCGGTGGTAATTTCTCCATTGATGTTTGTATGGATAGGTCAGAAGGACCAAATTGTTTCTCAGAAGGTTCTTGTTGTGTAAATGGGAAGTGCGTTGCAACCAGTGAAGAAAAATGTCAATTATTTGGTGGTTTCTTTGTTGATGATATTGATTGTCAATACATTGATGATGAATTGGGTGGTTGTCCATATCCTTGTGTGGAGCGAGGTTCTTGTTGTATAAATAGCGAATGTTTTGAATTAAGTGAACATGAATGTTCTTTCTATCCAAACGGTATATGGTTTGATAAACCTTGTGAAGATACTAACTGTTGTTTAGAAGGAACTTATGGAGCATGTTGTGTTGATGAAGTATGTTATCACACCACTCCAGATATGTGTCAGAACTTAAAAACAGACGGTGGGGTTGGACCTTCTCATGGTGTATTCTGGGGATTGGGCTCAGAGTGTGCTGGGTTGCATCGGGCAACACCCAGTGAAGGATGGAAGTACGAATCATATTATCCATTTAATTGTATAATAGAAGACCAGATGCTTGGCCCATTAGAAAATGGCCTGTGTTCTGATGGAACAGGGCCACCCTGTACCAATGAAGGATGTCTTGGATGGAGTCAGGAGATGGTAGGTGACCCTGAACAAGGAAGTCCAAGCACATATTGCCTTGGTGAGTTTATCGATTGTGAATGTGAACCTCCAGAATACAGATGCGTTGACAGCGATTCGTGTGGTACATTGTGGTTGGCTAATGGTGAATGTTGGGAGTGTTGTAGAAATCAACCAGAAGACTATGAAGTAATGGGTTCATGTTGCATCGAAGATTTAAGTGGTTGGGGTTGTATTTCTTCTTCCAGAGAAACTTGTAGCATAGTCGATGGACACTTTAGTATTGGTAGTTGTACTGATGTAAATTGCGAATATGGTTCATGTTGTACTGAGTATAATTGTACAATGGAAAAAGCTGGGGATTGTGTTGCAGGAGGAGGAGTTTGGCAAGGATATAGTTGCAACGACACAGATTGTTCTGCATCTGGATTTAAAAATTATGATATATTAGAATCGGTAGTAGAACCCAGAGAGGCTGTGATTGGTATATCACCGAAAGAAAGAAAAGATAATAGAGTTCGTAAACTGGCATATGAACAATATAATATATCTTTAAAGTCTAAAGAAGTAGAAGAAGGTGGGCCAAAAAATCAATGTCCAGATTTGAATAATCCTCTTTCTTGTATTAATCCTGGTATTGTGGTTTCTCCCTCAAATAAAAATAATTGGATTATAGAAGTAGGAAGTGGCGAATGTTCTTGCTGTTCTCCTGGAGTTTGTTGGAGTGGTGCGTTAGGAGATGGTGGTATCGCATCAGATTGTTCTATGTTTGGAGATACTGCTAGTCCAGTAACAGATTGTTTTGATGGTAATTGTAAACCCAATTCATCTACTAAAACTTATGATACACCATCTTTGCCTACAGATGTCAAACCTATATGTACAAATTCACAATGGGAAAGTAATGAACTTGGATGCACTCCATATATGGATATTTCTAAACCCGAAAAACCAGTTTGGATGACATGTTCTTGTTGCTGTAAAAATGGAAAATGTTTGCAATATAAAGAACCTATTCCTTGTTCAGAATGTGAAACATTGGGAATAAATGACGATTGTAAATGTGTTAATGGGTGTGACAAGTGTTTTAATTAATATAGATACTATAGCATAAAACTATAAGGATGATTTTATAAATGCCAGTAATCGGAAGCAGTTTAATAACACCACCACAATTCGTTGAGGGGCCTAAAGGACTTACAGGTCATCCTGGTATTACTGGTCCGGGAGGCGCATCTGGCGCCGCGGGTGGTTCTGGTCCAACTGGTGCTACAGGAACTTTTGTTGTTTCTGGTTACCCTTCTCCTTCTACTAGAGATTTAATACTTGTTTTGTCGGGTGGTAGAGAAATTGCGATTGAAAATATTTCAGGTCCAACAGGTGCAAGTGGGGAAGCGTATGGCCTCAACACCGGCACAGGTGCCGGCAAGACTTATGATATATTCAAAGAAGTAACAGATGGTGTGACTTTCTGGTTCAAAGGATTATCTGCGGAAGGTACACTTCAAGTATACGAAACAAGTGATACAGTAGGAATCAGTGGTGATGTACAATACCAAAGAGGTGCAACTGCTCCATCTGTTCAAGGTGGAAGATATGCATATCTAGAAAGAATGATTGGTGGAGCATCTTCTTTTGCAGGATTTACATATGCCGGTGCAACAGGTTCTGAATTGACTTCATCTGAGGCCGGTTCAATACCGTTTGGTAAGGCTGCTACTGGAAATCTATATTCATACGACCCAGAAGAAATTATTATTCCTATAGGTCCTATGGAATTGAAAAATCCTGACAATTCAGTCAAATGGTATGGATTTACTGGTGGTGATTGGAATCAGATTGGTGCCACTGCCGGAAACGGCGTTGGTATTCAACTTCCTGTAACAAGAGGAAGTGTATATGATATAGAAACGCCTATTGGTATTCGTGGATTTACTGGTGATTTTGCATCAGATGAAGTTTTCAGTTTCACTATACACATTAAAGGAAATGACATTTGGGATTGGCCGGAAAATGTTTATTTTGATAAGAATGATTTATATTTTTCTTGTGGTAGTGATATCGTTAATTTTTTAACTGAAAATGGGGGTGTATCTTGGAAAGCAAATGTTGCAGTTCGTGGATATGGAACTAGTGAATGTCAAAGTGTTTATGGTTTAGGTTCTTGTTGTTATACAGACGATGAAAATCAATTAAACTGTCGTGATTATATGACAGAATCTGAATGTCATGAACTTGATAGTCCTTTCCCGGACGGAGATCATGGATATTGGGGACCATTCTCTACTTGTGCAGAAAATTGTGGGATGACGGCACAAGGTGTTTGTTGCAGTGAAGGTGGTGAATGGGGCAACTTTGGTGGAGATACCCGAATTTGTCTTGAAAATGTTGGAGCAACAGAATGTGATTATTTTGGTGGTACTTTCTGGACACATTATTATTATACAAAAGACGAGTGGGGAAGATCAATTCCTCTAGAACATCCAGTCGCAATTGAATGTGGTGATATATATCCGACCGGCGCGTGTTGCTCAGATGTCGTTGGTGAGTGTACAGTGGTAACTGAGGCAGAGTGCCAGAATATGCTACAATACTATGTGGGTGATTATACAACATGTGACGATAACCCTTGTGGTGGAGGCCGAGGCCTCGGTGGGGGCAATTATTGTATGGACGAATTGCAATTATCGGATTACAATGGGAGTAATCCCAGCGACCCCAAAGGATGTTGTTGTTTTGTCATGGGATTAGCACAGGGCGCGTCCAATTGTTGTGATTACAATTGCACCGAAGGTGGGGGCCAAGAAGGGACAAATGATGGGGGGTCCTGTTCCTGCGATTACACATTCAGCGAGTGCGACGCGGCAGGCACCAATCCAATATGGTATGAGGGTGATACATGCGAAGAGGTGGCAGAAAATGTTGGTTACGGTGTATGTTGTTATGATTGTGTGACAGTCGATAGAAGTGTAGATGGTACTGACTGGCCTGAGGATAATCGTTGGGCATGTGGATGCACTGAAACGGGTGGGGGTTTTGATTGTTCAGGAAACGGGTGTGTTACACCATATTGTGATTGTGTATACACTTGGGATGACTGTAGGATGGATAATCCAAATGGTCCTGGAACTGTCTGCCGCCCCGAATGCAAACTCGCTAATGGTAGTTGCTTGTGGGAGACGTGTAGATATAGTGAGATAGGCGGTTTATGTCCACCGATTGGTGGCAAATCACCAGGTGATCGTGCGGAGGTTTTTCCAGAAGTAACAAAGTCTGCAACACTGTGTGAAGACGATGGAGGAAAATATTCTCCATTAACTTGGGATGGTGTAATTACATATTCATCGAAGACCTGTGCTTGTCCCCTTGATGATGAACCATCAGGATCTAATCATGGATATTGCCAAGGCATGATAAAATGTTGCGATGAGAATGGCATTCATGTTGGATATAAGTGGGAATGGGAAACCACTGGTTGTGCAGATTATTTTGGTGTTGATGATGCTGATGCTGGTTCAGTATGTTTTTCAGATCCAACAGGTGCTTGCTGTGTTGGTACAAGTTGTACAACTGGTACTGAAGCAGACTGCTTTTCTGCTGGTGGTACATACCTCGGCAATAATTCATCATGTGCTGGAGACCCATGCGGTCCAGAAGGTGGTGATTCAGATAGTGGTGATTCAGATTCAGATAGTGGTGATTCAGATTCAGATAGTGGTGATTCAGATTCAGATAGTGGTGATTCAGATTCAGATTCAGATTCAGATAGTGGTGATTCAGATTCAGATAGTGGTGATTCAGATTCAGATAGTGGTGATGACTGTACAAATGGTGGTAATGAACTTTGTATGGATCCGTGTTGTAGTCCAATTGCATGTTGTAAAGATGGAAGTTGTATAGGTGATAGTGAAGGTCACTGGGACCCAGAATATCCAGAAAAACGATTACCACCACTAACAAAAGTTACATGTGAATATGTTTATGGTGGTATTGCAGTGGCAGGTGTGTGTGGTGATGAAGTAGATTGTTGTAATGCAACCATCTATGTTGGTGCGTGTTGCACTGATGAAGTTGCCAGTGGATGCGCGAATACTACTGCTAAAGGTTGTAGTTATTTTGACGGAATCTTTATGGGACCAAACTCAGATTGTGAATATATTAATTGTTGCATATCTGGTGGTGCTTGTTGCATCGATGATGATATTGAACCATGTATCCAAGTAGCAGATGAACAAGCGTGCGATGATATGAGTGGGGTGTGGATGGGTGGTGGCACAAATTGTACTGGTGAAGATGCTATAAGTTGCGCTGGTGTTGGTGCTTGTTGTGTTCCGGGCATGGAGTGTCAAATAATGACGGGACAGGAATGTATTGATGCCGGTGGCATTTATCACGGTGATGGAAGTTGTTGCAATGTTATTGAACCGTGATAATAAGGAATAGATTATGCATCATATAGTATTTATCATAGATGTGTCTGGAAGTATACAAACGGGCCAATATGAAAAGATAAGAGAAGGTATCATTGAAGCATTTAATGGGACCAATAGTACCTTAGCCGGCCAGGGAAATATATATTTTTCTGTTGTTCATTTTAACACGCACACAATCATCCACTACAATTCACAAGAAGTTAATACCGATATTTTTAATGGGGATCCATTAGGTGTGTGGGGAACTCAAAACCTTGAAGATGCAATGAATCTACTCACTCCTGAAAGTGGTGGCACATGCTTGCTAGCGGGTTTACGACCAATGGAGTTGCCACTGGAAGGAACATTAAAACTGAACGAGCCCCCAACATTGGTTATTATTGCATCAGATTACTTCAACAATCCTGGTTGTCATGACGAAACAATTATTGGGCAATCTGATGACATAAGAAACAACTTTGGCGCGACGATTTGTACAGCAGATATTGCAAACTGGCCAGCAGGCCTTCCACTGGATGTGGCATGTACTTATGATAGTGAGCATTATCTATGGGATACACCTACATGCTATCCAAACGGAGTATCAAAATACATTGATGTAGCACTTGTAGATTTTCCAGCACTTTGCCATGAATGCAATAACGGATCAATAAGTAAATGTTGTTTAGGAGAAAATGGTGATGAAGGTTGTATTACTGTTGCACCAAATGTATGTATTGAAATGGACGGGCAAGTTGTTTCAGAGTGTTTTGAATGTACACAAGTACAGGGTTCTTGTTGTTATTATAATCCTGATCCAGGCCCAAGTGAGTCATCTTGTGCAGGAAGCAATTGTGGGATTGGAGCTTGTTGTGCAAATGGCGTATGCATTGACGCCGCGATATTCGGCGGCATGGATTCATCCATCTGTGCATCAATGGGTGGATTATGGCTGGGTGATAATTCTTGTTGTTGTTGTGATTGGAAAGCCGCGGAGGAAGCCACGGGCGTGTTGTGCGAACCTGGCGTCGGCGCACCTACTAACTGTGACAATTATAAATGTGAAAATGATATCACAAAATACACATGTGAATGTGTGAGACATGGAGTTTGGCTTTCTGAGCCAAATTGCAAAAACAACAATCAGGGTTGTAATGGTATATGTTGTGATAATCCGACCGTTGGATGTTCTATGTGTGATGACGGAAGTGTTGAATGTTGCGGTGGAGAAAACGCATGTCCTGGCGGTTGCGTTGGTGAGACAGGTCCTTGCTGTTTAGCGAATCCTGATACTTGTGAAGGTGAATGCCAGGAGCTTACTTATTGTGACTGTATTGCGGAGGGAGGAACACCCGGTGGTTTAATGGGGTGTATGCAGATTGGTTGTGGTGGAGGCTGTTGTGACTTCCCGATGGGTGCATGTTGTTACGATGATGGAAACACAAACGTGGGATGTATTGCTCCAGTGCCTCAAGATTACTGCAATGATTCTGGTTTGCCAAACCCAGTCTGGAAGGAAGGTCAATGCACATGTGAAGAGTGTCTTACATGTTCTGTGGGTTCACCGTGTGGTACTTGTTGTTTAAAAAGTGCGGAATTAATTGACTGTGTGCAAGGCATAACAGAAAGTGAATGTAATGTTCTGCCAGGCGATTATGATGATAGATATTGGAATGATACGAATGGTGCATGTTGTGATGATGGGGTTTCTTTATGTGTATTTGAAGGTGCGATACTTCCTAATTGCATACATGGTGCATGTTGCAACAGTGATTGTAGTTGTAGTACACTTTCGCAGGATGATTGCATAAATGGTGGTGGTGACTTTATTGGTGGAAGTTGTGATGCAACTCCTTGTGATGACCATGGATATTGCTGTATTGGCACATCATGCGAATTTTATTATGCTGAAGGCGATTGCGATATCAGTGGTGGTGATTGGTGTGGATCTTGTTCTGATGGTACAACAAATTGTAGCAATTGTGGAAAATGTGATACGACACCAACAGGCGCGTGTTGCGTCGGCCAAGTTTGTTCAGACGTGACAGAAGAAAATTGTATTTTGGCGGGCGGAACACATCAAGGTAACGGAACATCATGTAGTACCACAGATTGCACTGAGGGCGCTTGCTGTATGACAGATGGGGGATGCATCGTGTTCTCTCCTAGCACTTGCACTGCGTTTGGTGGAACATATCAAGGTAACGGAACATCATGTAGTACCACAGATTGCGGAGATCCAGATGGTGCGTGTTGTACATACACCTGCACTGGACTGGGTTGTTGGTGGGTATGTGATATAACATCGGAAGATGATTGTACTAATTCTAGTGGATGGTATAAAGGTGATGGCACTGATTGTAACACCTCATATTGTGGCGGTGCGTGTTGTGATGACAGCGTTGGAGATTGCACGGATGACGATACTGTGCCTGATGCAGACACTTGCAAAGCAATGGGATATACTTGGCAAGGAGATGGTACATCATGTGGTCCTGATACTTGTGATTGTGACGATTGCCGCGCGTGTTGTACTAACGGAAATTGTACTGTTGAAGAATCATATGATGACTGTCAAGCATTAGGTGGAGTTTGGTTTAATACCGAAACGGACTGTAGCACAACAAATCTGTGTGCTGTTGGTGCGTGTTGTGTTGAAGGCAGTTGTTATGAAGTAACATTAAGTGAGTGTGTTGACATCTCTGGAACATGGAATAGTGATATTACTAGTTGCAGTCCTAATCCATGCGAAACTGGAATTTGTTGTTCTGGTGGCCTGAGTAATAATTGTGGCGACCCAGACGGAACTGCTATAATAGACGACTGTGGGCCAGGGGAAACTTTTATGCCTGGTGGTCTTTGTGCCAATAACGATTGTGGTGATTATACTGGTCGTTGTTGTTACTGTCCAGATCCGATGGGGGATAATTGCATTGAAGGTGTGTCTCCTTGGCAATGTTCTAATGTATATAACACATGTGGGCCTGATGATTTTTGTGTTGCTTGGGAATTAAATGGTGAATGCGAGGGCCCTAGCATGGCCGCTTGTCAGAATTTATTAAATTCCGGCGCATGCGGCCCAATTGGTGCGTGTTGCATAGGTTTTACCTGTACACAAGAAACAGACTATAGTTGTACTGTCCACGGTGGTGAATGGCAAGGAAAGAATGTTCCTTGCGACGCGGATACTTGTGGTAGTGAAGACCCAGAGGGCGCATGTTGTATAGATGAAACTTGTTCAATAACAACATCGAAGAATTGCTTGGGAGGGTTTGGAGATTATCTTGGCGATGACACAACATGCGATGGTGACCCATGTGTAATTACGGACCCAGTAGGTGCATGTTGTTACACGAAAGGCGGTATAGAAACTTGTCAAGAAATAACAGAAGCCGATTGTGAGTTATTAACTAATAACACATATCATGGTGATGAAACAACTTGTGCGGTTGAAGGCGCCGATTGTGGCACTGGTAATGGTGCTTGCTGTTTGGAGAATGGATGTGAAGATAATTATAGTCAAGTAGTTTGTTTACAAGAAGGCGGAAAGTATTACGGAGATGGTTCTACTTGTGAAGTTGATGGTACTACTTGCGGAGGAACTTGGCCAGAAACCGCGTGTTGTATTGGTGGGGTTTGTCACGATGGATATTTAGATAGTTCTGCCTGTGTAAACGATGGAGGTAGTTGGCAAGGGGTTATTGAATGTGAATTTGTTGATTGTTATATCACTGATTGTATAACTTGTCCAGATGGTGATTCAGATTCAGATAGTGATTCAGATTCAGATAGTGATTCAGATTCAGATAGTGATTCAGATTCAGATTCAGATAGTGATTCAGATTCAGATTCAGATAGTGGTGATTCAGATTCAGATAGTGGTGATTCAGATTCAGATAGTGGTGATTCAGATTCAGATAGTGGTGATTCAGATTCAGATTCAGATAGTGGTGATTCAGATTCAGATAGTGGTGGTGGTGGAGAGGGATGGTGTTGTTTTCCAACAATGTGTTCTTTTGGACCTTGTTGTGCTTGGTGGCTTTTGGATCTAGAGGGTAACTGTCCATCACCTGCACTACCTGGTCCATTTGGTACCGAAGCTGCTTGCTATGAATCTGAGCAGTGTTCTGGTGGTCAATGTATTGCGAATCCAAACTAATGAGGAATAATTATGACAAGTTATGAAAAACATCATTGTTGTTGTCCTACAAATCCGTTTCTCATGCCCGCTGGGGGTAAAAGTTGCTGGGGTTGTTCGCCACCAAAACCTTGCCCCTGTCCTGATGGCGCGCCGTTTTGTTGGGATGAAATTGATAATTTCAGTGGGTGTCCATCCGCGAGATGCGGCGAAGGATTTGAATGTGTTGATAATGATAACGAGGATTGCTGTCAAAAAGTTTGCTCAACGATGTATTGTTGTTGCGATAGAGCTGGGCCCAACTGCACTGTTCAATCGAATTGGCTTGAGGTAGGACCCGGTCAGTGTGATTTCAACTGTGGAGATGCGTTGTGCGATACTGGCGAGTATCAGTTTTACGGGCAATGGTGTCCTTGTATTGACGGCACAGGTGGTGGCGGTTGCAACTGTGCAAACTGTCAGCAAACAGGTTGCAACATGATGGGGGCCCAAGGTGGTGGGAGAACTGTTGTTGGTGATTATTCTTATGTTGTGTCGCCCGATGGAGAATGTGTTTGGATGGATTGTGGTATGGGCGATTGTCCATATCCACTATGTTTAGAAGGAGGATATAGATAATGGCTGACCTACCCACACAAACACACGGAAAAGAAATTCTTGAAGTTCTTAAAATTAACACTTGTTGCGATGAGGCTTGCATAGATTGTATAGTTACTGGTGCGTGTCATACTGAATCTAATTGTCCAGACGATTGTGGTGGTCCACACGGAAATCCCATCGTCAATAGATGTGATGGTGATGATTGCGAACCACCTTGCCCAAGAGATTGCTGGTCTTGTGGTCCACTTCAATTTAAAGAAGATTATTGGGAGGATGCACAGTGGCATTGTGGATTTGATTCTTCTAGTCCGTGTTGTGAATTGCAAAATTATGATTGGGAACAAACATTCTGCAACGGTGGAGTTTCTTGCGAAGAACAAAAACGATTAAGTAAACTTGCAATGATGTGCTATTGGAGAAAATACACAAGAAACGGGTCTTGTCAATGTGAAGGGAATTGTCCATGCGAAGACGGACCTAACACAGACTGTCCAAATACTTGCTATTCCTGTGAAGATTTAATAAGAATGCATAATGGTGGTAGTGGATGGTGTCATGCGGGTTCTGGTGCAGAAGACATGATGGATGAGTATGTAAGAAGAACTTGTGGATTTTTATGTGATGAAAGTTCAGAATGTGCGGCCTGTATGAATTGTGAATGTGAAGATGACGGGCCAGTCATTCAGGTTGGAAAGAAAACTGCTAGGAGTATGGATCGCCCGCCAGTGGGTGGTGCGTGTTGTCTTGATGGCCTCTGTTATGATGGATATACTGAAATTTTCTGCCGAAATGACGATGGAACATTTTATGGTGATGAAACATTGTGTGAAGATTATCCAGAATGTGAAAACGATAATACCGATTGTTCTTCTGATGCACAGTGTCCTATTGGTTTGTGTTGTGAAAATGGACTATGTATAGTGTGTCGTCCTGATTTTGTAGATTGTATAACTTGTCCGGGTGGAGATGGTGATTCAGATTCAGATAGTGATTCAGATAGTGATTCAGATAGTGATTCAGATTCAGATTCAGATAGTGATTCAGATAGTGATTCAGATTCAGATTCAGATTCAGATAGTGATTCAGATAGTGATTCAGATAGTGGTGATGGTGGTGATGGTGGTGATGGTGATTCTGATAGTGATTCAGATGGTGATTCAGATGGTGGTCCAACTGAAACAGAAGTCGAACCAGGTGCGATGGGCTGCTGTTGTCAAGGATACACAAATTCCGAAAATGCGGGCCAGCAAGAAAATGTAAGTGTGCTTGACTGTATGGCCACATGTGAGGCGTTGGGAGGATTCAATGAAATGGAAGGACAATGCAATTGGACAGAAGGATTGTGTGGCAACCCGGATGGTGTAGGTGAAGAGTTCGGTTGTGGCGACTCATTTATGTGTTGTTTACCAGGCGGTGAGGGAAATCAAGATGTGTGCCACAATGTTGGAGAAGAGGGTTTCCACACTTGGACGGACTGTATCGAAGCGGGCGGTCATCTAATAGCAACAACGATTATCTATGAAAATGATAATGGAAATTTTACAATTGTAGGCGGTTTGGCTTGTGATAACAAACAGGAAATTCCTGGCCAGGATTGCCCCGAAAATGTAGCAAATAATAGATGTGCTGGAAAATGTTGTAAAGCAAATTGCCAAGTATCAGAATCCGAGAGTTGCTGTGGTGGTGATTGCGCGCAAGTGGGTATCAGTACTTGCAGGGATGGTGGACAATGCTGTACCCTTCAACCACCCTCCATGGCCGATCCGAGTGGATATCATTGCACGGATTGCACAGATGTAGATTCAGAAGAGGAGTGTACTGGTGTGCAAGTATTTCAAAGAAATAGTTTTCCACGTGGCCAGGCCTTAGGTCGGACAAATTGTAGCTCGGAGGGTGAGAGCCCATGTGATGATCTTGTGGATTGCGGCGAGATAAAAGATCCCTGTGGAGTAGGATTTGATGGGTTAGGCCCGTGTTGGAGTGAAAACTTGGTCACTGAGGATGGACTATGTTGCCATGTTTGTGAGAATGACCCAATCGATGACGACAACAATCATGAGTGCAGTGAGGTATCCCCTGCATGTAAAGAGAGAAACGCCCATACCAGAGGCAAAGTAATGAATAAAGTAGAGTGTGAAATTTATGGTGGGATATGGATTGGGACATTCACTGAAATTTCAGAAAATTGCAATGGCATGGGTGGTGCAGGCCAGACCGAAGAAGAACTTCGCGAACCTGGCTCGGATGGAGGAGTCACGTTTACAGGCTTTTGCGAAGATTTTGTAGTAGAAACCTGTTGCAAACATGAGGGATTTGGCTGGCCAGAAAATGGTGCGTTCTGTGGTCAAGTATTTTATAAAACAATTGATAATTGCTGGTACGTTGAAGAAGATGTGTTTGAATATCAATGTGGTTTGTGTTGTGACTCTGAAGAAAATAATGGTACGAGGGTTGTGTGTTCGTGGGAAGAAAGTTGCCAATGTGCTGGGGAAATGGTGGACCCTATTGATGGCAGTTGGATTCCTCCTTGTGCGGCAATGTCCTGGGGAGGCCTCAATTGCTCGGGCTTGATAGGGCCCGTAGGTTCATGTGTTTGTGGGGGATCCCCCGCCGGCGGGGGAGGAGCGTATCCACTTTTTGCAGAAGGTGATTATTCTTATGTCATGACACCCGATGGAGAATGTGTTTGGATGGATTGTAGTATGGGCGGTTGTCCATATCCACTATGCATGGAATGATATATAGTATATGAGTATTCAATTCAGAGCAAGAATTAAATCGGCAGCAGACTATACCAACCACTTTTCGGATATGGGGGTTTGTTGTCATTCTAATGGAAATCAAGTCGAAGATTCATATATTAATTGTATAAATGCTGGAGGATATTTCCAATATGTACAAGTTTTACAGGGAGAAACACCAGGCGATGTTGTTTGTCCCGATATAAGTGATACGGGATGTTGTTGTGCGTGTGAATATGTTGATGATTATGATGCATATTTAGAAAGTATTGAGGGAGGAAATGGTGAAAATAATTATACAGAATATATGGGTGGATTAAAAGATGTTTCTCGTTGTGAGTGTAATAGGATTGGTGGGGTTTGGGATATTAATTCTTGCGAAACTTATAAAGTATGGCAAGATGTTTTTAATTTATGCACAAACGGTGCATATGGATATGGAAGTCCCCGCCCAGTTGAAGATGACCGAAGATTTCCAGAAGGTTGTTGTGTAAACTACACAGATGATACTCATGAGTGTCTGCATGTTTGTTCTTCGGGTGAATGCTCTGATTTGCAAGATGCCGCATGGCCAGATTGTTGTCCAGATGTGGCAGATGAAGATTTGTGTGATGATTGTCCCCACTGCTGTGCAAGTCATTATCCCACTGTTGCTTGCGGAGAAGACCCAACTATATCTGATCCACAAGACTGGATTGTGTGTGGTGATGAAAGAGGCAAAGCATATTCTAGTGGAGGGAATGCATTTAATGATGACGAACATACTAATGTTTTGGTTGTTCCCAAATATATCAATGAAGACGAAGAAGAAAGATATAGAAATACTATATCAGGTTACGAAAGTAGAAAAGGTGTATCCTCTGTTTGTATTACAACAGAAGACAGAGTTGATTATGGTTGTAGAATAAAAACCAAAAATTTATGCAGCGGAATTTGGATGGGATTAAATGATGCAGGATTTCCTTTTAAATGTAATGATACTGAAGTTGGTATTATAAGAGATTTTCTTAAAAATGGAACACTATCGAAAGAAGTTACTGATGGTTGGAAATTTGGGGAGTACCATATTGCGGGGCATTATGCTGGGATTTTCAATTATGGAGGGGAAGACGCGAGCAATACAAGTATTGAAGGTTTTGGTAATCCAAAAACTGGGCCATGTCAACCCTATAAAATAGAAAGCAATTCAAAAGATATAAAAGAATTTAAATCTTTCGCTAAATCACAATATGCGGTTCTTATTTCGCCACACGATTTCGATAGAAAGCGTTCTAAGAGACTTCATAGCAAAAATCAATTTTTAAAAAACCAATCTAAATCAAAATTTGACAGCGTACGCAACATGGTCACTCCTCTGGACCTGTTCAATACTGTTAATTCCTATACCTTTAATGGTGTGGGGGGATGGAAGATTCCATCATATCATTTACTTGCATTTATTGCCAATCAGATTCAAAACCCCAAATTTATTGAAAATACAAAAAACAACAAAGCATATGAATGGGAGCCTATGAACGGATCATATTGGAGTTCCTCTTTGTGGGGAGACACAACAAAACAATCAATGGCATATGTTCAAGATTTTGATAGAAATTTTGTTAGTTTATGCCCAGTGACTTATAATAATCATAAAGCTCGTTTTGTTCAGGTGATAAAAATAAATTAATTATTTGACATATACATAATATGGTGTATAATTTGTGGTAGTGAATATTTTGATATGGAGATATGATGGAAAAAAATAAAAAATCGAAATTTAGAAAAGTATCAGTAGATCCTAATCAACGAGGGATTAAAAAGGCTTTTAGTATGGTACAGAGTTTTTCTGTTGCATTGGCATCAAGAAGTCTAAACAACAAGAAAATAAACAAACCAATTAAAGCACTTAGAGTATTGAGTTGTTTTGGCAATGAAAGTATTGGCGGAGAACTTCCACCCTGTGAATATTTGGAACAAAGTAAGATTGATGATACAAAACATATTTGTGGTGGTTGTGGGTGTGGAGACCGAGAACGAACATTCTTAGTGCCAAAAGCAGACGAATATGGAAAATTAGATTATCCAAAACTTGCATGTCCTCTACAGATGCCAGGATTTACAAACTACATTGTCAGTACACCTGATGAGGCAGAAGAACCCGTAACTCGTAAATATTACATCGAGAATATTGATTATAGTTCAATCGAAAATTTAGATGTTGTAATTGGAGAACAGGAAAATCCAAATGAAGACAACGGACGCCATCAAGAACCACAATCGAAGAAGTCGTAGAAGACAAGAAAACAAACAGAAAATATATAAATCAATTTCTGTTTGTTATACTGTTAGAAACAGAACCAACTTACAAAGCAAATATGGACCTTTAAATTTATTAAAAAATTCTATAAATTCTGTTGTCAAAGCAAGTGTGGGTATTAATTTTGAAATTGTAATTAGCGATTGGCGTTCCACGGATACTAATTATAGTTGGATTCCTAAAACTGCCAAATTAATACCGATACATAAAGATAAATTTTCAGCAGGATATGGGCGGAATATTTCTGCTAAAAATGCAAGATATAGTAATTTATTATTTCTAGATGCAGATATGCTTATTGATTCTGAATTTTTAAGAAGATGTTTTAAATATCTGTCTGTTGGTAAAAGTTACTTTCCCTATCCGTGGTGTGTTTCCGAAAAGGATAAAGATAAATCTGAAA
>Ga0208299_1001143_pt1 | contig 20750 bp, 40 predicted proteins | sample 15_taG_FD_184089 | JGI IMG/M metagenome (GOLD analysis project Ga0208299, IMG submission 184089) | Marine viral communities from the Subarctic Pacific Ocean - 15_ETSP_OMZ_AT15312 metaG (SPAdes) (version 2) | ecosystem: Environmental > Aquatic > Marine > Oceanic | place: Pacific Ocean | collected...
CCTGATAACCCTTTTGATGAAACTACAAAAACCACATGAACATAAATGTGGACTATGTGGAATTGATATAAATAAATGTAGAGAACGTATCATAAAATTAATACATATTGAAAAAAACATTAAAAAGTAAAGGAAAGTATATCAAAAAGTTTTAATACACTATACTTATATATAAACACATTAGTATGGAAAATAAAAACGAAAAAATATTCCCTAACTTTGACCCAACAACAGACCTTTCCCAAGCGGGAACTAATAGAAGGATGAAACGAGGGTTGGGTGCTAAACCACTACTCGAATCTGAAATCACAGAAGTTCAAAAGAAAGCTCGTTCAGCAATGGAAGCAGCTAGATTACTTGGAGTATCTTACAACACTTATAAAAAATACGCAAGAAAATATGGTATCTTTGAAGATTTAAAGAATCCAAATGGTGATGGTATTCGTAAAGGTTATAATCTTAAGAGAGGAAAGTATTCACTTGATGATATATTAAAAGGAAAGTATCCTGATTATCCTGTTTGGAAATTAAAACAGAGATTACTTAACAATGGATATATGTTAGAGAAATGTAATGAATGTGGATTTGAAGAAAAAAGAATTACAGATAGTAAAGTTCCACTTGTTTTAGATTTTGAAGATGGTGATAGAAAAAACCACGAATATGAAAATCTTAGAATGTTATGTTTCAATTGTTCCTTTCTTATAAATGGAAACTTATCAGGACCACGAAAAGAATACGAATATTAAAATCATCATTGTATGTTTAATGATAAAATAGCATCCAATAAATACGAATGGTTTGTAAATAAATTTCCTTGTAAAACTGCAATAGAAACTGGAATGCATGAAGGAAAGGGAACTCGTAATCTATTAAAACACCACGATACAGTAATCAGTTGTGAATCTTGGGATAAGTTCTTCCAAGAAACACTTAGTTCATTTATTAATGATGATAAATTCAATTTAGAATTAGAATTTAAAACTAAAACACATAATATTACTGTAAAAAAACTTGTTAAGGATGATAAAACTCTTTTTTTACTAAAAGGAAGTTCTGAACTAGCATTAGAATGTATTTTTTTAAATGAACTCAACTATGAATTTACTACTCCTTATATTTTTTATCTAGATGCTCATTGGAATGGGAAGGGTGGAACAGATTGGCCAATACTACATGAGTTGGAAACCATAGGTAATTATAATTTAAGTAATAGTAAACTAATTATACATGATTTCAAAGTACCTGGTTTTAGTACTAAAGGTTCACCTATTTGGGGATATGATGAATACAATGGTTTTGATTTAGATTATGATTATGTAAAAGAATATCTATTTAAGATAAATAATGGAATGTTATCATTTTTTCCAGATAATGTAACTAATGATGAGTATGGAAAGGGTATATTATATTGTGTTCCTCCCGAAGAATTAGATTTTGAAGAATATCTTAGCTATAATCGTGGCAATCCCACAATTGAATTAAATAATTAAAGTTAAATGAGTTATATAATTGGTAAAGCCTGTGAGGGTGTATGTGATACAATATGTGTTACAGTTTGTCCTGTTGATTGTATTCATGGTCCTATCCATGTTGATGGTGCAGGAAGAGAAGTTGCTGATATGAGTAAGGAAGAAATCAAAGGTTTACAACTTTATGTAAATCCTGAAGAGTGTATTGATTGTGGAGCCTGTTTACCAGAATGTCCTGTTGATGCGTTCTATGATGATGAGGATTCTGCTATAAAAAATGGTGAATTAGATGCCGTAAATAAAAATTATGAATTTTTTGGACAAAAATTTGGAAATTAAATAAATTTTTCGTATCTTTGTGTAACAAATACATATATATTAATATAAATAAATTAAAACAATGAGTAAATTTTTCGAAGTTACAGTAGAAGTGGTTGTTGCCACACTTAAAAATGGTAAAGACAAGAAAGCAAAAGAAATCTACTTAGTAGATGCACAATCAGTAACAGAAGCTGAAGCAAGAACCGTAAAGGATTTTGAAGATAGTGGAGTTCAGATTGACTACAAAGTAAGTGGAGCAAAAGAAAGCAGAATATTAAGAGTAATTGAGTAATGAGTAAAGACCCTCAGATACAAGAAGAAGAAGTTAAAACAAAGGTTGCAAAGAGAGTACCACCTGGAGATAGGTGGACTCCTCTTTCCAACTCAACCGTAATGTTGGATTCTTTAACTGATGTACTTGAATTTATTTATCAAGATACAGGTAAAACACAATTTTATATGGATGCTAAAGAAGGATTTGTATATGTTGTTGATACTGAAGAAGTGGTGATAGAGCCAGAACCAACAAAAAGATGGAGTTTATACGGTGAAGAATAAAATAAGAAGATACACTAGAAACACTTTATTATCATTATTATTATTGATTGGACATTTATTTCCTAGTTCAGGAATTATAAAAGAATGTGATACCGATTATGATAACAATGATGATATACAGATGTTTATTTAAAACTATATTATGAAACCAGTACAAGAGGGAAGTGAATTACATTTGCTAAACCCAATTCCTGTATGGAAACGTAAAATTACTGAAGAAGAAGTTGGTAATGTTGAAGAGTTCAACAGTAAGTTGATTGAAATATCTAAAGAACATTATAATAATTGGGAAACAGAAGTACCTGATGAAAGACATTTAGATAAATCAGGAATAAGTGAAGAATATATTGATACCTTAAACAACAGAGATGTGTTCTCACATACACAAAAACCTGCAGTTGGTAAATGGCACGCAGTTCCAACAAACAATTTTCTTGATTTAGATGTTCCTGAAGTTAAAAAATTAAAAGAAATTATACTTGAAGATTATTCAAATGCTCTAACTAATTTTGCATCATTAGGATATGATTTACAATATAATTTAAACGAAATAAATAATTCAAAGCTCCAACTAGATGAAAGTTGGATGCAATATTATAAAGATGGTGATTATAAAGTATTACATAACCATCTTCGTTATGAAAAAGATGATATCTTTAAACACATATGGGCAGGTGGTTACTATATAAACGATGGTAAACCCGATAAATGGCAACCATATAGTGGTAGGTTTGAATTCAATATTAAAAATAACAGATACTTTGTAAAACCAGAAAGTGGAATGATAATGTTATGGCCAGGAGATGTTCTTCATGCTGTAAATCCATTTTATGGAGAAGAAGAAAGAATATGTATTAATTTTAATTTGAGTACACGAATTCAAACTAAAAGAAATCTAATCTGATAAATGAAACATCTAAATAAATCAATTCTTATTATCGCAGTTCCAAGAAGTGGTTCTACTTCTTTATGTAATTCATTCAGCAAAAGTTTTTTTGAAATTAGTGAACCTTTAAATGAAACTTTGTTATGGAAAAGTCCTTTAGATACAAAATCATTTATTGAACAAATTTCTAAAAAGAATATAGTTGTAAAAACTATGCCAAATCACTTACCATCTGATTGGAAACAAAAAGATTATCTAAACTTTATAGATAATATAATACCATATTTTGACCATGTTATTCTGTTGGATAGAAAAAATGTAAAGAAACAATATGATTCATATGTTAAAATAATGAATTATCTTCAGAATGATGGAAGGTGGCCAGAATGGACTGAAGAAAAATTATCTTTAGCAGAAAGATTTTTTTGGTTGCAAAAATATTTAATCAGAGAAATATCTATTAATCATAATCTTAAGATATCTTTTTACGAAGATATATTTTTTGATAACTATAATTCTCTATTCAATGATTTAGGAATAGATATTGAATTAATAGATACACGATACTTAGATTCAAAAAATAAATACAAAGAAAACCTTTTCAAAGTAGAACTTCCAAAGTCATTAATATAATGAAATATAAAGTAATATTTGTAAATTGGACACAACCTTTTTTTTATAACAATAAAGGAAAGGAATATGATTTAGTTGATTATGAAATACTCATCAACAAAGTATCAGTAATAAATGCCAGAAAGTTTTTAAAAGTTCCAATCAAATTATATACCGATGATGTTGGTTATTCTTTTTATGAGAAACACAATATGCTTGAGTTGTTTGATGAAATAGATATAGATACATTAAATAAACACAATGAACATACTTTAGATGCAGGTAAGTGGTGGACAAGTGGTAAATCAATTGCAATAGGAAAAGAAGAATCACCATTCTTATTTTTAGATAATGATTTTATAGTTCGAAGTGAGTTACCAAAATCAATATTTGATTATGATTTAGTTCACACCCATTGGGAATTGCACAGAGGAAAATACTTTGTTACAGATGAATTAATAAAAGAATATGAAGTACCTATAAATAACTTCAATCAGAGGATGTTGATGCCAAATACTTCTTTTGTGTTTATGAATGATAAGAGATTACAAGAGAATTATTATTCTAATCATGTTAATGTAGTTCTAAAAGAGTACAAGGATATACCAGAATGGTTATGGTTATTATCAGACCAATCTATTCTTGGTTATTGTGCAAGAGAATTAAATTCAAAGGTAGGATGTATTGAGGATAAAACTTATTTAGGATTTTCAGAAGAACAATTATTCTCTGATGTATCTCAAAAAGATTGTGGGTATTCTCCAATGTGGGTTGATTCAAATAGTTCTAATATTATTGGTAATTTTAAGTATTGGCATATTTGGTTAGACAAATTCACAATAAAGAAAGATTTAAAATATCGTAAATTTGTAATAAATAAATTAAACAATATTTTAAACGAAAATAAAGATAAGGTTTTAATGTAAATGAAAAGTATTAATAATTTATTAGAGAGTTATAAACCTAACAATTTTTTTGTATTACAAATAGGTGCACACGATGGAGTAACAGTAGACCCCATTTCAAGTAAAGTAAAGAAAAATAATTGGAGTGGATTATTTGTAGAACCTGTTGATTATTTATTTGAACGATTGAAATTGAATTATAGGGGTTATGATAATTTAAAGTTTGAAAACTCTGTGATATCTAATACAAAAGGATATGTAGATTTTTATGAATATCCACAAGAATCAGAAAATGATAATGAATTTCCTTATGGTTCTTGTATGGGTTCGGTCTTAAAACCTTTTGATTCAACTGCACATAAAAAATTAAAATATGATGTTATCAAAAAACAATATCAAAGTTTAACATTTAATGATTTGATTGAAAAATATAATATAAAAAATATTGATTTACTACAAATAGATACTGAAGGTTATGATGGAGAAATAATTTGTAGTATTGATTTTAATAAAGTAAGACCAAAATTTATCAGATATGAAGATAGACATACCGATATTGTTTATAATAAAAAATTAACAAAAGTTTCATCAAACGATGTAGTAAGTTATTTGAATTCAAATAATTATACAGTTGGTGATATGAAAAATGGGTATGATAGGCTTTGTGTATGTAATTCTATTTTTAAAAATCTAATTTAATATGAAAACTGCTTGGTTTTTTGGAGATTCTTTTGTTTATGGTTGGGGTTGTAAAGATAAAACCAATGATAAAGATAAAATTATGTCACAAATTGTATCTGAACATTTAAATTGTAAGGAAAATAATTGTGCACAATATGGATACTCAAGCGAAAATATATTATTCAGTATATTAACAAATTTAAATCAAATCAAAAAAGGAGATTATATTATTATATTTGATACACATTCAGCACGTTCACCTTTTGTTAGAGAAGATTTGGATTACTATTCTAATTGGCCTGAATCTTCATATTTTCAAATACCAAAAAATAAGAGTGATGTGTATTACTCGTTTAGAGGAGAGTTAACATCAAAACTTTTACCTTATTATCAAAGTATGTTTAATAACCTCGTAGAGCATCTCAAATCCAATGAAATAAATTCTTATTACTTTCCATCTAATGATAAATGGTGGGATTTTAAAAAAATAGATTCGAACTCACAAGAAGATGGGGGACATTGGAGTTTCAAGGGTCATCAACAAGTTTCTAAATGGATAATAGATGTTATTGAAAAAAATAATCTAATTTAAAATGAATTTAATTTTTAGTTACTCAACACATATTGGAGACTACAAAGGTGGTAGATACACTAAAGATAATAAAACAGACCATGTTTTAGAGTTATATAAGATATCAATGGAAAGGGCAAAGAATCTTGGACATGGTATTAAATTCTATGGTTGTGAATATTCTTTAAATTATTTAAAAGGTTATTACGATAGTTTTGTTAGTGTAGAAGATATCGAATTTGAAATAACAGATGATTTAAAAATTTATGTTCATACTCAAGAACCAGCAGGAAGTATTACATTTGATGGAGATATAATCTTACAAAATAAACTTTCATTTGATGAAACATCTGATATTATATTTGAACAAAAAGAAGAGTTTGTACCAGATTCACCATGGCAATGGGATACTATTTTTAAAATATTAGATGTTTTCAAAAAATATAAAGTAGATGAGATAGTTTCAGACTTTTCATTTGAGCCAAAACATTTATGTAATGTTGGTGTGTTGCGATTTAGAACAGAAGAGGTACGAAATCTTTTTATTGATTCATATTACAAATTAAGAAGATATTACTTAACAAACATAGAACCAACAGAGAAACTAATACCACAAGGATTAATTGTATCAACTATAATTTGTCAGTACTATTTTACAAATATTTGTGAAAAAAATAATATTAAGTATAATTTTACAAGAGATTATAAATCCAATAAGTACAAACATTACTTCGGTCATTCAAAATTTAACAAAGATATTTTTAAAATTATAAAAAATAAGACAACAATTTAACGAATAAATCATAAAACTAAATAATAGTATATTTATAGTAGTGATGTAATATATCACAAAAACAATTAATTAATTAACAAAGAAAATTATTATGCAAACAATTTGGATTATTTTAACTGTTCTAGTAACAGGAGCAGCAGTTTATTATTTCGGATTCTACAAACAAGGAAAAATTAACGATAGAGATGGGGATTTTATTCCTGATGAAATCGAAGATGCAGTAGAAGATGTAAAGAAAGTTGCTAAAACTGTAAAACGTAGAGCTAAAAGAGTAAAAGAAGAACTTGGTGATGTTGCAGATGCAATCAAAGAGGTTGGTAAACAATCAAAAGATGTTGTAAAAGCAGCAAAAGGAAAACCAAGAGCAGGTAGAAAACCTAGAGCTACTAAGAAAAAGAAATAATTAGGAGTAGAATGAGTTTAAAATCATTAATTACCGAAACAGTAGTAATCGATTCAATGTACGATATTGAATCTGAGTTACTGAAACTTAAAGAATCTTTATTAGAACAAATGATTACTGAGGGTGTTGATGACCCTGGTATACTCAAATGTGTTTTCATGGCAGGTGGACCTGGTTCAGGTAAATCATTCACCGCCATGGAGATTTTCGGTATAGATAAAAGACTCAAATCATCATTTTCCTCAACTGGTCTTAAATCAGTAAATTCAGATGCTGCATTTGAAAAAGGATTGAAGGATAATGGTATAGACCCAAGGAAATTAGCAGATATAGAAAAGAATGATGCTGAACTTTGGTATAAAATAGCAGGTGGTTCATCATCAACTTCTGATACCAGTGATATTTCAAGAGACGGAAGGCGTAGTATAAAGTCAAAAAGTATCAGAGCAAAAGCTAAGGAACTAACCGCAAAACAAAAGAAATTTTACGAAGCTGGTAGATTGGGTATGATTATCGATGGTACTGGTCATGTATATAGTAAGATTCAAAAGAATAAGAAATATGCAGAATCATTAGGTTATGATACTTACATGGTATTCGTAAACACTTCACTTGAAGTGGCAAAAGAAAGAAACCAAAATAGAGATAGAGTTCTATCTGATGATTTGTTAGAAAAATCTTGGAAAGATGTTCAGAACAACTTGGGTAAATTCCAAAATCTATTTGGTGGTAATTTTAGAATTGTAGATAATACAGTTTATAAACCTATCGGAAAACAAGTACAGAAAGCAGTAAATGCTTTTGTAAGAAAGAAAGTGTATAATCCAATTGGTAAAAAATGGATACAAACTGCACGAGCACTTAAAAACAAAAATCTTATTAAAAAATAAATGGCATTAACATTAGGTAGCCTCCTAAAATCTCAAAAGAAAAAGAGACCAGGAGTTCACGCTAAATCAAAAACTTCTAATAGTAAAAAAGCAAAGAACTATAAGAAGGCATATAGAGGACAAGGTAGATAATTTCGTTTTTTCTAATAATCTTATATTTAACAACATATAATTAACTAAAGTAATTGAAAATTATATTAAACTACATATAATATGAGAAATTTATCAGAACAGATACTACTAATTATCACAAATCTCGAAGATGGTGTGGATGAACGGGATTGGGAGATTGTAAGTTCATGCATTGAAGATTTAGAAAGGGTTCATGATGAACTTGATAGACAAGAAAATGGATTTGGGTATGAAGATGAATAAAGTAAGAAAAATAATTTGGGAATATTGGATTAAACCATGGGGTGCATCCATTTAAATAATAAGTTATGATTATACCAATAGATGTAAAACCACCAAAACGAGTAGAAAAACTTTGGGGGTACGAACTATGGATTCACAATGATGAAGAATATTGTGGTAAACTATTAGTTTTTGAAAAAAAGATGGCAAACTTTTCAATGCATTATCATCTTAAGAAAAAAGAAACTTGGTATATTCAGCAAGGTTCTTTTCAGTTCAATTGGATTGATGTTGAAGAAGGATTACACGATAGTAGGATTCTAAAGGAAGGTGATTCTGTTTTGATAGAAAGAGGTCAACCACATCAATTGATATCATTAGAAGAGAACTCAATCGTTTTTGAGGTATCTACTGAACACTTTGATGAGGATTCATATAGAATATACAGAGGAACACCAAATGATTTATTATAATGTATAAAGAAAAACAACCAATTAAATTCACAAAAGAATTTTCTGCAAAATACAACTCTCCTGCAATGAAGTTAAATCTTCTTGAACAAGGTTGGAAGTATAAAGGAACAAACAAAGGTAACCCTATCTTTGAATATTACCAATCCTAAAATAATTTAAAAAAACTTAACGAAAAATTTGGTAGTACGGAATTTCTTTCGTATCTTTACCAAGTAAGAGAAACCAAAGTGGTGGAACTGGTAGACACGAGGGACTTAAAATCCCTTGAACAGTAATGTTCGTATGGGTTCGATTCCCATCTTTGGTACAACGAATGGACGAGTAGCTCAGCTGGATAGAGCAATAGCCTTCTAAGCTATCGGTCATAGGTTCGAATCCTATCTCGTTCACCATTAAAAATAATTGAAAAATAATTCACTTTTTGCTTGGATTTCTCGTTTATTTTTCGTATATTTACTATGTAAATAAGTGATATATGATTAAGCAAAAACCAAAGAGTAACGGAATTGAAATCGATTTAACAGGTCCACAAGGAAATGCATATTTCCTATTGGGAATGGCTAAGAAATTAGCTACAGAACTTGATTTTCCTCAACAATTTATTTTGAATGAAATGATGAGTGGAGATTATGAAAATCTAGTAAAAGTATTTGATAAATACTTCGGTTCAATAGTAACTTTGTACAGATAAAAAATAAATCAAATAAAGCTTGTATATGTTAAATATATTTCGTATATTTACAAAGTAAATGAGTGATAATTAAACCTTAAAACTATGAGTAAATACAACAATTCTTCCTTTTGGTATGATGATTTCGATACAGATGATATCATCATTAACCAACTTTCCGATAAGGAAAAGAAATCCCTAGATTTATACAAATTAGCTTCTTCTAAAAGAGCAATATCTAACTTCGTTAACATTGTAACAAATGAATCTATTAAGGTTCAGTTCAAAGAACGAGGTGATTCTTATACTGATGGTAAATCGGTTGTTATTGGAAGTAGGATAACAGAACCAAAAGATTTTGATGTGGCAGTTGGACTGGCACTTCACGAGGGTTCTCACATTAAACTTTCTGATTTTAAATTACTTCAAGATATATACAATTTAGTTCCAACTCATGTAAAGGATGGAGCTATTAAAAAGGGTGTTAATAATTCAATTGAGGTTGTTAAGAACCTTTGGAACTATGTTGAAGATAGAAGAATTGATAACTTCGTATTCAAATCAGCACCTGGTTACAGAGATTATTACAGAAAGATGTACGATAAGTACTTCAATGATAAGTTAATTGATAAAGCATTACTTTCTGATGAATATACAGATGAAACGATTGATTCTTATATGTTCAGAATTATTAACTTACATAACAAAAATACTCAACTTTCTTCTTTGAAGGGATTGAGAGCAATTTATAGATTAGTTGGATTGAACAAAATTAGTAGATTAACTAACTCTAAAGAATCTTTTGATGTTGCACTTGCGATATTCAATGTAATTTTAAATAACCTTAATCAACCAACTTTAGATGATTCACAAGAACCACAAAATGAAAATGGTGATGGTTCTTCTTCTGATGAACAAGGTTCTGATGATGGTAATGGTGGTTCTTCTCAAGGAATGAGTGATGAAGATTTCAATGAGTTATTAAAAGAACTTGGTGAATCTCCAATAAGTGGTGATAAAGATGAAACACCAACTGGTGGTAATTCAATGAGTATTGGTAACCTACCTGATAACATGGAAGGTGAACCAAGTGAAGATAATTCTCCTTCAACAAACTCAGTTCAATTAAGTGATAAACAAAAAGATTTACTTAAAAAGAAAATAGAGAAACAAAAGAAGTTTATGGAGGGAGATATTCAGAAAACTTCAATTACTAAAACAGATTCTAAGAACCTAAACGCTATTGAAGAGAGTGGTTCTGAACTGAAAGAAGTTGGTAAGGATGTTAAAAGAGGTTACTATACTAATGAAACAGTTCAATGTATTGTAGTTAAGAAAATGACTAAAGGGTTATTTGAATCAGAATTATTTCCAATGACTAGAAACGATTATTGGAATGGTGGAATTCAAATGGATTATCAAGAAGAGGTTCAGAAAGGAATCAAACTTGGTACTATGTTAGGTAAGAAACTTCAAGTGAGAGGTGAAGATAGAACAACAATTTTCAACAGACAGAAAGTTGGTAGAATTGATAAGAGAATGATTTCATCTTTAGGATTTGGTAATGAAAATGTATTCCAATTCTCAGAAGTTGATTCTTACAAAAAGGCTAACTTACATATCTCAATAGATGCTAGTTCATCTATGGGTGGTGAAAAGTGGAGAAATACAATGATTAATGTAGTTGCAATGTGTAAGGCAGTTGATATGATTCCTAACTTACAAGTTCAAGTAACTTTCAGATGTACTCAATCTGAGAAACCATATATCGTTATGGCTTACGATTCTAAAACAGAAAAGTTTTCTAAAGTAAAACAAATGTTCGGTGGTTTAAGACCAAATGGTACAACACCAGAAGGATTATGTTTTGAAGCAATTATGAAATCATTTATTCCTGTTAATAACGATATGGATTCTTACTTCCTAAATCTTTCAGATGGACAACCTTACTTCGGTGGTAGAAGTTTCTACTACGCTGGTGATTCTGCTGAAAGACATACAGGTAAGATGGTTAAGATGATTGAAAGTATGGGAATCAAAACCCTATCATACTTCGTATCAGATTATGGTGCTAGTTCATACGAACAAAGAAGTTTCAAAACAATGTATGGTAAAGGAGCTAAGTTTGTAGATGTTACAAATCTTAATCAAATCACCAAAACAATGAACCAATTATTTTTAGAAAAATAAATGAAAATAAATACGAAAAGACTTGTTTATTCCAATTATTTTTCGTATATTTACAAAGTAAATGAGTGGGGAATTATCCCCAAGATATAAAATTTAAAACTTAAAATTATGAATGAAATGAATGAATTCAAAGTGGGATATGTTTCCACAGAAGTGTACAAAGTTGAAAAGTTTGGTAACACTTTCAAATTAATCGATACCCAAGGGGTAAAAGTTGGTACTCTTGGAGCTACCACAGGTGTAAGGAAATCAGCCTTCAATCAAGGAATGGCGGTTCAAGCTTACATCAATAAGAATGGTAAGAAATCTTACAGAAAAGTTGATATGAATGTTTATAACTCCTTAGTTATTCCTATGAATACAGACCAAGGTGGTGTACAATTCGAAGATAAAGGTGACCACACCGCAATCAAGGATTTTATCCACAAAGGTTCAGTATCTCTAAAACCAACTGAATTGGTTATGGAAGAACTGAAATGGAAATATCTTATCAGAAGTGCTGTGAGAGCTAAAAATATTATGATGACTGGTCCAAGTGGATGTGGTAAAACTATGGCTTCCAAAGCTCTAGTAAATGCATTGGATAGACCAGATTTCTATTTCAATCTTGGGGCAACTCAAGACCCGAGAGCTACCTTAATTGGTAACACTCACTTCGATAAACAAAAAGGAACATACTTTTCAGAATCAGCTTTTGTTACTGCTATTAAAACTCCAAATGCTGTGATTCTGTTAGATGAGTTATCGAGAGCTCACCCTGATGCGTGGAATATCTTAATGACTGTACTTGACCAAGGACAGAGATACTTGAGATTAGATGAGGCAGATGGTTCACCAATTGTGAATGTGGCTGAAGGTGTTACTTTCATCGCTACTGCTAACATTGGTAATGAATATACTTCAACTAGAGTTATGGATAGAGCAATCTTAGATAGATTTGTTACTATTGAAATGGATGTTCTTGATGATGTTAAAGAATTTGGATTATTAAAGTTCATGTTCCCTGAAGTTAATGAAGATGAATTGAAAGCAATTGCTGAGATAGCTCATCACACTAGAACTCAATCAATGAGTGAGAATGGTAAGTTAACTTCAATGGTTTCTACCAGAGCATCTGTTGAGATGGCTGGATTAATCTACGATGGTTTCGAACTTAACGAAGCCGCTGAGATTTCAATCTATCCTTTCTTCTCACAAGATGGTGGTGTTGATTCTGAAAGAACTTACATCAAACAATTAGTTCAGAAATACCAAAAAGATGAAAATGGTGAACCTCTATTCAAAGAAGTAGATGACACCCAAAGTAATGAGGATGATATCCCTCAGTTTTAAGAGTATCAATTATTTACACATGAGTGGGGGGATTAATTTCCCCCTATTCTAAATTAAAAAAAATAAACATGATAGATTTAATAATAAGTTACTTCCTACTTGGAGCATTATGGCTGATAATTTGTGATTTTGGTATTCAAAGAATGCCAAATAATGGCACAAGAATAAGATATTTCTTATTTTGGCCTATTACTCTAACTGCATTTATAGTAGGATTTATAGATGCATTAATAAGGAGTTTTAATGAAGGAGAATAAATTTGAAGAACACGAATACAGTTATCTTGAAAGATTAATTAAATTTTACGCTAAGGATTCTGTTGCAAATGATATTAAGATAAAATGGTTATCTGGTCTGATGAAACATCAATTTTATGATGATAATCAAAAAAAGTTCTTAAATAAAATGGTTCAAAAATATAACACTAGAAAAAAATGAATGTTGCAATATTAGTAGATATAATAAAAGAAACAAAATCAAATTGGAGGTTCATATTCGAATCTCCTCTTTATGATAATATAAATTTCATACCAGGTCAATTAGTACAACTTGGATTTATGGAATCAGATGAAGCAAATGGTGTACCAGAGTATATGGTAAAAAGAAACTATTCAGTTGCATCTTTTCCTGATGGTTCAAATAAATTTGAACTTATTGTTACCTATTTGGAAGGTGGACAAATGAGTAAGAAACTATTCTTTGATTCTAAAATTGGTGATGAGTTTTATTACAACGGACCAATGGGAGTATTTACCTTGCCAGATAATCTAATGGATAGAGATATCTATTTTGTATCAACAGGTTCAGGTATATCACCATTTCGTTCAATGATAAATTATCTTCATCAGAATAAAATTCCATTTAAAAATATAAAATTATTCTTTGGTACACGAAAAGAATCTGATTTATTGTATAGAAAAGAATTAGAAACGATACAAGAAGAATTACCAAATTTTGAATTCATTCCATGTTTATCAAGAGAAGATAAACCAGAATTTGCTCATGGATATGTACACGAACATTATCTTGATTTGATTGATAATTCAGTTAAAATTTCAGATGAAAAACCTTGGGTATATTTCTGTGGTTGGGATAGAATGATTTCAGAAGGTAGAAAACATCTTTCAGATAGAGGATTTCAAATGATGAAAGATATAAGAGTAGAAATATTTGGATAATTCAAATATTTTTCGTATATTAGAGCAAATATAAAAGTTAAATTATGAGTGATAGAGAGATTAGTAATTCAATACAAGGAATACCAATGTGGTGGAAACCAGGTATTGCCTTCTTAAAAGAAGAGTGGATATCTATGAAAGAATTAAAACATTTCAAAGATAAAAAATGTACAGACAGAAAATGTAATTGTAGTTCACCAAAATTGGTAAACCTATGGAATCATGATTCTTGTGTACGAGGAAGAATTGATACAGATGTTTGTGTGAAGTGTGATGAAGTTCAATCTTTTAGTATTATAAGATAATGGTAAGTGAAGTAGATTCGGCTTGGACGTGTGGTTGTGGTGGATTGAATGCAGGAAGTAGAACCACTTGTGGTAAATGTGAAGAAGAAGAAATTATGGCAAATAAAACACCTAGAAAGGATTTATTAAAAATCCTAACAACTCTCAAAGAAGATTTTGAGATGTTACAAGATGGTTCATGGGACTTGAGATACTCAGATGGTTCTGAGATTGAGGCATCATTAGATAACGTAGACAAAGCAATTGAAATAGTAAATAAAGATTTATATGGCAAATAGTAAACAAGATTGGTTGGAAGAATTAGTAAAAAAATACTCCATTCCTACCGAAGAAAAAACAGATAAAAGGGGTATGTTAAACGAAACACAATTAAAGAATTTAAAAAATGGGAAGAGTTAAGGAAAAATTAATAAATGATATGGATATCGCTCATTCAACAAAACTAATGGAGGATGCAGATTATTCATATCAAGAGTGGATGAAATCAAAAGAATTTGCAGAGTATGTAAATGGTGAAATCGATTCAACAAGACCAAGATATTCAGAAAAGGATATTTCAAGTGCAACTAGATATGCATCAGACCATATTACAATAGAACCAAGTGAAGTTGGTAAAGAAGTATATGATATGTTGTTCTCAGAGAAAATAGAAGAATATCTAACTTGTATATCTTATTCATGAATTACTACAAAGAATACATAGGTAAGATAGAAAACTTTCCAATCAAAGGTATTACTTACAGAGATATTCAACCATTGCTCGCAAATCCAACAGTATTTATGGATGCAATCAAAGATATGGGTAACCTCTTAGAAACCAAACCTGATTATTGGATAGCATTAGAATCGAGAGGATTCTTATTTGCATCTGCACTTTCAATGTTATTTGGTGGTGGAGTTAGGTTAATCAGAAAAAAAGGTAAGTTAGGAAACAGTAGATTAATGAGAGTTGATTATGGATTAGAATATGGAAAAGATTCATTTGAGATGGCATATCTACCTCAACACGATTTGGGTAAAGTTGTAATCGTAGATGATGTTTATGCAACTGGTGGTACGATGAAAGCTGCAGAAGGTCTAGTTAAAGGACATGGATTAGAAGTTATCGATAAACTATGTTTAATGGATATCGGTATCGTAAAAGACCACGATGTAAAATGTTTGATAACTTACTAAATTAAAAAATATATTATGAGCAAAAACATAAAATCAATCCTTTGGGCATTAGTTGTGTGGGGAGGATTCCTTGCATTATTTCTAACTTCTAGTTGGAAGGTACAAAATGAAAACAAAACTTGGGAAGAAAAGTATTACGAACTTAAAGTAGAAAGAGATTACCTAAAAAAGACATCAGAAGGACTATTGAAAAATTGGAAAGAGTGTGAACAAAAAAAGGTAGAACTTATACAATGAGTAAAACAATACTAGTATCTGCAACTCCCATAGAACATGGTGGGTTAAAAGAGATAAATGGATTACCTATATTCCAAGTAGGTATTGGTAAGATTAATTCTGCTATGAATATGGTAGATTTAATTCACAAACATCAACCAGATTCAGTTATAAACTTTGGTAGTTGTGGTAATTTAAAAAATCACAAAGTTGGTGAAGTTATTAAAGTAGGTGTTACTTATAACAATATAGATGTAAGACCATTTGCACCTTATGGATGTACACCAGGAAATATTCCTTGTGGATTGAAATTATCAGATAGTGGAATTGATTGTTTTACAACAGACCAAATATACGATAACACTCGTTCAGATTATGCAAAAATGTATTTAGAAATGATTGATAGGTGTGATATCGTAGATATGGAATGTTATTCACTTGCATATGTTTGTAACCAATATGGAATAAATTTTGAATCTTACAAATGGGTAAGTGATGATGGAAATATTGATTCATGGGAAGAAAACGCAGCAATAGGATTTGAGAACTTTAAAAAAATAATATGATAACATTTACAGAATTAGAAATCAAAGTAAGAAATTGGGCAATAGAAAAAGGTATTGATAAACCTGAAAATGCACCGAAACAAATGTTAAAGGTAATGGAAGAAGTAGGTGAAACTGCTGGAGCATTACTCAAAGGAAAAGAAGATGAGATTAAAGATGGAATTGGAGATTCTTTCGTAACCCTTATCATTCTTGCACAACAATTAGGATATTCACCAACAGAATGTTTACAATTAGCATACGATGAGATTGCTGATAGAAAAGGTAAAACAGTTGGTGGTGTATTTGTAAAAGATGAGTAAAACATGGGTTTTAGTAGATTTAATAGTTTAGGACTAAAGTGTTATCAAAACGATGAATATGTAGTAATTACTTCTTTAAAAGTTGCAACAAGATTTTGTGATGACTACTTTTATAATAATAATTTGAGTGAAGTAATTGATATCGCTCACAGAAATGGTAAATTTTACGCAATTAAAAATGGAGAGGATTATCATCATTATGATGAAAGGAATAAACCATCTGATTTCTTACACGATATAGTAGAGGGAAAGGAAAAAAGAAAAATTATATTTTTATATAGACAACCACTTGAAAGATATATTGCAACATTAAATCATTTTTTTGTAGATTTCTTAGAAGCTATTATGTTTGATTTTGAAAAATACCCATTAAAACAGTATATGATTCATTATCCAAACATAAAGAATAATAAAGGAATAGGGGATATGATTAGGAATAGACTCCGAATACCTAAATATGTTAAAGATTCTGTTACTAAGGAAATGTTTGAAACAATAATTAATTCCGATATAGATTTATCAAGAATCAGACAAAAACTAGATAGTAAGTCAAAAGAACGTAACAAACAAAATCTAAAGTTAAAAAAATCAGAGATTAGTGTATTACACGAGATGGCTAGTATTTTTCTAAATTATGAATCTGAGCAAGTCTTTGAAGACCAACATTATTCATCTTACATTAAATCATATAATCTTATTATAAATGATAAGAATTGTGAAAACATTTCATTAGTGGATATTGATAATATTAATTTAATGACTGTTTTAAATATAAAGACTACTCTTAAAAACAAAAGGGGTATTGAGTATGATAGAGTTGCTAGTGATACAAAATCAAACACAACTCTTAAGAAGGTTATTAGAAAAGCAATAGAAGAACCATATAAGTTAAAAAAAGAAATTCTAAAAAAATGGGATGACGAAAGAAAAGAGTTAACTCAATTAAAAATTTGGAAGATTTAGCTTGGATTTCTCGTTTATTTTTCGTATATTGTAGAGAATATTAAAACATAAAACTATGGGATATAATCCGTTCAGATGGTACACTCAAGGCAAGTACCGAACCAAACCACTTAAAAAATCAACACCACTTTTGTTAAAAATACAAAATGGTGATTTTGAATACTCACCTTTTTTCTTAGAAGCAAAGGATAATGAGAAACTTTATGATGATATGTTCCAACAATTTATGGATACATCTCCTATCAGAGATATCAATGATAGAAGAGTAGAGGCACATGAGTATGCGAAAATGAAACGTATCAAGGCACAGAAGTTAATGGAGAAAGGTGTTGAAGAAGAGCAAGGTAGGTTGCAAGAATTAAAAACTGAATTACAATTAGAATTTGGTAAAGATTTGTGGGATAAGTGTTTGGAAAAACAAAGAGGTAAAGGAACTACCGAAGATATGTACTGGTGGTACAAAAAACAATGTAAGTTAGGAATGACACCATCAGAAATGGCTATCAGATTGGGTAGAAAAACAACAAAAGGATTAAGATAAATATTTATAGATATGAAGGTTATAGAATTCAAAGTGTTAACAAAGATAATAAAAATGATTGATTCTACACAGAATTCAATCCAAGGATTAGCTACTAGAAATTATATTGACTTGTATTATAGACAATTTGGAACTAGTAAAAAAGAATACATAGAAACTGTATTTAGAAATAAAATAAAATCATTTTATACACTTTAGAAATATTAATTAAAAAAAACGAAGATGGAAATTATCAAAAACCGTTATGGTAATGATAGAACAATTGAAAAGATAGGTCCTGATAAACTAAGAATCATGGGTGAATCTGAATTTTCAAGAGGTTCAGAAGATGAAGATGGTAATCAAACTATGTTTGATTTTGAAGGAGGACCTTGTTTAAATGTTGGAGGAAAAATCCGATTTATGAAAACACAATGGACTATATTAGAAATCAAACCAGAAAAATCAGAACACCAAGGGTTGTGTTCGGTACAAATAAAAGTAAAATTGTAAATGACGGAAAAATCTGAATATTTAAATGATACTGTACTTCATATCTACATAGGTAGTGATGATATACAAGATTGGACACAAGGTATTGGAAAATATACTCTAATGCCAGCAATGTTAGAATGTTGTAAAACGGTATTGGATGAGGATTTAGAAAAATTACAGTTTGCAAGAGTAGAATGTAATATTAGAGGAAAGAAACGAGCATTTGATTTCTTTGTTGAACTCGATGGAATTTCAGATACTCTTGAAAAATTAATGGAATGGGCACTTGAAGAAGAAAAATACATTATGTGTTCAGAAATCTCTAAGTTAGAGAAGATAGTAAACGAGGATAGTTTTTAATGACACCAGAAGAATATTATTACAAATATATAAGAAAAGATAACACTACTTTATATGAAATGAGAATCAAATCATTAGAGTGGATGTTAAAGTGTTTTAAAAAAGGAACTATACGAAAAAGAACTATTGTAAATTTAATACCAATTGACCAATTACATGATTTACTAGATTGGCTAGTAGATATAGAACGATATGAGGATTGTGTTACTGTTAAAGAAGTAATCGATACCATTTATGAACCGAATAAATTAAATTATGAAGAATACATCAAAAAAGAAAAGAATTAAAGAAATCATGAAAAATCTAAACAGTACTATTAGTAAAGAAAATGCTAAAAGTAATGGAAGAAACGAAGATTTGATTGATAAATTAACTTGGAAGTTAGAAGACTTGGAAGATTTATTAGCTAAAAAAGGACCTACGAGTTCTACAAAGTAGGTTAATATGAAAACATCTTGGTTTTTTGGAGATTCGTTTACTCAATCCAAACTTAGAAAAAATCCTAGATACTTGGAATTTTTGGGTAGAGATATTAATAATCCTTATAATGGTTGGTCAACTCAAATAGCTAATTATTTAGATTCTAACGAAGAGAACTATTCAATAGGAGGTAACTCCCCACAAGCTATCATTGATGATTTTATATCTAATATGTATAAGTTTAAAAAAGGAGATAGTGTATTCATAAGCACATCACCTATGGTTAGAACAATAGGATATCATTCAGAATTTAAAAAGATTACATCGTGGAATTTAGAAACTCTAGATGAAAACTCCTTTTCATATACAAAATCAGAAACCCATACCTTCAATCCTCCCGATATAATATTTAAAAATAAAACCTTAATTTTAGATTATGTATTAAATTTTATAGCACCCTATGAAGAAGAGTGGGAAGAGTACTATGAGAATAAAATACGAGAATTTATCATATTATTTAAAAAACAAGGTATTAACGTATATTATTGGTCATGGCAATTATGGCATCAAAGCGTATTTCAAGATGTATATTATGAAACAAATGGTGAAATTGCGGATGACCATTGGGGAATCGTTGGAGAAACCCAATTCCTTAATTATTTGAAAAAAAGAATAAAGGATGGAATATACTTTGACAATACGATTGTTAAAAAAATATAATAGAAACGAATCGAACCCCCTTTGAACGATAGGGAACTAACGCAATAAGATATGATAAAGAAAGAATGGATGTGGATGTATTTCAACGATGAATGGAATCAATCCAATGACTTGGATATCCAAGATAACCTCGAAGATGGAATAGATGATATTATATCAACTCCCAAAGAAACTCCTTACAATGATGATGATTACGATAATTAATCCCTTATAACTCAACTAATCCCTTTTGTTCTTTTGTCGTGGGGGTTCGAAGAGTCGCAAGAAAAATTTTTTCCCCTATTTTTTATTGATAGTATTTCCTATGTCATCTCTCGGTCTCTCGGTCATTCCAATTGGAGTTTGGTACATATGAAGATAAAACAAAAGATGCACATCCTCGTACTACTAACATAGACGAGGATATAGTAGAGTAAAG
>Ga0208299_1001145_pt1 | contig 20737 bp, 25 predicted proteins | sample 15_taG_FD_184089 | JGI IMG/M metagenome (GOLD analysis project Ga0208299, IMG submission 184089) | Marine viral communities from the Subarctic Pacific Ocean - 15_ETSP_OMZ_AT15312 metaG (SPAdes) (version 2) | ecosystem: Environmental > Aquatic > Marine > Oceanic | place: Pacific Ocean | collected...
TTAAGGATAATGCTAAGCGTCAAGCTTATTATTGTAAAACCAATTATAGTTTTGAAAAAATGAAGGAAAAATTGGGTGAGATTTTAGAGGAAAAAGTAGGAGAAATACCTCAACAAGTATCACTTAACCTTCCTAAATTAAAGAAAATAGGAGATAATTCATCTCAACCACAAACATTAAAGCTTCCAAAGCTTAAGAAAATTGGAGAGAATGAAACTCCCGAGTTACCTAAACTAAAGTTACCAAAATTAAAGAAAGTAGAAGTATGAACACAGATAAACTAACAGTTTGTAGTCGCTGCTCCTCAGATGCATGTTATTCACAAGAGGTAAATGATAAAATAACAAGTTATCAATGTTATGGGTGTGGGTTTCAAACAAACACTTTAATGACACAAGATTCTGATTTTATAAACGAACAATCAGTAACACTTCCAGAATTATACAAAGACCTAACATATGAGGATGAAGATGGGAAGTTATGGTTACCATCTACAATTAACCTCCCTAAACAGGGGATGGTGTTTGCAAATGGTAAAACTTCAGATTCCTGGAAATGGTCAGCAGTAAAGGCTATAGAAATAAAAGAAGAAGAAAAAGAAAAATATCCAAACCCAAAAATACCTGGGGAATATTATAAATTTAGAATGGATATGTCTACAATGAAAGAGTTTGAAGAACGTGATTACATGGATGCCCTTTCATATATTGGTGTTTTACCAGAATAAATTAAAATAAATGAAAGTTTCATACGCAATTACAGCATGTAATGAATATGCTGAACTAGAGCAGTTATTATATTTTTTAGTTGATGAGATTAAAGAAGAAGATGAAATAATAGTTGTAGTGGATGAAACTAATGTTCATAGAAATGTTACTGAATTACTATATCATATTGGAAAAAGTGAAGAGAATATAAATTTTAATTGGTATGAACATCCCCTAAATAAAGATTTCTCCAAACAAAAGAATTTTTTAAATTCAAAATGTAGTGGAGATTTTATATTCCAAATTGATGCTGATGAAACACCACATTCAAATCTTATAGATCTTCTACCTCAAATATTAAGTGGAAATCCAGATTGTGAAGCTTATTGGGTACCAAGAATTAACACGGTTGATGGACTTACTAAGGAACATATCAAAAAATGGGGGTGGAATGTAGATGAAAAAGGATGGGTGAATTTCCCCGATATGCAAATGAGAATTTATAAAAATAAGAAAGGCATTAAATGGACTAAACCCGTTCATGAACAACTAGTAGGTTATAAACAATTTTCCCAATTTCCTCCTACAGAGGAATGGTGTTTATATCATCATAAAGAAATTAAAAGACAGGAAAAACAAAATGAATTCTATAATACAATATGAAAACAGAACAACAAGAAATCCTAGAATATCAAGCTTGGCGTAAATCATGTAAGGATAGAGGATATTTTTGGGAAAAGGAACGATTTAATATAATTAATCACTTAATAAAAAAATTTAATTATATTAATTATTTAGAGATAGGAGTTAATGATGGTTCATGCCTTAGAGAAATTATAGCCAACCATAAAGATGGTGTTGATCCAGGAAATGAAACAATAAATCCACCAGAAGTTAATTATCCTATAACTTCAGATGAATTTTTTGATTTAATACAAGGCCATGATATTAAATATGATATTATTTTTATTGATGGTCTTCATCATGACTATCAAGTATATAAAGATATCAAAAATGCATTAAATCATATCACATCAAATGGTACTATTGTTTGCCATGATATGAATCCACAATGGGAAATTGTACAACGTAAAAAAATACCTGCAGGTGTAGGTGCATGGAATGGAGATTGTTGGAAAGCTTGGGTTAAATTGCGTGCTGAATTAAATGAATATGAAATGGAAGTAGTTAATACCGATCATGGAGTAGGAATAATACACCCAGGAACCCAGCAATGTATATCTTTACCAAAAGAAGCATTTGACTTAGATTTTTGGTACCTATTTGAAAACCGAAAAGAAGTATTAAATCTTATTTCATTAGACGAGTTTTATGATAAGTATAAGTTATGATTAAAATAAAACTATATGAATTAGATAAACATCGTAATGAATGTACTTTTAGACCTTTTCTTTGGGCTCAAAACATTTTAAAAGAAATAGGGATAGAATTTACAACAGGAGACTCTTATGATTATGCTTGGGTAGCACAGGCTTCTATCATAGACAAAAAAATTTCATTAAAAGAATCTACTGAAAAAGGATTAGAATTTCTCTCTAATATTACAGGAGATTATATGATCATTGATGGTCAAGATTCTACATCCTTAATTGGTACCTATGAAGTATTTAAAGAATCAAACGCTTTATTAATGCTTAAAAATAGTCTTTTAAAAGATCGATCTTTATATAAACATGAATCCAAACTAGGAAGACATTACTGGGGAAAAGGAGATTACAAATTAAAAGATTTTGACCAATATTCAGATAGAATTGTATTAAGTGGAACTAATTGGTTAGGAACCCACTGGGCAGGAATTAATGTTCAATGGTATGATTATAATAAACCTAAAGAATACGACCTATCAGCTATGTTTCAATATCCAAGTTTAACCCCTGTTTATGAACATGGATTTCCTCAAAGTATTCATTATGATGAATTCAGAAAACCTGGGGTTGAAGTTATTAATAACCTTAAATGTAAAGTAGCTAAATTAGACAACGGAGAAAGAGTATCTCAAGAAGAATACTATAATAGGGTTTTTAATTCCAAAATAATATTTGCACCTTTTGGATACGGAGAAATGGCCCCCAGAGATTTAGAAGCAGCTATGTTTGGGGCTATATTAGTTAAACCAGATACAAGTTATATAGATACAACACCCAATGTTTTTATAGATGGAGAAACATATGTTGCTTGTAAACACGATTTTAGTGATTTACAAGAAAAAGTAGAAAAAATATTAGGAAATATAGAAGATTATTATTGTATTATAGAGAATGCAAGAAATAAATTTACAAAAGAATATACCCCCGAAAATCTCTCATTACATTTATATAATACTTTTAAAAAATTAAAAGAAATAGAATGAATAAACAAATAAAAGCTGGATTTATTGTTACGGTCCATCACTCAGAAGAAAGGCCTCAGGGTCAAGAATTTATTATTAAATTTTGCAAAACTTTAATAGAATATTGTACTCATGATATTATTATTTATGTTATTGATAATGGTAGTTTTCCCCTTATAAAAATGTTTGAAGATTCTCGAATAAAATTAATTCGTATAGAAGATGAAGATATTGGGGGGATTACTTTTGCTTGGAATTTAGGCATTAATATAGCTCAAGAAGAAGGTTGTGAAATCCTTGTTAATTGTGGAGATGATATGTACTTTAATGAAAGCATTAATAAATTTTTAGATTATATTAAATTAGATATGGATGAGGATACTATTTATAGTTGTTTAACTGATGGGTTATTTGGGGGTAGTATACAAAAATCCAACACCCCCCAAGTTGGGGTTACACAAGTATCATGTAAACAATCCCCCCAATTAATTAATGGTTTCTTTTTTGGAATGACCAAATCCCACTATAAAAAATATAGAATTAAAAAGGATAAATACTTTAGTTCTAATAATAGATATGTTAAAGATGAAAACCATGGGAAATGGGCGGGTCAAGAGGGCCAATTCCAAGAAAATTCAGATAAGGGATTAAAGGGGTTAGTAATTAATGAATGTTGGTTACCTCATATTAAATTAAGAAGTTGGGTGAAAAAAATGAAAAAATAATTAATTATAAAAAGTATAAAATAATGAAATTTGCGTTAATACTTGATGGTTGTGTCCAACGATCTTTTTATGTAGAAGAAGGTAAATCCTATAAACTTAAATCTGATAAGAAAGAACCATACGTATACCACCATTCAATTAGTAACGAATGTGGTATGGGTCCTTTTGCTTGGTCATTTTGTTTTAATGGACATTTTATTAACTGGACAGAATGGGATGAATTACCTGACTTGGATTTAGATGTTATATTTGTGTCAATTGAAAAACATCCTGATAAATACACAGTAGACCAAGTACGAAAGGCATACCCCAATGCACTAGTTGTAGCAACTCTTAAGGAACTATACTTTATACCTTCGATTCAACAAAGAATAGATTTCTTTAATGAATGTGATGCGGTTGTTGTACCTCACGCAGATTCTATTTTTGATATGTTTCCTGAATTAAAAACTAAAGTAACTAAAAAAATACATTGGTTACCATATGCAACTGATGTAGATTATCTATATAATAAATACTACATAGAAGAACGTAATGAATCACTATTTTCATATATAGTACCTCACCCTCCTAGACGAGGACAAACAGAGGCATTTACTAAATATATTGGAGATAAGTATAATATACCTGTAGTACGTAAAGAAGTAGTATATACAGGACCTGAATGTAGACAATGGGAAGAATTCTTAGATATTTTTAGTCCTAATACGTTTTGTTTTAATTTAGACCCAGAACCACAATATGGTAATCAAGCGATACAAAGTGCTATATTTGGTATAGTAAATATAGGAGGTATTAATGACTCACATGCAAAGTTATTTCCTAACACAGCAAATAATAACCCAGAAATATTAGAACAAGAATTTGTAAAATATTTGGATATAGATTATAGAGTTGAACAAATACAGAAATCTTTTCAAAGGGTAAACGACTTGTATGGATTTCCCGAAACACGAATAAAATGTAACAATATATTGGAAGAAATTTATGGAAAATAAAAAAATATGAAAATATTAGCCATTACACCCAACGGTAAAATGGATTATTTAGCATCATCTATTATAGAAGGACTTAAAAAATATGACATAGAGTTGTATTGTACTGGTACTGGTAATGGTGATGTTAATAATATAACAGACAAACAGTTTATTGAACATTATGAAACCTGTGATTTCATATTTGCTATATGGGGAAAATCAGTATTTAACAACGTACCTGAGCCCAAGTATTATTTAATTGATCAAATAAATGGTTGGGATAAAACAATTTATATAGACGGTAGTGAATATAATTATACAGGGTTTAATGGAAAAACAGAGGAACAATTAAATCCACTATTTTTCAATAGATCTAAATACTATTTTAAACGAGAGTGTTTACCGGAACATATTGAACATGGGGTCATCCCCCTTCCCTTTGCAGCAGTAGATATAGACTTTAAAAATTTACCTAAGGTACCTAAGAATATTGATATATTATGTGCATTTGGTCATACAGGTACAGGGCAAAGAAGTATAGCCGTACAAGCTTGTGAAGAACTGAAATCAGAGGGGTATAATATTATTAATTCATGCGTGAATAATTACAATGAATGTATGAATCGTTCTTGGATAACGATAGACGCACACGGTGGAGGAGAATGTAATGCACGAGCATTTCAAGTAATGTCCAATAAAAGTCTATTGTTTATGGAAAGATATAATATTGTTATACCACATTTGGTGGATGAAGAACATTATGTGTCTTGGGATAATAAGGAAGATTTAAAAATAAAACTCCGAAAATATTTGAGTAATAAGAAAAAAATTAGTTTATTAACTAATAACAGTTATACAAATACTTTAAATTTTCACACATCAGAAAAACGTGTAGAATCTATATTTAAAATAATCATTAAATGAATGTATATATATTAACATCCGACAAATTATATAACCAAACGATGGCCTTAATGAGTCATATATATAAGAAATTCTGGCCAGAAGCAAATGTTATTGTATTGGGATATAACACCCCTGAAGGGCAAAGTGATAATGTTAAATTTATGTCCTTAGGTGAAGATCTGGGAACAGACACAGTATGTAAACAACTATATGACTTTTTTAATTCAATTGACGATGACTATTTTATGTTTGAAGTTGATGATAAACCAATTGTAAACACAGTTGATAATACTGTTATTGATTATTTAGAAGATTTAATAAAAATCAATAATGATATTGGTAGAATTGGATTAACAAACGATAACATTACAAGACCAAAACACACAAAAACAACATCGACGGATATAAACAACATGTCATACACCTTGTTTGAAAATACCCCCCAAGCTTTATATAGATTGTCAACTACAATGTCAATATGGAATAAAGAATTCTTTTTAAAATATCTAACATCTTATGATAATTTATGGCAGTGGGAATGTAGCAATACTAATGACAAATATCGGATAGTTGGTATCTCTCCTGCACCCATAGATTTTACACATATATATAAAAAGGGTAAATTACGAAGTGATTGGTATAAATCACCACATACAGGTACAACACATACACCAGATAATCAACGATTTATAAGAGACGTTTATGGATTTTAGTATTGGTATAATAACAAGTGGAACAGTACCACAAAATATAATTAGTTCTATTGTAAAACAGAACATTCCTAATTTTGAGATATTAATTATAGGTGGTACAAATATATACCATGAATCCTATATAACTCACATTCCCTTTGATGAGAAAAAAGGTGCAGGGTGGATTACACGTAAAAAGAATTTAATCACTAAAAATGCTAAATACGATAATATTGTTTATATGCATGATTACTACCAACTAGAATCTGAATGGTATAATGGGTTTAAATTGATTGAAGATGAATGGGATGTATGTATGACTAAAATTATAAATTTAGATAATACACGTTTTAGAGATTGGTGTGTTTGGGATGATCCAACATTATGTTATCCTAATGGTAAACATCGAATAATATTAACAAACTATACTTACAACCAAATAAAGTATATGTACATATCAGGTGGATATTGGGTAGCTAAAAAAATATTTATGCTAGCAAACCCCTTGGATGAATCGTTACGGTGGGGTGAATCAGAAGATGTTGAGTGGTCCCTCAGGATACGTGATAAATTTAAATACGTTATGAATATAAATTCAACAGTTAAAACAATAAAACAAAAAAAACTATCAGCAAACTTATTATGATTACAACAGAAGAAAATCTAGAGTTACAAAAATTACCAGAAACTGATAAAGGAACTACACATGCCTATATAAATGAATTTTATGGACCAAAAATTTTCAAGAATAAGGACAGAATAAAAAACATATTTGAAATTGGGGTTGATCAGGGTGGATCTATTAAGTTATGGTACAAAGAATGTACAAATGCACAAATTGAAATGGTTGATGTAATCCACAAACCAAATATAAATCTACCTAGATTGACATTATACAAATCAGATGCATACATACCTGAATTTGTTGATAATCTTAAAAACACATATGATTTAATTATTGATGATGGTTGTCATCATTTAGAAGATCAAATTAAATGTGCACAAGTTTATACTAAATTATTAAACCCCGGTGGTTATTTAGTTATAGAGGACATAGCAAAAATTGAATATGTAGATCAAATTATTAATGCATTCCCCGAAGAACTGAGACAATATGTTAAGGTTTATGATTTACGTAATATTAAAAGAAGATTTGACGATATATTAGTCGTATTACATTTACCAAATGATTAAATTAATTATATTCGATTTAGACGGTGTATTAGTTGATGCACGTGAATTACACTATGAATCACTTAATAATGCATTAAGGGATATTGATCCTTCATATGTAATATCTAGAGCAGAACATTTATCTACCTATGATGGGTTGTGTACTAAAGACAAACTAAAAGTATTAACACGTGATAAGGGTTTACCCGAATCAAGTCACGATAAGGTATGGAAATCTAAACAAGCAGAAACAATATCGATAATTGATAATTTTACTCCTAATACACGTATTTGCGAATTACTTAAAACACTAAAGACCGAAGGATATCAAATAGCATGTGGTACTAACTCGATACGAGATACTGCAAAATTACAATTAATACGAAAAGGTTTTATGGAACACATTGATTATTTTTATAGTAATCAGGATGTTATTAAAAAGAAACCCCACCCAGAAATATATATGAAAATAATGTTAGACGCGGGTGTGTCACCAATAGAAACATTAATTGTAGAAGATTCACATCATGGTAGAAAAGCTGCAATTGAATCAGGAGCTAATTTATGCCCGGTTAAGAATTCAAGTGATTTAACACTGGGAAAAGTGAAAAAAATGTTGTATATTGGTAACACCAATAATATAAACCCTAAATGGCAAGGAGATACAATGAATATATTAATACCGATGGCAGGAATGGGGAGTAGATTTGCACAAGCAGGTTATACCTTCCCAAAACCACTTGTAGAGGTTAATGGAAAACCTATGATTCAAGTAGTAACTGAAAACCTAAACATAGATGCTAAATTTATATATATCGTACAAAAAGAACACTATGATAAATATAATTTAAAACACTTATTAAGTCTAATATCACCTGGGTGTGAAATTGTACAAGTAGATGGGAGAACAGAAGGTGCTGCCTGTACAACATTACTAGCAAAACAACTTATTAATAACGATGAACAATTATTAATTACAAATTCAGATCAATTTATTGAATGGAATTCTAATGAATTTATGTACTCTATGATTGCAGATGAGATTGATGGGGGAATACTTACATTTAAGGCAACCCACCCAAAATGGAGTTTTGCTAAGTTAGATGACGACGGGTATGTTACAGAAGTAGCTGAAAAGAAACCTATTAGTGATTTAGCAACAGTAGGTGTATATTATTGGAAACACGGTAAAGATTATGTAAAGTCTGCAGAACAAATGATAAGTAAAAATATCAGAACGAATGGTGAATTTTACGTATGTCCGGTATTCAACGAAGCTATATCAAATGGTAAAAAAATTAAGACATTCAACATTAAAAAGATGTGGGGTTTGGGAACACCCGAAGATTTAAATACATTTTTAAACACAAAGAAAACAATATGAAAGTTCAATTTAAAGGTAAATGGACAGTACCAGGAAATAGCCCAACCAATTATATGAAAGAGTGTGGTTTAATAATAGACGATAATAATAAGTTTGGTTCATTCAAACGACATAAAAATCATCCGTACACACATATTGTTGGTATGTCAACCGATGGAACTCAAGCAGAAGACTTTTTAACATTTGTACGAGAAATTGACCCAGATATACTAGATCACATTGATGACATAAAACGAAACGATACAATTGGTGGACCTATATTAACACAACAAGATGGAGTTGGTTTAATTTCGGGAAACACACTACAATATATGGCTAGTGCAGCTTTTATACGAAGGGCATTTTCCAAAGAAAATTTGGGGAACATTGTTGAAATTGGTGGGGGTTATGGTGGTTTATGTACTGTATTAACATCAATATCACAATATCAATCATATACTATTTTAGATTTACCAACACCAAGTTTGTTACAACAACTATATTTATCTAAATTAGACATCAAATTTACAACCTGTATAGATACAAATAATATTCCCCTAGGCATAGAATATGATTTATGTATTAGTGAATATTGTATATCTGAATTTGATGATGTAGGTATAGACTTTTACCTCAATTCTGTAATTAAGTATTGTAAAGGGTCGTATTTCTTATTAAATTTTAATACAAATGATAAAATAGATAACTTTATTAAAAAATTAGAAACTTTATATGATAATGTTGAGTTATGCCGATATCCAATGACACCGGAGTTAAATGGGTGTAGAAATGGTAAGTATTTAATATGTAATAATAATAAATTTTTAAAATAAAATGAATAAAAAAATATCAATTAACTATATTGTATATATACGAAGTCATTATACTGACACTTTAATACAACAATTAATAAAAATTAAAGAAGAAAACAAAAAAGATATACAATTAAATATATTACATTCAGGTATGTTAGATATACAGGGTGCACCCAGTTTATTATCAGCACCATGTCATAGAGATTGGGAAGCTGATAAGGTATTACTTGAAGCTAACGGAATTAAAACAAATATAATATCCCAACCAAACCCGGGTTCATTTATGGAAAAAATTAGATTAGGGATTGACAACTCAGGAGAATACTTCTACAGATTGGATGAGGATAGATTTATACCCCACCATGTTTGGGATTATGTTATAGAAAACGTTGATATATTAGAAGATGATAATAATTTAATTTTATCACCAATAGATTCAACAGGGATACCTTGTACGGATTGGTTTGTTGAGCAGTTCTTTAGTGAAAAGGATAAAAACCTATTGTTTGATATGTTTAAAACTATAAAAATTATCCCCAATGACCCTGTAACTCCAACGGCAGATCATTCTATTGCAAATAAAGCAACAGTTGATTCTGATCCAAATAAACCTTGGGATTATAATTTATTTTATCAACTAATTGGGCAAAGTGATCATCATTACAGAGGTATCCACCCAGTACGTATAAGTGGGAAAATACAAGAATTAATGGTAGATATGATTATTAAAAACAAAGACAAGTTGTTATCAAAACATGATTACGAAATGTTTTCAATACAATTAAAACCCCCAACTCCTGAAAGACCAAATGATAGACCCTATCATTGTAATGGGAATTGGGTTATGAAAACTGAAACATACAAAAATATTGTAAGTGACCTATCATTATTTGTTGATAAATTTGAGGAAGTACCCTTTAATAAATATGCAAAACAACATGGGTTGGATTTGGTATTTATTAAAAATGCATTTATAGTACACCCATCATACAACAGTGCAGGGTTAACATTTTACAGAACATTATCAGATAAGTTTTTCGATGCGGTTAATATCACATAGAGGAAATATAACAGGTAGAAATTCAAATCTTGAAAATAAGCCTGAATATATAATGAATGCTATATCAAAAGGATATGACGTTGAAATAGATGTTTGGTGGTATAATGAAAGTTTTTACTTGGGACACGATGAACCATTATATAAAATAGACCCAGAGTTTTTATATAAAACAATTCAAGGAGGTCCCCAATTTTGGTGTCATGCTAAAAATGTAGAGGCTATAGTTGAAATGAAAAAATATACACCCGTAAGTAGGCATACATATCCTTTTCCTAATATAAATTATTTTTGGCATCAAAACGATGATGTAACATTAACTAGTCATGGTTATGTATGGGCTTATCCTGGGAAACAACCCATAAAAGATAGTATAGCAGTTTTACCTGAAATATTTCAGGATGATTTGAGTGTATGTAAAGGGATTTGTAGTGATAATATAAAAAAATATAGAACTTAATCTATGAAAACAACATTTTTAAAACTTAATAAACAACCAGAATCAAACGGGTATCTTGATAAACATCAATTTAGGGATGAATTCTTCTTTAACTTAGATGTATGTTTTGATTCCGACACATGTTTAGTCTCGTTAACAAAATACATATCCCCTGAATTAATGTTTAATGAAAACTATGCATATTATTCTTCATTATCCTCAACTATGCGTGAAAGTTTTGCTAACATAGCAAAGTCGTTAAAGAATATATATAAACCAAAATTATCACTTGAAATAGGTAGTAATGATGGGGTATTTATGAAGAACTTTAATACTGATGAAATAGTATCTGTAGAACCTTGTGGAAACTTTGCTGATTTTACTAACTCATTGGGGTATAAAACATATAAAAACTTTTGGGATTATAATATAAGTACACAGATTAAAAATAAACAAGGAACATTCGATTTAATATACTCAGCTAATTGCTTTAGTCATATACAAACATTAGATGATGCCTTTAGAGCAATTAAAAACACATTGTCAACAGATGGTGTATTTGTTATGGAAGACCCATCAATACAACAAGTGTTAGATAAAAACACATATGACCTATTTTACTACGCACACGCACACGTATTTTCTATAACATCTATCCAAAACATAATATTAAAACATGGGTTAGAAATATTTAACGTAGAATCGATTAATGTGCATGGGGGTTCTAATAGAATATATATTAAACATATAACGAATAATACACATACAATAGATGCATCTGTATCAAAACATCTAGATGATGAGTTGTTATGCGGCATTGGAGTATTACAAACATATTTAGATTTTGGAAAACGGGTTAGAAAGTCTAAGAAAGACTTGGTGTTATTACTGGAAACACTTAAAGCTAAAGGTGAGAATATTATATGTTATGGAGCAACTGCTAAGTCGTCTACGGTATTTAATTATTGTGATATTGGTATAGAATTAATAGATTGTATAGTTGATATGACCCCGGATAAACAAAACAAATATTCACCCGGAATGCATATACCAATTGTATCTGTTGATGTTGGGCTAACTGATGATATTAAGTATATATTTTTAGGAGCCTGGAACTTTAAAGATGAGATTATGGAGAAAGAGCCCGAGTTTATTAAACGTGGAGGTAAATTTATTACACACGTTCCAATAGTACATATTATAAATGAATAAAAGAATATTAATATCAGGGGGGAATGGTAGATTTGCTACACATTTAATATCCCAAGCAAATAAATTTGATATTATATCACCATCACATGATGAAATGGATATAACATCAGTGCAGGATATTGATACATTTATTACAACTCATAAACCCGATTATTTTATACATGCAGCTGCACTAACTAGACCGTTAAACTTACATAAAAAAACCCCAACAAAAAGTATTATTGCTAATATAATAGGAACTAGTAATGTTGTCCTATCGTGTATAAAATCAAATACCAAACTAATATATATTAGTACTGATTATGTATATGCAGGAATTACCGGTAACTACACAGAGGAGTCCGAATTAAAACCCTTTAACAATTATGGTTGGAGTAAGTTAGGTGGGGAATGTGCAGTTCAAATGTATACTAACTCTTTGATATTACGTATATCAATGAATAACAAACCCTTTAACCATCCAAGGGCATTAGTTGATTTACGTAAGAGTTTGGTGTATGACGAAGAAGCTGCAACTATCACATTAAAGTTACTTGATAAATTTGGTATTGTTAACGTAGGTGGTATTGCACGAACAGTATATGAATTTGTTAAAGAAACAAATGATTCAATTAAACCAATAACCTTATCTGAAATTAATGATATAACAATGCCTAATGATATTACATTAAATATAGATATGTTAAATAAATTTTTGTTAAATTCATAGTTATGATAAATATTAAATTATGAACAAATTTAGTTATTTAAATTACCATAAAATAATACAGCACATACAAAATCAGTTACCAATAGTGTCGTTTACACGAGCATTAAAATTAGAAAAGTTTTGTGTTATCCGACATGATGTTGAGTATTCACCTGAACGAGCATTAAAATTGGCATTAACTGAATCAAAATTTGGCATTAACAGTTCTTATTGTTTCCAATTGCGTAATAATTGTTACAATACATTATCAACACATAATTTAGATATTATACGAAAAATACAAGGTTTAGGACATAATATAGGAGCTCATATTCATATGGGTGATTGTGAACCTGGTGATGAACATCGGTATATATTCAATGATATTAAGACTTTAGAAAAATATTCCAAGGTTCGAATTGAAGGGTGGTCTCTACACAGACCAGAAGGAAAGTTATTAGCACAATACATAAAAGTACCGGGTTATATTAACTATAATGGTAAACAGTTTTTTCAATATTTTGATGAAGTCTTACCAGAGTTAGATGTAACATATTTATCGGATAGTAACCATCAATGGAAATACGGTAACCCTATGGAAATAGATTTATCTAGGATTAATAAACTACAAATTAATTGTCATCCCTTCAGTTGGTCATACAAAAGTTTGGATAATACAGATAATTTTCGTACATTAACAGTAGAAAAGAAGTTGGAATTGGTTAATTCGATTAATAGTGAAATTAAAAATTATCCAAAAGTGTTATATGAAGAAGAACATAATTTATTGGGTTGGAATAGAAAACCCCCAACATATAAATAAATATGGTGGTTTTAAGTATTTTGAATATTCAAAAAATACTTGGAAGCATTTTTGTAAAAAATATGAATGTCAATTTGTAGAGTTTAATGTTCCTGTTAAGGAAGATTTAATTGAATATCGAGTAAATTGGCAAAAGATATTATACGTATTTGATGAACTAGAACGTAAAGGTATTAACTATGACCAGATTGCCTTGGTCGATAGTACGTGTATGGTTAAGTGGGACTGTCCTAATTTCTTTGAACTAACAGAAGGTAAATTTGTTGGGTGGAGAGACTTAGATAATATGAGATGGATTAAAGAAAGTATTGATGGATATTCAAACCTGTTCAAATATAAGTTAGATGGGACAAAATACATTAACTCAGGATTTATTATATTTAATAATTTACATAGAAAAGTAATTAATGGTTTTAAAACATTTTACGAGAATAACAAATCAACTCTAATTGATTTACAAGATAACAAAGTCAAAAAAGGCAACGAGCAAACCCCATTAAATTATTGGTTACAAAAAAACAATGTTGATATGAAGATTGACTTACCCCTACCATTCAAATTAACACATATGAATCGTAAGGAATTATTCAATTATAACTGGCAGTTAAATATAGATAAAACACCATTCTTTATTAAATATGGGTGGAATTGGATATTTAATGGAATACCAAAAGACCAACGCACACCATTAATGAAACAAGTATGGGATATGGTAAAACATAACTATACGAACGACATACTTGATACTGTGAATCATAAAGATACTTCAAAGAATTCAACGTCACGTAAATTTAAACAAGATATCCTTAATTATTTCAAGGACAAGAATATTGGTTTAACAGTTGAATTTGGTTGTTGTCATGGTGATACTACAAAAATACTTGGTAGTGTATCTAAAAAAGTATTTGCAAGTGATATATCTGATAGTAACATACAATTATCCAAATCAAAATGTAAAGGATGTGACAATATTACACTTGAAATTAAAGATGTAAACTCAATATGGGAATACAACAATCCCGATTTAATCTATATGGATGCATTACACGACTTTAATGGTATGAGTAAATGTATATCAAGAATAAAACAACAATACCCATCATCTATTATAATAATGGATGATTATGGTCATGAGATGAATACAATTAAACCTATAATAGATACATTAATTAGTAACAACGAAATTGAAGTTCTAGAATGGATTGGTGAAGATGTTGGTTATATAACGGCTAACAAAAAAACATTTATAGGAAAGGAAGGATTAATTTTTAAGTTTAAGGAAAATATATGAAATATATAAATGCAAATACACATGAAGAGTACGTACAAGCTCAAACAAATACGAATAAAAGAAAACTAAATTCTGTTTGGATTACAAATGATGAAATTGATAAAATTGCAACTTATGTAAATAATTACAATATCAATGTCAAACATGGAGTTTGTCATGGTGTACGAAATGGGTATGAAGTTATTAAATTCAACGAATTATTAAAAGGAGATATATTTGGTACTGAAATATCAGATACAGCAACTCAATTTGAAAATGTAATTGAATGGGATTTCCATGAAATTAAAGACGAATGGGTAGATAATTTCCAGTTTATATATTCAAACTCAATAGACCATAGTTATAATTTTGAATACTGTTTAGATCAATGGATGAAAACATTAACAAAAGATGGATGTTGTTTTATAGAGTGGAGTGAAGATATTATAAACCCCCATAACATATCAGATTGTTTTGGTATAGCTAAAAACGATTTAATTAAATTAATTAACCTTAAATACTCAGTAATTGATACCTTTGAAGTTGAAGGAAAATTTAATAGAATTATAATTGTAATTAGACACGTATGAATAAAAATATCGTTTTTATAATGGATATTGATCTAGGGGGTGAAGGTAGGTTTGCTTCTTCTAGGAGAGCTCCCTATAAATTTTCAATTGATAGTTGGAAATATTGGGCAAATAAAAATAATGCTGAGTTGTTTATACTTAATGATCTTTTAATGTCTCATGAAGATATGGGGATTTGTTGGCAAAGATATTATTTATTTGATATTTTAGATGCTAATAAGATAAAATATGATCAAATTGCAATGGTTGACGCTGATACAATAATTCATCCTGATTGTCCCAATTTTTTTAAAAAAACGGAAGGTAAATTTACTGGAGTACATTGTGATGCAAGTTATGATTGGGTTATAAGAAGTATTGAAAACTATTCTAAATATATTTTTGAAGACTATCAAATACCTTTTTGGGAGTACATAGATTGTGGATTTATGGTTGTAAATAAAAACCACAAACAGTTTTTTAATGATATAATAAATTTATATCATTCAAATAAATCTTCATTTAAGGAATTAGAAAAACTTCATGTAGGTACAGATCAAACTCCTGTAAATATTTTGGCTTGTAAAAATAATATAGATCTTAAATTACTCCCATATGAATATAATATGGTAGATCTTCCAAGGAAAGAACTATTAGATCATGATTTATTATTTACTAAATGCGGGTGGATTTATCAATTCAACTGTATACCTAATAATGAAGAAAATAAGGCAACTTACTATTGGATGGAAAAAACTTATAAACATTTGTATGAAAACTAAATTTGCAATAGGATGTTTAATTCAATGGTATGAAGTTGATATTATTGAAGAATATATTAACTCTCTCAGAGATACTATAGATTATTACAATGGAGAAGTAAAGATAGATTTTACTATTGTAACAAATCAGGATCTTGAAAAGATACAAGACAAAGTTAATATGTTAGACATACAAGAAAAAATACAAGAACATATTGCTATAGTTGAATGGGGATGTTATAAAAAAAATAATGTTTTTCTTGATGTTAAAACTAAAATAACAGATAAATTAGTTACAATTGCTGATTATCGTAGAGAATTTAATGAAAATTATTGTGAAAAAGTAGATGTTTTAATTTGGGGGGAATCTGATGCTATTTTACCTAAACAAACGTTTGTGGTTTTAGATAATTTACACCAAATGTCATTGCAAAACAATAACCCAAAATACTTAGCATTTTTTGGAACGTGTAAAATGTGGGATGATAGTTGGAAAATACTTGAACATCCTGATTTTACAAATAAACCTTTTTATGATTCACCTAAAGATTTTAACCCCGAAAAACATTGGTGGAGTTTACGTTATTCTATGTCTAAAGAAGAAATGAATAAAATAAATGATAAAACTGAGGAATTAGAAGTATTGATAGCTCCCCAACATAAATTTAATGGGTGTGGGTTAATTATTTCTTCTGAGATAATAAAATCAGGGGTTAATATCCCCCGTTCAGTATTTTTTGTTCATGAAGATACAGCATTTATGCAGATGACAAATAAAATTTTAGGAAATATACCACAATATATAATAAAAAATATATTATTAGTTCATAATAGAAACCACCCTAAGAAAAGGATGTATGTAAAGAATGAATGTAAAGATGGTACCCTGAATGAAAAAAGAAGAAGTAATGATTGGTACACTAAATCAAATAAAATGAGTGAACAAAATTGTTATAATTTATTTAACCCCAATTATAAATCTTTTACATGGGAAGACGTATGGAAGTAGCATTTTTTACTGAAATGGGGTTTCAAGGGAAAATATCTAGAACTCATGAAAACATGAGAACAGAATTTGCATGGATGGTTGCTTTAAATGCTGATCATTATAATATTAATTCTATCCCTAACCAAGAATATGATTTAGGCATTATTATTATACCTAAGAATAACCCTAAGTTTGATATAAATTCTATAAAAAAGTTTTGCAATAAAGTAGCAGTAATGCAAGAAGGTCCTCATTGGTATTTTCAAGATTATCCACTAGAAAAACAAATTTGGTATTATAATATTTTAATCGAATCAGATATAATTTTTTCCCATAATAAAATGGATCAAATATACTATCAGGGTTTAACTAATCATCCTAATGTTAGGATAATGCCCTCATTAATGATAGAAGATGCTATTGGAGAACTCAAAGAATTGGAAAGGGAAGGAGTTATTATAGGGGGTAATTTTGTTAGCTGGTATGGAGGGTTCGATTCATATATTGTAGCCCAAGAAATTACAGATACAGTTTATGCCCCAAGTATGGGAAGAAAACAACCCGGAGAAGAGGAATTGGTTACTCATTTACCTTATATGAATTGGAAACAATGGATTCATAAACTAAATGAATTTAAAATTGGAGTTCATTTAATGAGAACACATGCTGCAGGAACATTTGCCCTTAATTGTGCTTATCTTGGAATTCCTTGTATTGGTTATGAAGGTTTAGATACCCAAGAAAAATGTCATCCTGAATTAACAATAAAGTCAGGAGATTTGGAAAATGCAAAGAAGATTATTACATTACTCAATGAAGATGAAAATTTTTATAATCATTGCAGTTATATATCAAAACAATGTTATAAAAAATATTACTCAGAAGATAAATTTAAAATATGAAAATATTAATTACAGGTGGAGTAGGATTTGTAGGTACTAATCTTATTAAAACTCTCAAATCATCAAAATCAAATATAGAATTATTTGTAATTGATAATTACTCAACCGGATACAAATACAATGAGCAAGAGGGAGTTAAATATACTCACCACAATATAGAAGACCATACAGCTATGGAGGAAATGGAGGATATTAATCCTGACGTTATATACCACTTAGCAGCCCTTGCTAGAATTCAACCTTCATTTAAAGAACCTAGAAAAACATTTGATGCTAATACTAATGGCACTTTAAATGTTTTAGAATACGCTCGAAAACATAAAACTCAAGTTATATACGCTGGTTCAAGTTCAACTCATGGAGGGGTATATAAAAACCCATATACTTTTGCAAAATGGGTTGGAGAAGAATTATGTAAAATGTATTCTAAAGTATATGATGTACCTACTATTATTACTAGATTTTATAATGTATATGGAGATCACATGATACCCGGAGATTCTGTATACTCTACTGTTATACAAATATTTAACGAACAATATAGAGAACAAACCCCACTAACTATAACAGGAGATGGTGAACAACGTAGAGATTTTACTCATGTATTAGATATATGTGATGCCTTAGTATCTTGTATAGATCACCCAGAGTTAAGAGGAGAATTTTTTGAGTTAGGTTATGGGAAGAATTATTCAATTAATGAAGTTGCTGCAATATATGGAACTCCAAAAAGGTATACCCCCAAGAGACCAGGAGAAGCTCAAGACACCTTATGTAAATCAGAGTTAGCTAGAGAAATATTAAGTTGGATTCCCAAAAGAAATTTATTATCTTACATTAAACAAATAACAAATGAAAATATCCTTTATAATACCCAGCAGAAATAATCTTAAGTACCTTAAATGGTCTTATAAATCAATTCGAAAAAATCAAGGAGACCATGAAGTACAAATTTGTGTAGCTGATGATGCATCAGAAGATGGGACCTGGGATTGGTGCAATAAAATGATGAAAGAAGACCCTAATTTTGATGCCATTTTAAATATGGGACCCGGGCGGTTAGGGTTAGTAATATTAAACGATAAATTAGTGAATGAAGTGGTTATCAGCGATATCTGCATGATTTGGCACGCTGATATGTACCTGTGCCCAGGCGCTTTAGATGCGATTGAAAAACATTTAAAGGAAAAAACAATAGTATCACTTACTAGAATTGAACCACCTTTACATCCACAAGGACAAGAAAAAGTATTATTAGATTGTGGTATTGAACCTGAAGAGTTTGATGAAAATAAATTACTACAATATATTGAAGGTAGATTAGGACAGTTTGATAAAGTTCCAACTACAGAAGGTATATTTGCCCCCTGGGCATTTTGGAAAAAAGATTTTCAAGAAATAGGTGGACATGATAAATTATTTGCCCCACAATCAAAAGAGGATAGTGATATATTTAATAGGTTTCAATTAAACGGAGTTAAATTCGTACAAACCTGGGAAGGTTTTGTATATCATATGACTTGTAGAGGTAGCAGATTTAATCCATACTCAGGTGGAGCTCCCGGAAAAGATTCAGAAGAGTGGAAACACACCACCACTAAAAATATGAGAAACTTTATCCGTAAATGGGGACATATGGTTCAACATGACCAATATTTAAACCCAATTATACCCCCCAAATATGATATTGGTTTTATAATTCATAATTGTAATAAACAGATGTTACATGCTTTAGAACCTTGGTGTTCAAATATATATTTAACAATGCCTACTCCTTCTGAAGCTCACCAATATATAGCAAAAGAACAAAAAAATACTAAATTTGATTTAATAAAGAGAATAAGACCTATAGACGAAGAAAAATATAATAATATTCTTGTAGAATTTGATGCAACAAAGTTAAATGAAAATAATTTTAATAATATACTTTGTAAATTACCTGAGATTATAAATTCTACAAATGAAGTGGGTAAATATAAATTAGATATTTTTAAGGTAATAGTAAATTCCTTAGAAACTTATGAAAAAAAATTAATTAATGTTAAAAATAGATACAAACCCTATATGGAAATAGCATAAAAATAAAAGTTATGAGTAAATACAAGTATTATTCCAAAATAGACAAAAATAAGGAAGCTATAGGAATCGTTGAAGCCAAAACAAGAGAAAATGCTATACTTAAAGCAGCAACCCAAAAAGACTTCACACTTTACACATTCCAACAATTGTTTGAAGTTGAAAAAATAAAACAATGAGAGATAAAATCAAAAAAAAATTAAAGGAAATAGGTGGGGGTAATCTCCAAATTAACGAGAATTCA
>Ga0208299_1001146_pt1 | contig 20728 bp, 19 predicted proteins | sample 15_taG_FD_184089 | JGI IMG/M metagenome (GOLD analysis project Ga0208299, IMG submission 184089) | Marine viral communities from the Subarctic Pacific Ocean - 15_ETSP_OMZ_AT15312 metaG (SPAdes) (version 2) | ecosystem: Environmental > Aquatic > Marine > Oceanic | place: Pacific Ocean | collected...
GTTTGGTGGGTCGTGCTGGATTCGAACCAGCGACCAATTGGTTAAAAGCCGGATAGCCAATTTCCATGTGATTGATTTTATTTAACTTTTATCGGTGACGCCCGTTGCAAGTTGCACCGAAATGCACAACAAAGCAGGACTGATCCCGGCAAAATCCCGGCATTGGCAGCCACTTGGATTACGACTGCCGGTCGGCTTCCGTGAAGGCTTTTTCCAATCGCCTCAGCGGGTTATCGAAGCGCACTTTTTCCGGTTTGAACAACTCCGGCCCCCAGCCAGCCGATTGCATCCTGGATAGCTACGTGCAGATCCCAGAAGGAGTATCGGGCCGGCACCGAGTCAGTCGTAGATCGACACGACCCGCGAAACCATACCACCCAGCAGAGAGGAGCCCGGCAGGGGGTCCTTGATGACGATCCGTCCGATCCGAAGTATAAGAAAAACAAACGGCATATAGTGGGAAAAATTTCTTTCCAAGGATAGGAAATATTAACGGCCTGTTGAGAGTAGAGATCCTCGCTGATTGTGCTGCCCGGTCCTGCTGACCTGTCGAAATACCCGTCTATTGACCCGAAAATCCTGTTCGCGGCGTTGAGCATGCCATTCAAATCCGTTCATTCCTGAACGGGTGCACGCGACAGCTCATGCCATGCGGTATTCACTGGCTTCCTTGCTGGTGTAGTGCTGTTGTGCTGGAATCCTTCCCAGCGAAAAGAGGCAACGTACCAGGTGGCGCTCTGGTCGGTGGCACCAGCAATGGTCTAGTCGGTGTTTCCCGTTCTTTCTGGCGCAGGTGATCCAGTATCCGATCGATGACGTCCTGGTCCTCGATACATGCGATGACCCTGACAGATCCGCCACAAAGACTGCAGACCTCGATGTCGATGTTGAAAACACGCTTTAGCCGTTGAGCCCAGGTCATTGCGGCATGGCGCTCGGCGGGTGTGCGGACTTCTGTGTTGGAGTTGGACTTGACGCCTTTCCCGCGTCTCGCTGGCGTGACGAGCCCTCGCCAGCGATGGTTCGGTGCCAGGACGCCATGGTAGCGGGTGAGGTTGACTCTTGGTTTGGGTACCAGGGCGGCCAACCTGGCGATGAAATCCACCGGTTCGAAGGCCACCTGGGTCGTGCCATCTCGGTACGGAGTTTTCAGCGTGTAGACCACCTTTCCTGTGGAGCTCAGTGACAGGCGGGGAACAGCCACGGCCGGACGGGATATATAGCGGCACAGCCTCTCACGTTTTTCTTTTTGATGCCCTTCGCAACTCACACCGGCATGCAGGGAAAATCCGTTGGCCTTGGCGACCCGCTCCAAACCAGGATCAGGTCGCTCCAGCGGGCGGATAGTGCGGATCATGAACGCTTTCTGGCCTTGCTGTGAGCCAACGGCTATGCGGTAGGAGATGGAGCTGCCCAGGATCTGTGGCATGGCATCGGTATCCTCGGCGGGGTCGAGGTCCAGCCAGGCACTCTCGGTGTCCTGTTCCAGCAATCCCTGGCGCTCGAGGCAGCGGCCGACGCGCTGGCTGATCAGTTGAACCAACTCCTCCAACTCGCCTTTGTCCGGTGCCCGGACGCGTTGAAATCGCGGTGGTCGATTGTCGCGATACACATAGACGCCATCCAGAAACAGGATGTGGAAATGTAAGTTGAGGTTCAGGGCGGAACCGAAGCGCTGGATTAGCGTTACGGCCCCGGTAGCGCCATCTTTGAGTGAGAATCCGGCCTTGTGGATCAGGTGGGTGGAGATCGCCCGGTAAACGATGCCCAGCACCTTGCCCATGGCTTGGGGGTGGGCGGCAAACAGGTAGCGCAGGGGAAAGGGGAAGCTGATGACCCACTGGCGAAGCGGGACATCGGGAAACACCTCATCGGCCAGAAGGGCGGCGGTCTCGGCCATGCGCCGGGCGCCACAGCTGGGGCAGAATCCTCGTTTTTTGCAGGAAAACGCCACCAACCGCTCGAAGTGGCAGTTGTCGCAGCGCACCCGGAGAAAGCCGTGCTCGAGGCGACCGCACTTCAGGTAGGCCTCGAATTCCCGGTGGACATGGTCTGCGGCAGTTTGCTGAGCGTTGGCTCGGCCGCTGGCGTCGCACTGATGGGCCAGGCTCGCGGATTCTATACGTTTTTCAGCCACTTGCGCTGGACGCCGGCAATCGCGCTTGGCTACGCGCTAAGTATCTGGGTGCACTTTCTAATCAATGCACGATTTGTGAACGTACCCGTTCCCTAGAGAGATAAGGCAGTCGCCGCCGTCCCGCTGACTTCTTCCGTGTACCGCTTGCTGCTCATAAACACCTCTCTGACTGGCATTTTGTGTGGCTGTAAGGAATCAAGAAAACTGGCAGCGATTTAAGATTGAATTCGAGGACCAATCATGAAATCGGGCCCCTGGACGATCTTATTCGATTCTGGCATCACCATTGGTTGATCGATCCGCGGGACTCCCTGAGTCACGCTACGCCGCTGCCAGCCAACGAGCGCGTGTTGCATTTCGGTAGTGAGCAAAGTGAAACTGGAGTAGCGCCGCCACCGGGCGGCTACAAATTTTAATTGTTGCAGCGCAACTATCTGCACCTTCTGCACGACCCGCCGGTTCAATCGACGACATTCGATGTGGGGTTAGGCACCGGTATTCCCGAACCAGCGCTTCGCCGATAGCGGTTTGCCTATTGTTCACTGTGCTGCCGCTCCAGCCGCCGACACGCCGACGCCAAACTCGTATACGAGCTGACCGCCGAAATAGGCTGTCGCCACTATCAATCCCGCCACAACAAACTCGATGATCACAACAACCCAACTCAGATTTCTAGACAGCGTCAGGTTTCGCCACCAGATGATCGATCGGACGACTGCCCAGGCGAACAGCACCGCAGCAGTAAGCTTTCCAAGTTCCTCATGTGTTTCCAGTACGGCAAGCGGCGTTCCCTTGCCCAATGCGACGTCAAAGGCCAGGTCGCCAAATACAAACGCAATCGCGGCGAATACGCCGGCACATAGGGCTATTGCCGTTGATACGTTCGCCACGGCCGCGCGACCGCCAATGGGTGCCCCGCGCAGGCTTGCGCCTGCGTCAAAAATGGCTAACAGCAGCGCGAAAACGATGGGGAAATGTACAACTAGCGGATGAAACTGTTCAATTGGCAGCACCGGGTTTGCTCCTGATGAATATTTCGTAGAATTTGCGTCGCCTAGAACCAAAAACGAACGCCGGCGACGATCGCCAGGTTGTCGACGTCGCCTCCTTCAGCGCGGGTCATATCTGCCGTATTACCGAATTGACGTTTCCAGCTCACACCGACATAGGGCGCGAACTCGCGCCGAAACTCGTAGCGTAGCCGCAGGCCGATTTGCACATCGTTGAGGCCAGTGCCCACTCCGAACGCCGGTACTGAACTGGCGGCGATATTCGTTTCCAACCGAGGTTGCAAGATGAGACGTTGAGAGAACAACAATTCGTAGGTGCCAACCAACCGCGCCGATACGTCACCGTCATCACTGATAAACAACGCAGGTTCGACTTCAAACCGATAGGGCGCGAGGCCCTGTACTCCGAGTACCGCGAAGCTGCGATCTTGATTGGGACCGGGCCCATACACTTGATCGTGCCGCAGCCCAAATTGCAGATCCCAGAATGGCGCGATCATGCGGCTATACAGTGCCTGAACCTCAAATTCGCCGGCGTTGGCGGATGTCTGGTCATCGCCCTCCAATTTCATCCAGAGCTTGTTGGTATCGGTACCATACCAACCCTGCATATCCCAGCGCAGCGTATTCGCGCCGTCGTTGTCCCGATACTCTAATTGATCGGCAATGATCATCCCGAATGGCACGTTGTCCTCAATCGGTTCTGGCCAACCGGGTTCCGCCGAAAATGCCGACGTGCTTGTGCACAAAGCGGCAGCGATGAGGCAATGAGTTGACGCACGAAGATTAACTCGCTTATCCATGATGTGGTGCCTCCAACTCTGCCCCACCGGTTACCGACACAACCCGAAACATGCCCATCTCCATGTGATAGAGCAGGTGACAATGAAACGCCCAATTCCCAGGTGCGTCCGCGCTGATCAATGCCGTCAACCGCTCGCCAGGTTTAACGTTGAGCGTGTGTTTTCGCGGTCGGTGTTCCTTGGCACCGTTTTCAAGTTCCATCCACATGCCATGCAGGTGAATGGGATGTTCCATCATCGTGTCGTTAACCAGTACCAATCGCAGTCGCTCGCCGTATCGAAAGCCAATCGGGCCGTCCACTTCCGAAAACTTTTTGCCATCGAACGACCACATGTATCGATCCATTACGCCGGTCAGGTGAAGCTCCACTTCTCGCTCCGGCGGTCGCTGGTCGGGATACGGTGCCAGGCTGCGAAGGTCCGTGTAAACCAACACCCGCCGACCGTTGTTTTCCAAGCCGTCACCGGGCTCGTCAAGGCGACTGCTTGGAAACTCCGCAATCATTGTATTGCTCTTGCCGTGATGGTCCGGGCCGTGTATTACGGGTGTCGGCGGCATCGGCATGTTCATGCCGTCCCCGTGATTCATGTCCATGGACGGCATCGATTTCGATTCCGAAACCGCAGCACTGGTATTGTTGCGGCCTTTCATGTCCATCCCGGACATCGCGTTGTCTGTTGTGGCGTCCGCGCCTGCGGCCATGCCCGGCATGTCCATCGCTCCCATGCCCATATCCTTCATGGTTCGAACAGGCGGATTACCGAGTTCGGGAATTGCCGCTTCAAGCCCAGCCCTGGAGGCTAATGTGCCACGCGCAAAGCCACTGCGATCCATAGAGGCCGCAAAGATGGTGTACGCGGCTTCATTTTTAGGTTCGACGATTACGTCATAAGTCTCTGCAACGCCGATCCTAAATTCATCCACAGTCACTGGTTGGACATTCTGCCCGTCGGCCTGCACGACGGTCATATTAAGGCCAGGGATGCGCACGTCGAAATAGCTCATGGCCGCACCGTTAATGAAGCGAAGTCGGATACGCTCTCCTGGTTGGAACATTCCCGTCCAGTTGGACGCTGGAGCCAGGCCGTTCATCAGATAGGTGTAGGTCGCGGCGCTGACATCGGCAATGTCGGTGGGCGCCATGCGCGACCTCGCCCAGATCATCCGTTCACGTACAGTCTGTCCCCAGCCGTTCTTCTCTGCATCGTTAAACAGCTCAGGAACGGTACGCCGTTGATAGTTGTAGTAGTCGCTTTGCTGCTTGAGCTTTTTTGAAACATACATCGGATCGTCGAAGGTCCAATCCGACAGCATGACGACGTATTCTCGATCGTAGCGAAACGGCTCCGGTTCCAAAGGATCTATAATTAGCGGCCCGTAATGGCCCTGCTGTTCTTGCAGGCCAGAATGACTGTGATACCAGTACGTGCCGCTTTGCTTGACGGGAAACGCATAGCGGAAGGTCTCGCCTGGCTTGATGCCGGCGAAACTGACGCCGGGCACGCCGTCCATTTGATGCGGAACCAACAGTCCGTGCCAATGGATTGACGTATCGACATCAAGGTGATTTGTCACACGCAACACCGCGTCCTGGCCTTCACGAAGGCGGACCAGTGGCCCCGGAATGGAACCGTTAATCGTGACCGCATTGCCCGGGCGCCCACCAATGTCGAGCGACTGCCGCGTAATACCAAGGTCGATAGGGCCCTTTGCCGGCTCGGCAGAAAGCCCGAGGTTATCGCTGGCGAAGGCGGGGACAAGCGCGTGCAGCCCCACGACGGTCCCGGCCGCACCGACTTGTTGTAGGAATTGGCGTCGGGACAGGAGTGTTTTATTGAGATGGTTCATCGTTGCTCCATAAACTGAAAAGTCCGCGTTCGGGCCCGCGACACAGACTGGAAGGCTGCATTGCCAGCCCAGCGACCCTACGCGAGCGACGTACAGAACGAGATTAAATATTCATGATCGACTGATTGACTGTTCTTGGCAGTTGTGCGATCGGCACTTTCGGAACGTGCAATTCGATGCTCTCGTCCTACAAGCTAGCGATATGTTACGCCCTCTGGTCTCCACTGCAATCGTTGCCGGGTGCCAGCTGTATCATACCGCAACGCCGAACCATTGACCAACAGCTGCTGTTAACGCCATAGCAATGGCCCCCCAAAAGGTCACACGAGCGGCGCCCAATCCAACTGGCGCGCCGCCTGTTCGAGCTGCAATTCCGCCGAGGAATGCCAGAAATACCAAAGAAAGGCTCGCAATCAGCACGATTTGGCGATGTCCGGGCTGCAGCCAGGCAACGAACAGCGGAAGCGCTGCTCCGATCGTAAACGTTGCTGCGGAATAGAGCGCCGCCTGGATGGGTCGTGCGGCTGCACTCGGGGATATACCGATTTCGTCGCGAGCATGAGCGCCAAGCGCATCGTGCGCGGTCAGTTCTTCCGCGACCTGCTTCGCCAAACTGGGCCGCACGCCCCGACTCTCATAAATCTTTGCGAGTTCGTCCAGTTCGAGACCAGGATTCTGTTCTAGCGACGTCTTTTCGAGCGCTAGGTCTGCCTTCTCTGTATCCGACTGCAAGGATAGGAAATATTAACGGCCTGTTGAGAGTAGAGATCCTCGCTGATTGTGCTGCCCGGTCCTGCTGACCTGTCGAAATACCCGTCTATTGACCCGAAAATCCTGTTCGCGGCGTTGAGCATGCCATTCAAATCCGTTCATTCCTGAACGGGTGCACGCGACAGCTCATGCCATGCGGTATTCACTGGCTTCCTTGCTGGTGTAGTGCTGTTGTGCTGGAATCCTTCCCAGCGAAAAGAGGCAACGTACCAGGTGGCGCTCTGGTCGGTGGCACCAGCAATGGTCTAGTCGGTGTTTCCCGTTCTTTCTGGCGCAGGTGATCCAGTATCCGATCGATGACGTCCTGGTCCTCGATACATGCGATGACCCTGACAGATCCGCCACAAAGACTGCAGACCTCGATGTCGATGTTGAAAACACGCTTTAGCCGTTGAGCCCAGGTCATTGCGGCATGGCGCTCGGCGGGTGTGCGGACTTCTGTGTTGGAGTTGGACTTGACGCCTTTCCCGCGTCTCGCTGGCGTGACGAGCCCTCGCCAGCGATGGTTCGGTGCCAGGACGCCATGGTAGCGGGTGAGGTTGACTCTTGGTTTGGGTACCAGGGCGGCCAACCTGGCGATGAAATCCACCGGTTCGAAGGCCACCTGGGTCGTGCCATCTCGGTACGGAGTTTTCAGCGTGTAGACCACCTTTCCTGTGGAGCTCAGTGACAGGCGGGGAACAGCCACGGCCGGACGGGATATATAGCGGCACAGCCTCTCACGTTTTTCTTTTTGATGCCCTTCGCAACTCACACCGGCATGCAGGGAAAATCCGTTGGCCTTGGCGACCCGCTCCAAACCAGGATCAGGTCGCTCCAGCGGGCGGATAGTGCGGATCATGAACGCTTTCTGGCCTTGCTGTGAGCCAACGGCTATGCGGTAGGAGATGGAGCTGCCCAGGATCTGTGGCATGGCATCGGTATCCTCGGCGGGGTCGAGGTCCAGCCAGGCACTCTCGGTGTCCTGTTCCAGCAATCCCTGGCGCTCGAGGCAGCGGCCGACGCGCTGGCTGATCAGTTGAACCAACTCCTCCAACTCGCCTTTGTCCGGTGCCCGGACGCGTTGAAATCGCGGTGGTCGATTGTCGCGATACACATAGACGCCATCCAGAAACAGGATGTGGAAATGTAAGTTGAGGTTCAGGGCGGAACCGAAGCGCTGGATTAGCGTTACGGCCCCGGTAGCGCCATCTTTGAGTGAGAATCCGGCCTTGTGGATCAGGTGGGTGGAGATCGCCCGGTAAACGATGCCCAGCACCTTGCCCATGGCTTGGGGGTGGGCGGCAAACAGGTAGCGCAGGGGAAAGGGGAAGCTGATGACCCACTGGCGAAGCGGGACATCGGGAAACACCTCATCGGCCAGAAGGGCGGCGGTCTCGGCCATGCGCCGGGCGCCACAGCTGGGGCAGAATCCTCGTTTTTTGCAGGAAAACGCCACCAACCGCTCGAAGTGGCAGTTGTCGCAGCGCACCCGGAGAAAGCCGTGCTCGAGGCGACCGCACTTCAGGTAGGCCTCGAATTCCCGGTGGACATGGTCTGGCAGGGATTTGCCCTGCTGGGCCAGTTGGTCCACAAGGGCGGGGTAGTGCGTTTCGACGAGATGGTAGAGTAGTGTCTGCTCGGGTTGATGGCGCTCGTAGGCGGTTTTGCTGAGGCCATCGCTGCCTTGTGCCAACATGGTGGTTCCGTCTCGGATCTCCATTGTGCGGAACGAGCCAGATTGGGGCGGCAGCACGAGGAATGCCACGTCTGAAGCGCGCGGTGAAACTGCTTTAGGACATCAGATCTGGCCCGTGTACGCTCGCGTCGGCGGGCCAGACGGGAGAGAAACTCGGCGGCTGAATGAGTCAGAGGGCAATTTGCAGCCGGTAAGCGGATGCGCTCAAGTCACTGCCAGGCGCAGCGGGTAGTGACGTGGGCGCCCGCGCATTCCGGCAATAAACGCAGCAACACTTCTGCTCCATGCGAATTCAGGAGTGGTTCCACTGGACCCACTCCATGAAGCACCTAAACTTGCGAATTTGCGGGCTCGAACTCGCGCTTGCTACCTCAGAAGTCGCTTCCCCGACCAGGTACTGACTACCACAGCGCCAGACGTTCGATAAAAAGCACTTCCGATTCCGGTCGAGTTTTCTGTGACAGCCGTATTTTGGGTTCGTATAGTAGGCTCCAACACAGAATTTTGTCGCTGCCACTGCGCTTAAAGTGGTAAGGAAGACCCCACCTTGCGAAAGCAAACGGGGTAGGTAGTTTCCGGCGTTATTGGAATCTGCTGAATGCGTCCCTTCGGACCTTTATTGACGCAGCGGTCAGTCATGACCGGGTCCATCTTCGAACCATCGCGGTGCCGCATCGTAGGGTATCGCTCTTTCTAACCTCTCCCCCTAGATACGGGGATCTGCTCCATAACTGCTGTTGATGTCAGGGCGCTTGTGCCCTGACGTATCTACAGTTTCTTCAACTCTGCAAACGCACTGGCGGTCAGTGCGTTCTGCTCTTTTCACATAAGGAGGTAAGTCCACTCCAGCCTTTGGCTGGATAACCGTTGGTTTGCACGGGCCAGTTTTCATTCGAAAACACACCGTGTTGTCTAGGGCCAGACACATTCAGGTCAACCGGGATTGGTGTCCCGTGATCGTACCGCTAGGCGGACCTGCGCAGCTTCTGTTGCCAGGTGATCAGAAACACTCACCGAAGGAAACAGCACTATGCGAGACCTGAACTACCAACTGAAACTGTTATGCAAGCACAGCCATGAGGGCAGCTTCGAAACGCGCGTGGGTCGGGAAAGACAGCTCAGCGCCATTGCCAACCAGTTACATGACCTGGGCTTCAGACAACTGAAGGCCACGTCGCTCAAACAAAAGCATGTCCAGGCGCTGGTGGATCAGTGGCTGCAACAAAACCTCTCCCCCGGGACCATCAAGAACCGGATGAGTTGTTTACGCTGGTGGGCTGAGAAGGTGAACAAGCGGGCCGTGGTGGCCAGCGCCAATGACTTCTATGGAATTCCGGACCGGCAGTTCGTGTCCCATGAGAGCAAAGCAAAAGACCTGGCGGAGGAACAGCTCGCTCAGGTCAAGGATGAACACGTACGCATGAGCCTGCGCCTGCAACAGGCCTTCGGATTAAGACGAGAGGAAGCCCTGAAGATCCAGCCCCGCTGGGCGGATCGCGGAGATCACATGCAACTGAAGTCCAGTTGGACCAAGGGCGGCCGGGAACGCACGGTACCCATCCGCACCCCTGAGCAGCGAGCCGTGCTGGAAGAAGCCAAACGACTGGCCGGCCTGGGTTCCCTGATTCCCGGGGGCCGCAACTATATTGAGCAACTGAGAATCTACGAGCGCCACACCGCCAATGCCGGGCTATCGAAAATGCATGGCCTGCGCCATGCCTATGCCCAGCAACGCTACCTGGAACTCACCGGCTGGCAGTCCCCTCATTGCGGTGGACCTTCCAGAGTGCAGCTCACCAAGTCGCAAAGGGATATCGATCAGCGGGTTCGGCTGACTATCAGCGTGGAGCTGGGCCATGTCAGGGAACAGATTACCGCAGTCTACCTGGGCCGATAGCGATGCAAATCCAACCCCGCCTGATACGCCTTCGCGACGCCCCGATCTACTTGGGCATGGACCGCAACCGCTTTAACCGGGAGGTGCGCCCAGCCCTGACCGAAATTGCCATCGGCCGACAGGGCGTCGCCTTCGACCGCCTTGAAATGGATGCCTGGGTGGACCACTATATGCGGTGCAACGGGCGTCCCCCACTGAATCGAGGAGATGAAGTATGGGACGCAATCGAAACTCCGGGCTACGGAACCGGGGCGGGATCTGGCATATCGACAAGCAGGTCCTCGGCCACCGCATTCACGAAAGCACTGGAACGAGTGAACTCAAAGCGGCGGAGCTGATGTTGGCCCGCCGCATTGAGCAGATCAGGCAGGCGTCAGTATTTGGAATACGGCCGGTGCGCATTTTTCGCGAGGCAGCCACGCGCTTCCTTGAGGAGAACACCCACCTCGCTACCATCCGAACCTACGCCTTCCATCTGAAAGAGCTGGACCCCTACATCGGTGAACTGCCGTTGTATCAGGTCCACATGGGCACACTGCAAGCGTATATAGATAGAAGGAAGAAGGAGGGCAAGAAGAACAAGACCGTGAACGGCGCCCTGGCCACGGTACGCAGGGTACTCAACCTGAGTGCCCGGCTGTGGCGCGATGAACACGGTTTGACCTGGCTGGAGTCGGCGCCATTGATCCAGCTGTTGCCGCTGAACGATGCACGGCGCCCCTACCCGCTGAGTTGGGAAGAGCAACACCGGTTGTTCAAGGCGCTGCCGGATCACCTGAGCAGGATGTGTCTGTTCAAGGTAAATACCGGGTGCCGCGACGGCGAGGTCTGTAGCTTGCGGTGGGATTGGGAGATCGATGTGCCGGAACTGGGCACCGCGGTGTTTCTCATTCCAGGAGAGAAGGTCAAGAACCGGGAGGATCGGTTGGTGGTACTGAATCGGGTAGCAAAGTCAGTGATCGAAGGCGTGCGTGGGCAACACCCGGAGCGCGTCTTCACTTACTACGGCCGACCAGTGCGCAGCATCAACAACAATGGCTGGAAGTCGGTTCGGCGCAAGCTGGATATGCCCATCCGTGTGCACGACCTGAAACACACCTTCGGTCGTCGTTTACGCGCGGCAGGAGTGCCATTGGAAACCCGGAAAATATTGCTGGGCCACAGGAACGGCGATATCACCACGCACTATTCAGCGCCGGAGTTGGAGGAACTCATCAAGGCAGCAAACAGGGTGTGTGAAGGAAAGTCCGGCAAAACTCCGGCACTGGTTGTGCTGAGACACAGGACGCTGAGCGCGTCATCGCGCTAAGCATCTGATACAAAAAGGTGGAATTGGTGGGCCGTGCTGGATTCGAACCAGCGACCAATTGGTTAAAAGCCAACTGCTCTACCAACTGAGCTAACGACCCTCAGAAGAGGCGCATATCTTACTTATGGGGAGTCAAAAATCAAGTGTTTATTCTGTACCGACATAACGGGTGGGATCTGGCAACCCGGCCTCCTGAAAACCCGATTTTCTCAGCCGACAACTATCACATCGACCGCAGGCAAAACCTCGCTCGTTCGCCTGATAGCAGGAGACCGTTTCTGCATAATCGACCCCCGCCAGCGTGCCCTGAAGGATAATTTCTGCTTTGGTGAGATTAATCAGCGGTTTGTTGATTCGGAGGTAATATCCTTCAATCCCTGCTTTGGTGGCGAGATTGGCCATTTTTTCAAAGGCTTCGATGTAGTCGAGACGACAATCCGGATAACCGGAATAATCCACCGCGTTGACCCCGATGAAAATATCCTGGGCACCCAGCACCTCTGCCCAACCCAGCGCAATGGAGAGAAATACCGTATTGCGGGCCGGCACGTACGTCACGGGAATGCCGCTGGTCTGCTCCTCCGGCACATCGATACGGTCATCGGTCAGGGCAGAGCCACCAATGGCCCTCAGATCCAGTTTAATAACCTTGTGTTCCTCGGCTCCCAGCTGTTCAGAACAGCGCCGGGCTGCGGCCAGTTCTGCCTGAGCCCGTTGTCCATAATCAAAGCTCAGGGTATAGCAGCTGTACCCCTGACTTTTTGCCAGCGCCAGTACCGTCGTTGAGTCGAGACCCCCGGATACCAGCACCACGGCTCTGTTATTTTCGTTCACAGTCATTCAGTGTCCCGGGGCATCTTTCCACAACAACTTATGCAATTGAAGCTGAAACCTGACCGGCAACCTGTCTTTCAGTACCCACTCTGCCAGCTCGGTGGCATCTTGCTGGCCGAAACTCGGAGAAAACAGGATGTCAGTGACACAGCCCGGCAGACTTAACTCGTCGAGCTTCATCCGGGCCCATTCGTAGTCCCGCCTGTCACAGATTACAAACTTAATCTGGTCGGAGGGTTTCAGGTAAGCAATATTTTCATACAGGTTGCGATTCACCTCACCAGAGGCAGGGGTTTTCAGGTCTACCACCTTGGTCACTCGAGGGTCCACTTCAGCGATAGATAAAGCACCCGCTGTTTCCAGACTCACCTGGTAACCCTTATCACAAAGCGCTGTCAACAGAGGCAGGCAGGATTTCTGGGCCAACGGTTCGCCCCCGGTGACACACACCCGCGAAGCTTTAAAGGTACTTACCTCTTCCAGAATCTGCTCGATTGAGCGACGCTCACCACCGTAGAAAGCATATTCCGTGTCGCAGTAATGACAGCGCAACGGGCAACCGGTCAGTCGCACAAAAACCGTCGGCAGGCCAACCGTGGTCGACTCACCCTGGAGAGAATAGAAAATTTCAGTAATGCGAACAGACGCTGGGTTCATGGGAGGTACTGCATGTCATCAATGCCGCAGTTTAACCGACATTTGTAAAATCAGGAGGCCATCCGATTAAAAGTGTTGCTCCAGATAGCGTTTTGCCAGGGTCGCCGCGTTATCATTGCCCGCGGCGGAGGCTTCCAACAGGGATTTGGCCTTCGCTTTATCACCCATCAGGAAATACACCTGACCAAGTTTGAAGGCGGCGTCGGAGGCCTTACGGTTCGCCGGATACTGATCTACCACGGCAGAGAAAGCCTGACGGGCAGCATCGAGATCATTCTGTAGCAGATAAATTTCACCTAGCCAGTAATGCGCATTGGCCACCAGCTTGCCATCTGGATAATCGGTGAGATGTTGTTTAAACAGGGCAATGGCATCTTCAGTCTTACCAGCTTTTAACTGGTCATAGGCATTGCTGTAGTGCTTTGCTTCATCAGTGCTGGAAGTGGCTCTTTCAGCAGTGGGACTGTTAGCAGAGGAGCTATCAGCTGAAGGGATATCAGCCCGATTTGGGATGGGGGTCACCGACGAGTCACCGACTGCAATAGCACTGAGCCGCCGATCGAGGTCCATGTAGTCATCCATCTGACGGGATTTCAACTGACGGATTTCATGGCTCAATTCTTCCACCATACCGCGCAGGGTTCGAACTTCTTCCTGCAACATCTGCATCTGGTATTGAGTTCCCCCATTAAAGGCGGGTGTCTGAGCAGGCTCAGCAGGTGGAACAGGGGCAGCTCTGGGAGAGGTAGCTTGGGGCTGGCCACCCAGTTCAGAGACGGGCGCAGCGGCAAAACCAACGATGGGCAGGAGAGAGAAAAGAATAATACCAATTGCAGTCACACGCATGGGGATATCCTCTACCGACGGTACGGAAAAACGCTACACTGGAATGGCAAGACGCCCGGTGTTTGAACACCGGACGTTTGCAAAAAACAGCAACAGCGCCTGGGGCGCGATTACTTCATTTCTACGCGACGATTCAACGCCCAGGCAGTTTCATTGCTATCCAGGGAAGCAGGGCTTTCCTCACCGTAGCTGATCACTTCCAGCAAATTGCCATTCACACCCTCGGAAATCAGGAAATCGCGAACGGCATTGGCCCGACGCTCACCCAGCGCCATGTTGTATTCGCGGGTTCCACGCTCGTCAGCATGACCCTCGAGTCGAACATTGACCGGATTGTCACGCAACCATTCAGCATGGAGGCGCAACGCAGCGGTAGATTCGGCATTGAGAACTGCGCGATCAAACTCGAAGTAGAATACCCGTGGCACAGCAGTATCGGTACCCAGTGTCGTCGCGGTTACGCCTTCAGTTGATACTGAACCCGTAGACACTTGACTGCTTGGCACTGACGTGCCGGCACTCGCTGTATCTGTTGTATCAGTACCGGTCGAAGAACAGCCCGATAACAGCGCCATCACAACGGTAACCAAAGCGCCGTATTTGAGCAGTTGATTATTCATTTCTTTCTCCTGTAATTAAATAATGTAGCTTGTTTATTGTGGTGACCAGGCAGGCTCTCGGACATCGCCGACAGTTGCTGGCAGTAAAAATTTCACACCCGCATCCAGCGAAACAGCTGCCAGTACTCCCTTGCTGCCTTGTTTGGTTGCGTAAATCAACATAGCACCATTCGGGGCAACTGTAGGGGATTCATCCAGATACGTTTGTGTTAAAACTCTCAGGTCGCCCGTAACCAGGTCCTGTGAGGCGATATGAAAATCGCCTTTATCGCGGTGCACCATAACTAAAGTGCGCCCATCAGGAGCAAGTCTTGGTCTGGCATTGTACGACCCTGCGAAGGTTAAGCGTTCTACCTGCCCGCTGGCAATGGTTAACTTATATATTTGTGGCGCTCCACCCCTATCTGAGGTAAAAACCAGCGACTTTCCGTCCGGGGTCCAATTTGGTTCAGTATCAATCGCAAAATGCGTGGTCACGCGCGTAAATTTTCGCGTCGCCAAATCAAGCGTATAAAGTTCGGGATTGCCGTCTTTTGATAAGACCAGAGCCAGTTTTCGACCATCGGGTGACCAGGAAGGTGCGCCGTTGAGACCCCGGAAATTGGTCAACTGTTCGCGGGCTGCCGTGGCAAGATTTTGACGGAATATGGCCGGTCGACCTGTTTCAAAAGAGACATACACCAACTCCTTGGCATCGGGGGACCAAGCCGGTGACATGATCGGCTCGTCTGATGCCAACAACAAACGCTCTCTGGCACCATCCGCATCAGAAACCATCAGGCGAAATGACATTTTTCCGTTCTTGGGAATAGCACTCACGTAGGCAATGCGGGTGGAAAAAGCACCGGGGATGCCGGTGATAGTTTCATACACCTGATCGCTGATGTGGTGGGCGATATCTCGCAACTGTGCAGCTTTTCCATCCACCGCCTTGGTAAACAGCTTGCGTCCTCCAGCCACTTCCATAAGGCTGAACGTCACTTTATAACTACCCCCCTGATCGGTCACATCGCCAACCACCAGATATTCTGCACCGAGAACCCGCCAGTCACGCAAGTAGACGTCATTCTCACGAGCGGGAAATGACAACATGTTTTGCCGGGGTATCGAATTGAACAGGCCACTGCGATCCAGGTCCGCTGAAACGATGTTACTGATATCTTCAGGCAACGCCCGACCACCGAGCGTCATCGGTGAAATGGCGATACGGGTCGGATTGTCAACGCCCTGGGTAATTTCGATGGTGAATTCGGCAAATGCTGACGGCAGCCAGCACGTCATAAACACACACAAACTTAGTAGAAACCCGGTTTTCCTCACTGTTTATAACCTCAAATCATCTGGTCTGAAAATTAATGGCAATTTACGAAAATAAGTCTCGAACACCTTCGGCGGCAGTTCCTGTAACTTTTCGAACCGGTCTACTTTAAGCACCGCCTGTACGGCAGAACGATCAAATGCCTCATTACCACTGGATCTGACAATATCAACACGAACTACCTGCCCAGTGGGCAACAGTTGCACCAGCAACTCAACCTCCATATCGCGACGGGAGTTGAGTGGACGATTCCAGTTGGCGGCCAAACGCTCAAAAACATAATCCGCATAACTGCTGGCCAACTCCTCATCGTTCGCAGCCGCCAAAAATGCCTCTTCCTCGGCCAGGGCACTGGCCAGGGCCTGCTCAAGTTGCCGCTTGTCTATTTGCGGCTTGGGCTCCGGTTTCGGTTCCGGTTTTGGCGCGGGTTTCGGTTCCGGTTTTGGCGCAGGCTTCGGAGCTGGCTTGGGCTTGGGCTTAGGGGCCGGTTTCGGGGTCGGCTTGGGCGCTGGCTTGGGTGCCGCTTTGGGCACCGGGGGCTTTGGCTTGGGTTTGGCCTTTTCCTCCAGTTTAAGCAACGTTGCCTGAACATATTTCGGCTGGGTAATTTTTCGTTCTTTCCTCTCCGGTTCCCAATGCACCACCAATAGCGCCACCATGCAAGCATGCAACAGCAGGCTCACCACAACGGCAACGGTAAACGATGAGACTTTGCCGGCGAACACGGTAGCTAGCTTTTCCCCGGCGGCGGCTCGGTGACCAGCCCGACAGAGGGCGCACCGGCATTCTGCAGTTCACTCATCAACCTGACCACAGTGCCATAATCCACTTTTGCATCACCCCAGACCAGCACGGGCGTCTTCGGCTGCACACCCATCACCTTCTGCACTTTTTCAATAATGGAAGTGAGCGGCTCTTCAATATTTTTGCCGTTGCCGAGGTCCAGGTAGTAAGTCCCATCGGCCTTCACAGAGACAATGAGGGGTTCCAGGTCTTTGTCGTCAAGCGGTGCGGACGGTGCCTGTGGCAGCTCCACCTTGACCCCCTGCATCAACATGGGAGCTGTCACCATAAAGACAATCAGCAATACCAGCATCACATCTATGTAGGGCACCACATTGATTTCAGCCACCAGCCGCCTTTTATGCTTGGGAGTCCGGATAGTCATTAACCGTGTACCCGGCGGTGCAGAATACTGGAGAACTCCTCGGCAAAGGTTTGATAGCCACTGTAGATACTATCCGCCGACGCTGAATAGCGATTGTAGGCCAGCACCGCCGGAATCGCGGCAAACAGGCCCATGGCGGTAGCGATCAAGGCTTCTGAGATACCCGGCGCAACCGTAGCCAGGGTGGCCTGCTGTACCGTTGCCAGTCCGCGAAAGGAGTTCATGATCCCCCAAACGGTGCCAAACAAACCGATGTAGGGGCTCACCGACGCAACGCTGGCCAGAAAGGGTAAATTACGATTGAGCCGCTCCTCCTCCCGGGACAGGGCAATTCGCATGGATCGCTCAGTGCCTTCAATCACCGTATCCGCATCTACATTAGCCTGCTGGGCCAGTCGGTTGAACTCGCGGAAGCCGGCACGGAATACACTCGCCAGACCTTCAGCAGCACCTCTGCCACCAATATCCGTATAGAGCTGATTAAGGTCTACCCCGGACCAGAAATTATCCTCGAATTTGCGCAGATTAATCCCCGCATTTCTCAGGTATAGCCCGCGTTGGATGATCATTACCCAGGAGATGATCGAAGCAAAAAATAACAGCGCCATGACAAATTGCACCAGCAGGGAAGCATCGGCAATCAGACTCCAGAGTGATAATTGTTCGGTCACCAGGTAACTCCTGTTTTCTTGTTAAATAGCGGCTTGCAATGTTTGCAACATCTCGGCCGGGATGGCCGTGGGTCGCTTCGTTTGATGATTGATACAGGCCGCCTTTACGACCCCCTCGACCAGAACCTGCTCACCCCTCAGCACTTTTTGGGCGATAGTAAATGAGGTTCTGCTCACGGCAACCAGTTTGGCTGTGGCAACAATCTGGTCATCCAATACTGCCGGTTGCCGGTACTTCAATTCCACCGAACAGACCACAAACTGCATGCCCTCAAACAGCGCCGGCTTGTCATAACCCAACGACCGCATCAGTTCAGTGCGGGCGCGCTCAAGGTACTTCAAATAATTGGCGTAGTAGACAATCCCGCCCGCGTCGGTGTCTTCCACATACACACGGATCGGTAGACAATATTCGCTGGTCATTTCTCCATGAAATCCAGTTGTTGGTCAATTTTTTGTGGACTTTTCAAACCGAAGTGCTGGTAGGCAAGGTTTGTAACCATTCGACCCCGAGTGGTTCTCATCAAGTATCCCTGCTGGATCAGAAACGGTTCCAGTACGTCCTCGATCGTTCCCCGCTCTTCGCTGATCGCGGCGGCCAGACTGTCCACCCCCACAGGCCCGCCATCAAACTTCTGCATGATGGTCAGCATCAGCCGTCGATCCATATGATCAAAACCATTGGCATCCACATTGAGCATATTCAATGCCTGATCGGCCACCTCCGCACTGATCTTGCCATCTGCTTTGATCTCGGCATAGTCCCTGACCCGACGCAACAGGCGATTGGCTATTCTGGGTGTACCCCTCGCACGGCGGGCAATCTCCATAGCGCCCTGCTGCCCCATGGCCACACCGAGAATATCCGCAGAGCGCGCGACAATCGTACTCAACTCGTCCACTGAGTAAAACTCGAGGCGCTGCACGATACCAAAACGATCACGCAACGGCGATGTGAGCAACCCCGCCCGGGTCGTTGCACCAACCAGGGTAAAGGGTGGCAAGTCCAGCTTAATGGAACGTGCAGCAGGCCCTTCACCGATCATGATATCCAGCTGGTAGTCTTCCATGGCTGGATAGATAACCTCTTCCACCACGGGACTCAGACGATGAATCTCGTCAATGAACAACACGTCTCCCGGCTCCAGATTGGTCATCAGGGCCGCCAGATCACCGGCTTTCTCCAGCACCGGGCCGGAAGTGGTTTTCAGATCCACACCCATTTCATTGGCAATGATATGGGCCAGCGTGGTCTTGCCCAGACCCGGGGGGCCAAACACCAGTGTGTGATCCAGTGGTTCACCGCGCTTGCGCGCGGCACCGATAAATATTTCCATCTGCTCACGAACCGCCTGCTGCCCGACGTAGTCGGCCAGACTCAGGGGACGAATCGCACGATCAAAGCGCTCCTCCTGGACGGAAGCTTCTGGGGATATAAGACGGTCGTTCTCAATCATGGGCGCAGTATATCTTGCACGAGCTAGCTTTTAACCATGCTTTTCAGGGCAAGGCGAATCAATTCCTGACTGGATTGCCCTTCACTGGCTACAGCCGTTATCATCCGGGCCGCCTCCTGGGGCTTGTAACCCAGTGCAATCAGTGCGCTCTCGGCCTCCCGAACCGTATCGGTTTGTCGTCCTGCCTGGCCAGTGACTGGAGAGTCCGTCGGATCGGTGGAAAAATGATTGAGGCGATCCCGCATTTCCACGATCAGGCGTTCGGCCGTTTTTTTGCCGACGCCGGGCAATCGCACCAGTGTGGCGGTATCGTTATGCTGTACTGAATGGGCAAAATCAGCCGCCGTCATTCCGGATAAAATGGCCAGCGCCATTTTCGGCCCCACGCCACTGACCCTGATCAGGCTGCGAAATAACTCGCGCTCGACAGTATCGGCAAAGCCGTAAAGTTGCTGTACATCCTCCCGCACCACAAAGTGCGTATGGAGAGTCACCGTCTGCCCCGGTACCGGCAAATCAAAAAACGTATTGAGCGACACCAATACTTCGTAGCCGACACCCTGCACATCAATCAGCAGTTCCGGTGCCTTGCGCTCCAGCAATGTGCCATGAATTCTCCCGATCACCTTGCAACCCCTCTCTTTACAGGACTCGCCATATTATTTATACCGCCCTCTGGCATAATGAACATCAGGGGGCAACCCGGCCGTGGTGCGCATTGTTTGCGCGTGGCATAGCGCCACTGCAAGTGCGTCTGCGGCATCCTCAGAGGGTGCCGAAGGCAACTTCAGCAGTCGTGTGATCATGTGCTGCACCTGATCCTTGCCAGCCGCGCCACTGCCAACCACCGACTGCTTGACTGACCGCGCAGCATATTCGGCCACTGACAATCCCGCGGCAACACCCGCCACAATCGCGGCGCCACGGGCCTGACCGAGCTTCAACGCAGCCCTGGGATCTCGGGCAAAGAAAACATCCTCAATGGCCATTGTCTCAGGATGATGCTCTTCGATAATGCTGGAAAGGCTCTCAAAGATCACCTTGAGACGATCCGGAAGCGCCCCATCCGGCAGGCGAATAATGCCACTGGCAACATACTCAGCATTGGAACCAACGGCGTTGACAAGGCCAAAGCCGGTCTTTCTCGAACCCGGGTCTATACCGAGAATCAGTGTCATGGGAATCGCCCGAAATACTGTATATTGTCACAGTATCCTAATCGCTTGAAAAAACAAGAGCCAACGGCTCCATCGTCACTGTACCCACTAAAAAAGGCGGCTGTTGCCAGCCGCCTTTTTTGCGTTCACACAACAATTTTTTATTTGGTTTCCTCATCTGCTGATTCAGAGGGAGCTGCTTCTGCTGGTGTTTCATCAGCAGGCGCTTCCTCTGCCACAGCCTCTTCTGCTGGAGCTGCCTCTGCCGATGCTTCCTCAGCGGTAGCCTCTTCAACAACCGCCTCTTCTACCGGCGCGGGTTTGGCAACTGCCTGCTTAACGACACCCGCAGCGACCAGAATGCTGACTTTTTCGTCACCATTAATGATCTTCTTGTCAGCGCCTTCAACGGCATAGCGGCCTGAGCGTTTTTGATAAATGGTGTACTCGTCAGTTTTCTGAAGTACTTTCATCCTGTCTCTCCTGTGATTACTCGTTCTGTTAACAATATCGGGATACACCCGGGTTTACTCTCTGGCCCAACCG
>Ga0208299_1001149_pt1 | contig 20684 bp, 23 predicted proteins | sample 15_taG_FD_184089 | JGI IMG/M metagenome (GOLD analysis project Ga0208299, IMG submission 184089) | Marine viral communities from the Subarctic Pacific Ocean - 15_ETSP_OMZ_AT15312 metaG (SPAdes) (version 2) | ecosystem: Environmental > Aquatic > Marine > Oceanic | place: Pacific Ocean | collected...
ATTTTTCGTAACCGACCAAATATTCGTTGGGAAAAACCTGTACACGAACAACTAACAGGTTTTCAGACATATGCTCATTTACCAATGGAACAAAAGTATTCTATTGTACATCCCAAAACGATAGAAAGACAAGAAATGCAGAATCAAAAATATTCGGAGATTTTGAGATGAAATATAAAAATGAGAATGGTATAGAATTGTCATATGAAGGGCATAAAAATGATAGTCATACGGAATTAGTTAAAGAAGTCATTGGGGAAGCTATAAAGATAGGTGATGAAGAGATATCCACAAGATATCCAAGACAAGGTTGGACAGTTGTAAAGAAATTTTTAGTAAAGAATTTTTCTTTAAATCCAAAAATCCTTAAGCCGTTCCATAGAGATGATTAAAATTAAATTATATGAACCTGAAATACATAGAAATGAAACTACTTTTAGATCGTTTCTGAGTGCCTCAAATGTATTCAGAGATGCGGGAATAGAATTTACTACTTCGGATGATTATGATTATGCTTGGGTTGCTCAAGCTAGTATTATCGATAAACAAGCATCTTTTAAACAATCAGTTGATGGTGGATTAGAATTTTTATCTAAGATAACTGGTGATTACATGATTGTCGATGGTCAAGATGCTACTACTTTGATAGGAACTATAGATGTTTTTAGGGAATCCAATGCTCTACTTTTTTTAAAGAATAGTTACTTGAAAGATTTTGATTTATATAAACAAGGTTGGATTAATGGTAGAATGTATTGGGGAAAAGGAGATTACTCAGTACCTGATATAGATAAAATGAAGTCTAAAATGAAGTTGACTGGTACTAATTGGGTAGGTACACTTAGACCAAAATGGTTGAATTATGATTCTAATAAAGAATATGATGTGTCATGTATGTTTAGTTGGGGAGATGGCGATAATTATGAGTATGAAATTTTAACAAGTAAATATTATGATGAACATAGAAGAATTTTATTAGAAAAATTAGAAAATACAAATTATAAAGTTATTAAAAGAGAGGCTGGTAAAAGAATACCACAACAAGAGTTTTATGAGAATATGTATAATTCAAAAATAACAACTGCTCCAATAGGTTATGGTGAAATGGCAGTTAGGGATATTGAAGCAGCTGCTTTTGGTTCGGTATTATTAAAGCCGGATATGAGTTATATTGATTCAAAGCCATTTGTTTATGAAGATGGTGAAACTTATATTGCTTGTAAATATGATTGGTCAGATGCTGAAGAGAAAATTGATTATGTATTATCCAATTATAAAGAATTACAACCTTATTTAGTCGAGAATATGAGAAAACGCTTTTTAGAAGAATATTCAAATGAGAAGCTTGTTTTACATATTTATGATATTTTTAAAAATATGAATGAAGTCCATGTGGAGTCATAATGGAAATTAGAAAAAATACATTAAAAGTATTAGGTCCCTGTGGAGATGAATCAGATGTTCAGGCTATAAGAGAGGTAATAGAAAGTGGTTGGTGGGGGAAAGGACCCAAAGTTCAAGAGTTTGAAGAAAAGTTTGCAAAACTTGTAGGGGCAAAACATGCAATATCTGTAACAAGTAATTCACATGGTCAAGATTTGGTAATGAAGGCGATGGGATTTAAAGGTGTTGATGTTATTAATCCAACTATGTCATTTGTGGCAACTGCTGAGATACCACTTTGGAATGATTGTACTTCTAATATAGTAGATGTGGATAAGGTAAATTTAAATATAACAACAGAAGAAGTTGAAAGGTGGAAGAAACCAAATTCAGAAGTTTTGATAGCTGTAAACATGGCTGGTATTCCTGCACCAATAGATGAGATACGAAAAGTATTTGGTGGATATATTATTGAAGATTGTGCACACAGTTGTTATACCGAAGGGGCGGGAACAAAGGGTGATGTTGCGGTTTGGTCATTTCAAGCAGTAAAAACATTACCGATTGGTGATGGTGGAATGATTACACTTAATGATGATAAGTTAGCAAATAAGATTAGAGAAATGTTATGGTTTGGTGTTACTTCAACTTGGAGTAGGGCAGCAGATAAAATTGGAACACGACCAGGTTATGCTTGGGATTACCAAGTTGATAAACTTGGGTACAAATATTATATGATTGATATTTTAGCAGCACTTGGACTATCACAACTGAAAAAATTACCAACATTCTTGGATACCCGTAGACATATCCAGAAAAGATATAATGAAGAATTACATCCGCTAATAGAAAGACCAGCATATTCTGATACAGTTCAGTATTATTGTGCAAGATTACCTGTTAAATTTGAAAATTTAGCACCTGATGGAAGTGGGTATAGTAGGAAAGTAAGTAGAGATGATTTGATTAACTACTTGGCAGACAAGAAAATACATACATCAGTTCATTTTAAACCTTTACATTTATATGATTTATTGAAAGACGATAATAAAAGATTAATTGTGTCAGAACAAGAGTGGGTAAAGTTAATAAGTTTACCATGCCATAATGGAATGGTAGATGATGATATTGATTATGTAATATATTGGGTTAATAAATTTATAGAGGATGAATATAAGTGAAAGACTTACAATCTTCATTAAAGAAAAAAGGTAAATATGTTACTCAAATTATTCACTTTAAGAATGGGGTGAAAAGAACATTTGAAGGGGTTTCTACGGGTGAAATAAAACAGGGGCAGATGACAAAGTTGGAGTTAGAAGATGGAAGAACAGTTCTCATAAATGATATTAATGTTCTATGTATAGAGGTGTTTAGTGAAAAGTAAAGTTATAGTACTTGGAGATGGGCTACTCGGCTCTGAATTAGTTAAACAAACTGGTTGGGAATATGTTAGTAGGAAAAAGAATAAAAAAGATTTGTATTCTTTAATACCAATCGTTTTATTTAGTGAAGCGGATATAATTGTAAATTGTATTGCAAATACAGATACATACTCAGATGATAAAGAGAGTATGATGGATGTCAATTATAGGTTTGTGGTACAATTGGTAGATGAATTAAATTTAGTTGGGAATAAAAAACTCGTCCATATATCTACTGATTATGTATATAGTAATTCAATTCAATATGCCACAGAAAAAGATGTACCAGTACATAATGCGACTTGGTATAGTTTTAGTAAAATATTGTCGGATGGTTATATACAAAACTTTTCAGACAATTATCTAATTTGTAGAATGACACATAAACCAAATCCATTTCCATACGACCATGCATGGAGAGATCAAATTGGTAACTTTGACTATGTGGACAAACAAACCGAAAGATTAATTAAACTAATAGACTCTGATGTTAGTGGTATTGTGAATGTGGGTAGGGAAGCTACTTCTATGTATGAGTTAGCAAAAGAAACAAAGAAAGATGTTGATTGGAATGAGACTAATCATCCAGTTCCAAATGTAGTAACAATGAATATAGATAAAATGAAGGGTATAATAAATGAGAGTAACTAATATAGATTCACTTTCTGCATATTTTGACAGATTGATTTCCGAAAAAATAAAGTTGTATTTTTTTGATAAAGACGGAAAAGAAGAAGAGGTTGTTCATCAAGAAGCAGTTATAAAAGAGATAAGAATAAAATTAGTTGAGTTATTTGAAGAGTCTTTTGAAAATCATAATTACGAGTATGTTGGTGAAAAAAGAACTTTTGATGAGGCTAAATTAATTCTCGATGTTGAAAAATTAGTAACTGATGATTTGGGTGTTGGAGCCGCATATTATGAGAAAACAAATGGTGAACCTACATTGGAAAGGTTTATGGTTAATGAAGCAAAGTTACGGATATCTAATGAATCGAGAGGAAGACAAAAAAATAGAATTGATGAGATTTTTTCTGAGTTGATTAATGGTAAATAGTTTTGAGTAAAAAAGTAGTTATAATACCTGTGTTTTGTGAATCACATTTGGTAAAATATCAGATACCAAATATAATTGATACTATAAATCCTGATATTATCATTTATAATGAGGGGTTATTTCCAAATGCTACAGAAGGTCAAAAGAATTTAACTCAAGAATGGTTAGATAAATACACTTTGAATGGAGAAGGTGAGAGGGGATTTGATTTTTTAGAATTAAAGAGTATAGTTGATGATGCAAATAAAAAATATAAAGATGTTGATATAATTTTAAACGAAATGGAATATACACAGGGTATGACTTCTACTGATTGTTTTGTTAAAGCAACTACTAATTTTGAAGAGTTTGGTATTAGATTAAAAGAGGGTGATTGTATATTTCCATTGGAAGGAGATGTATTTCATCACGAAGATTCAAAAAATGAAATAAATGGATATATTGAACAACTCTCACCGAATACTGGATTTAGATCTGTTTGGATAGATTATCATCAGAATCAATATTATTGTGAAAAACAACATATACCAACTTCGGATAAAATTAAAAATAATAATTATATGTCAAGAAGAATTTGTATAATGTATGGAACATTTGATTATTATTTAAATATAATGAAAAATTTTATGTCTAATGATTATCATAATCCAAAAAAAGGTTATGGTATGTTATATCCCACAGATTTAATTACTTATCATTATTCATGGTGGAGACCTGGTAAATTTAGAGATTTAAGATGTGACCAATTAATGAGGCAAGTTGGTTATTGGGATGTTGTTAAGCATTGTTTGGATAGGGCGGATGAATTGAAATATGATGAAATACTTATAAGACCTAATAATAAACATTCGTCATCAGGTTGGATTAAATATTTGGATAAATATGAACACCCAAAACATGTTAAAGAGCATCCTTGTTATTTAAAAGATAAACCAAATGTTGAATCTCAGTTGAAATATGAATGTAGTATGGATGTCATTAAAGAATTATTGTCTCAATATGATGGTTTAAATGTGTTAACTAAAGATATTTTAATTAAGTGAGAAATAAATGAAAATATTAATTACAGGTGTAGCTGGTTTGTTAGGTTCAAGATTAGCTGATTGGATAATAGAAAATACAGATCATAAAGTTATTGGAATAGATGATTTAAGTGGGGGGTATATTAATAATGTTCATAAAGATGTGAGTTTTTATAAATTTGATTTGGTAGAGGGTGATCAATTAAATTATGTTTTTAAAAGGGAATCACCTGATATTGTTTATCATTTTGCTGCTTATGCCGCAGAAGGATTAAGTCCTTTTATGCGAACTTTTAATTATAAAAATAATTTGATTTCCACAGCTAAGATAATAAATTGTTGTATTAATTACGAAATAACGAGGTTAATATTTACTTCCACTATGGCTGTTTATGGTCATGGTAACCCACCGTTTGATGAAGAAGATGTACCTGCTCCAATTGACCCGTATGGTATAGCAAAGTATGCTTGTGAGATGGATATTCAAGTAGCGGGCGAGCAACATGGTTTAGATTGGTGTATAATTAGACCACATAATGTTTATGGTATTAAACAAAATATTTGGGATAAATATAGAAATGTTTTGGGTATTTGGATGTGTCAGTATATGAATGGAGAACCAATGTCAATTTTTGGTGATGGTGAACAAAAAAGAGCATTCAGTTTTATTGATGATACCCTTGAACCTTTATGGAAATCTGGGATTCAAGAAAATTGTTCAAAACAAATTATTAATTTAGGTGGAACGAAATTTTATACTATTAATGAAGCAAATAAAACATTACGAGATGTCATAGGAAATGGCAAAAAGGTTCATAAAGAACCAAGACATGAAGTTAAAAATGCACATCCAACATGGCAGAAATCAGTAGAGTTATTAGAATATGAAGATGTGACATCATTATATGATGGATTAAAAGAAATGTGGGACTGGGCACAAGAACAACCTAATAACACAAGAAAATTTTGGGAAAGTTATGAAGTAGAAAAAGGTATTTATGAATTTTGGAAAAAATAATTAAATGAAAACATTAGCAGTTATATATAATCATAATCTTCCTGATATGACAGATAATTTGTGGGAAGCTTTAAAACCATATGAAGGGGATGATTATGATTTAATTCTTATTGATAATGGTTCTTCGGAAGAAGGTAAGTCTAAATACACGACACACGAAACGGGACAGAATACATACTTCGGTGGTGCACTAAATATAGCTTTAGATTTCTTTACGATGTCTGGCACCTACGATAGTTTATTATCATTAAATAATGATCTTGTACTTCAAGGTGATAATTTTATAAACACTCTTAGACAGGAGATGTTTGATGGTGATTATAAAATAATATCGCCGTGTGTATTGCAGGTTGAAAAACAATGTAAGTGGAAATACATGCATTGTTGGAACGCAGATAGTACACGAGATGTCAAGTGGGTGGATTTTCAAGCACCACTTATGCACAAAGATTTTATAAATCATATTAAACAATTTCCTGATGAGTTAATTTACGGATGGGGACAAGATGCTTTATCTGGTATTATTTGTGAGAAAAAAGGTTGGAAAGTTGGTGTTGTCGATAGATGTCCTGTAATACATCATTCTGCTCATACATATAAGAGTGGTAAGAGTGATTTAGATTTACAAACTTATTGTCAAAATGCTGAAAGAGGTATGTTTGGTTATATGGAGTCGATGGGATTGATGGACAAGTTTATGGAATTTAGAAAGTTATCGGCTGAGTATAGATATGAGTAAAAATATTGTAGTTATAACTTCAATGCCTGGTGCGGTAGATATTTCATATCAACAATATTGTTTTAATACTTGGGAATGGTGGTGTAAGAAAAATAATGTAGAATTATTTATTTTAGATAAACCATTATCAGATACTAGTTTTATGAAACCTACATGGCAGAGATGGTATGTTTTTGATATACTTGAGGCTAATGGTATAAATTGTGATAAGGTAGCAGCAATTGATGTGGATACTATGGTTAGGTGGGATTGTCCAAACTTTTTTGATTTAACAGAAGATAAGTTTTCGGTTGTTATGGATCAAGATAATATAGGTTGGGTAAAACAAAGTTTGGATGGTTATAAAAAGTTTTTTAAAGATATTGAAATACATTGGTTAGATTATTTTAATACTGGGTTTGTAGTTATGTCAAAAAGACATAGAAAAATATGTAATAGAATTATAGATTTTTGGGATAAAAATAATGAACAACTTATTCATTTACAAAATACAATATCGAAAGGAACAGATCAAACACCAGTTAATTATATAGCGAAGGGTTCAGAATTTGATGTTAAATATTTACCAAAGACATTTAATTTAACACATTTTGATAGAAAAGAAATATTGAATGATTTAGTATTTATTGATTGTGGTTATGTTTGGCATTTTAATGGTTTTGATAAGAGTTGGAGACTACCATTGATGAGAGATACTTGGAATAAAATAAAAGAAAATTATGAAAACTAAATTCGCAATAGGCTGTTTAGTTCAATGGTACGAGATAGAAATCGTAGGAGAGTATATTGATAGTTTAAAACAATCTTTAAAACATCAGGATGATAAGAATATAATAGTTGATTTTACATTTAATGTAAATCAGATGCTAGAAAAGGTAGATGAATTACTTATCACATTGGATGAATTAAAAGAAAAATTCAGAATTATGGCTAACACTTTATATGAAGATTCTTATAATTGTAATGTAAATTGGAGAATTAATGATGATTTTATAACTATAGCTGATTATCGTAGATGGTTTCTTGATGAGTATTGTACAAAGGTTGATGTATTGGTACAAGGTGAAACTGATGCTTTGATACCAAAACAAACATTTACAATATTGGATATGTTACATCAACAAGTTAAAGATTCTACACCTAAATATTTGGCAACATTTGGTATAAATAAAATGTGGGATGATTCTTGGAAACCATTGGAACATGTTGATTTTACAGATAAACCATTCATTCACGATGATGAAGATAATTGGTGGAGTATTAGATATACAATGAATATTGATGAGATGAATAAATTTAATGACAATGTGGAAGACTTGGATATGGTTAATATAAAACCACATAAATTTAATGGTTGTGGATTTGTGATAAGTTCGGATGCTGTTAAGTCTGGAGTAAATATACCAAGAGGTACATTTTTTATTGATGATACCGCTTTAGGTCATATGGCACAAAAAGTTTTACCTGATATACCACAATATCATTTTAGGAATATTTTAATTGTACATAATAGAAAACATCCTAAAAAAAGATCTTGGATATTAGGTGAAAATGATGTAAATTATATAGATGATAAACGAAAGTCAACTGATTGGTATACGATAGCAAATGAGTTTTGTAAGATAAATGATGCTAATATATTTAATCCCAATTTTAAATTTTATACTTGGGATGATGTTTGGGAAAAAATAAAAGGTAACAAAATGAAATCATTAAAAGAAATTTATCAAAATTATAAACAATCTGGTAATGTTGGACATGGGGATAAGGGTACAATACATAGCTATATTGAAAAGTACGAAGTGTTGTTTTCTAAATTTAGAAATAAACCAATTAACATATTAGAAATTGGTATAGCCTATGGTGAATCATTGAGTATGTGGCAAGAATATTTTTCTTCAGATTCTTGTATATATGGAATAGATAATCAAGATAGAGAATTTCAGAAAAATCGCCTAACTGATAATATGATTGTTATATTTGGTGATGCCACTAAACCAGATATACTAAAACATTTGTCTATGTTGGAAAATCCAACATTTGATATAATAATTGATGATGCTTCTCATCAGCATCAAGATCAAACAGCAACCTTTAATATATTTAAGTCAAAAATGAATCCAGGTGGAATATATGTTATTGAAGATGTTGGGCACATAAGTGAAGAAGGTGTTAGGGAACACTTTGAATCATTGGATAATTTCGATGAAATTTTTATAGGTGATAATATTCAGACAAAAGCAGATGATGTATTGGCTGTATATAGATTTTAATTAATTATAGGAAATAAAATTATGAAAAGAGCTTTAATAACTGGAATAAACGGAATGGATGGTAGTCACTTAGCTGATTTACTTCTTACGAAAGGGTATGAAGTATATGGTATGGAACGGCGCTCTTCATCTAAAAATAGAATAAATACATATCATCTTGAAGGTAAGATAAATTTTATCAATGGAGACTTGTCAGATCAAAATTCATTGTTAAGGTGTTTGAAGGAGTCCGATCCAGATGAAGTTTATAACTTAGCATCCCAGTCATTTGTAGGTGAGAGTTGGAACACGCCTGAGCAAACTGGTGATGTCACAGGACTTGGAGTGTTGAGGATGCTGGAAGCAATTAGGGAGTATGGAAAACCAATTAAGTTTTATCAAGCTTCTACATCAGAGATGTTTGGAAAGATGACAAAGTTTGCTAATGAAGATACCAAATTTCATCCAAGAAGTCCTTATGGTGTGGCTAAATTATATGCACATTGGATTACAATAAATTATAAAGAATCCTATGACATGTTTAATGTTAGTGGTATATTATTTAACCACGAATCCGAAAGAAGAGGAATAGAATTTGTTACTCGTAAAATTACAGATGGTGTAGCTAGAATACATTTAGGATTACAAGATAAAATAATATTAGGAAATCTCGATGCAAAAAGAGATTGGGGATATGCTCCTGATTATGTAGAAGCCATGTGGTTAATGTTACAGCAAGATGAACCAACTGATTGTGTTATAGCCACCGGTAAAACACATTCTATCGGAGAATTTTTAGATAATGCATTTCAACATATTGGTATAACGGATTGGGATAAACATATTGGACAGGATCCCAGATATATGAGGCCGGCAGATGTATTTTATTTGGCTGGGGATGCTACAAAGGCTAAAGATGTGTTGGGATGGCAACCAAAAACAACTTTCGACGAGTTAGTTAGTAAAATGGTTAGTAGTGATATAACTCGTTTATCGGAATAAGAAATGAGCTTACGAGTTTTTTATAGAATATCTGATGCTGGTTATAATAAAGTTAAACCTGATTATGTTAATAATGAAAATTGTTTAAAAAATTGTGTTAAACATTTTGGGAAGGATATTGATATAATCGCTGATAATGTTTCCGATGATACATTTGAAATGGTAAAAAAATATGTTCCAATTAGTAAAATTCAGAGAACTAATATTAAGGGTGGTAACGCGGGTAGTTTTACATTACTATTTGAGCAAGCACTTTTACTTGAAGATGAAACGATTGTTTATTTTTTAGAAGATGATTATCTACATAGGGAAAATTCAGCAAAGATTTTACTTGAGGGGTTTGAGTTGGGAAGTGATTATGTAACATTATATGACCATCCGGATAAATATATTCCACCAGAGAGAGGGGGGAATAAATTCAATATAGGGGGGCCCGAAGAGACAAGAGTTTATTGTAGTACATCAACTCATTGGAAAATAACAAATAGTACAACGCTTACTTTTGCATCTAAAGTGAAAACTTTGAAGGAAGATGCATCTATAATTAGTGAATATACATCTGGATTTCATCCCGAAACACACGAAGAGACTGGTAAGGCTTATGATCATTCTATGTGGGTATATGGGTTGACTGGAAAGGGTAGAAAACTGATGAGTCCTATACCTGGTTATTCTACACATGGAGAGATTCCTTGGTTATCAAATTTTATAAATTGGGAGAATGAATAAGATGTCAAAAATAGTTATCACAGGTGGTTTGGGTTATATTGGTACACAATTATCTAAACTATATATAGAAGAAAATTTACAACATGAAGTTAATATTATTGATCGTAAATTTTTACCTGAAAGAGTCAAAGAATTAAAATCTTGGGGATTTAAATATCACCAATCAGATTTGTTGAACAAAGAGTTTTTACAAGACATATTGAAAGACGCTGATGTTGTATATCATCTTGGTGGAATTACTGATGTAGCTTATGTAAAATCTGATTCTAATGATGACCAAGATAAAGAGATCCATGAGGTTGGGGTTGGTGGAACAAATAATATAATCGACTCGGTTGGTGAGAACACAAAAGTTATATTTCCATCTACTCATGTGGTTTATGAGGGATTTGATGAAAAAGCGTTTGATTTAACAGAGGATGTAGAAACTTGTCCTGTATTAACTTATTCAAAAGGTAAGGTTCAATCAGAAGAAGATTTAGAAAATTCATCAGTTAATTATGTGGTGTTAAGGTTAGGTTCTGTTTATGGTTATGGTGGTGATTCAATGAGAATAAACATTATGCCTAATCTATTTTCTAAGATGGCAGCAACTGGCAGTCCAATAAAATTATTTGGTGGTGGTGTTCAATGGAAATCACTTGTATCATTGTTTGATGTAGCTCGTTGTATGAAATTTATGGCAGAACGAGATGATATTCAAAGACAAGTATTTCATTTAAGAAATGAGAATATGACTGTAAAAGATGTGGCAGAAATATGTAAAGAGTTTGTTCCAGCATTAGATTTAACTGAAACTGATGATGAAATACCAAATCAAGGATACACATTATCGAACCAGAAACTACTCGATACTGGATTTGAATTTAGAAATAATATTCGTGATGATATAAAGGGCATGATTGATGCTTGGTCTGATGTATCATTGAGAAGAGATGTTTTGGAATACAAATTTGATGGTGGTAAGGAGTTTGTAGATGAACGAGGTCGTATCACTAACTATGAATTACCTGAACCTATTAATTGGATTGGTTGGATTGAATCTAAAAAGGGTACGGTAAGAGCAAACCATTGGCATCCCATACAACAACAAAAATGTATCTTGATTAGTGGTAGATATATTAGTGTATTTAAAGATTTGAAAACACCTAATGCACCAATGACAACTCAACTTATGGAGCCAGGAGATGTGGTAGTAACCGAACCACAAGTTGCACATACAATGGTATTCCTTGAAGATTCATTGTTTCTAAATCTTGTGAATGGTGAGAGGGAACATGAAAACTTTGGTAAACATACAATTCCTTATACGCTAGTAGATGAAAGAATGAGAGTTGAATTACTAAAACATTATAAATCAGAATGTAGAAGTTGTGGTAATTCAAGATTGGAATGTATAGTATCACTTGGAAATTCACCACTTGCAAATAATCTATTAAATGATGAAAATCAAGACGATGAATTATATCCATTACAAATGAATTATTGTCCTGATTGTTATAATTGTCAATTATCACATTCTGTACCAAGAGAGAAAATGTTTAATGAGTATCTTTATGTATCATCTACAACAGAGGTATTTAGAAAACACTTTTCAGATGCTGCTGATTTATTGACAGAACAATTTAATCTAAAGGAAGGCTCTTTTGTAGTTGATGTTGGTAGTAATGATGGAGTCTTTCTTAAACCACTTCAAGAGAAAGGTATAAGTGTATGTGGAGTTGAACCTGCAAAGAACTTATCTTATCTTGCAGAACAAAATGGAGTTCCAACTATTAATGGATATTTTGAAGATGATTCTACTATAAGTCAGATTAAACAAGAGGCAGATTTAGTAACGGCATTTAATGTATTCGCACATTCAGATAATCTCGAACAGATTACCCGAAATGCATTTAAGATAATGAAACCAGAAGGTCATTTCTTAATTGAAGTTCAGTATTTGTATGACACTTTGAAAGATGTAACCTTTGATAACATTTATCACGAACATTATAACTATTGGTGTGTTTTATCATTAAAGAATTTCTTTGATAGACTAGATTTACAGATATCTCATGTTGAGCATGTTGATACTCATGGTGGTTCTATTAGAGTTTATGTTGGTAATCAAGGTCATCTTGTTAATAATTCTGTCGATGAATTTATTAGTAGAGAAAAAGAATTTGGATTAGATAAATTAGAAACCTATAAAGAATTTGCACAAAAAGTAGAGAAGTGTAAAGAAGATTCAATTTCTAAAATTAAAACTCTTAAAGATGGTGGTAAGTCAATAGTAGGATATGGTTCACCAGCAAAGGCTACAACTGTTTTAAATTATTATGGAATAGATAGTAAATCTATTGATTATATTATAGAAGATAATGAAATGAAACATGGTAAGTTATTACCTGGTGTAAGAATACCAATTAAAGGTAAGAATGGCGTATTGGATGAAAATCCACCAGATAACATATTAGTGTTAGCATGGAACTTCTTTGATTATATCAAAGAAAATAATCAAGAATTAGTAAATAGAGGATGTGAGTTTATAACTTTAAAATGAAAAATAAAAAAATATTAATACCAGGGGGCACAGGCGCTTTAGGTAAAACTTTGATTAAAAGATATTATGATGATAATGAGATAATTGTACTTTCAAGAGATGAACATAAACATTATCATTTATTAAAAGACTACCCAAATTTAAAATCAGTTGTTGGTGATATTAGAGATAAAGCCGCGGTTATGAATGCTTTGTTAAGATTTAAGCCTAATGTGGTTATTAATGCAGCTGCTCTAAAACATGTACCTATGTGTGAAGCTAATCCATATGAAAGTGTAAAGACAAATATAGTAGGGCATCAAAATGTTATAGAGTGTATAACTTCATATGATAAGTTAGAAGCATTGGTATTCGTATCAACTGATAAAGCCTGTAAGCCCATAAATGTTTATGGTATGTGTAAAGCTATTAGTGAACAATTGTATGTTGGCTATTCCAAAGAGCAAACTACAACTAAAGTTGTTATGGTTAGGTATGGTAATGTTTTAGAATCAACTGGTTCAGTAATACCTTATTTTAAAAATTTATTAGACAACGATTCTAATCATCTTCCTATTACAGATTTCGGTATGACTAGATTTTTATTAACATTAGATCAAGCAACTGATTTGATTCAATGGGCTTATAATCATGATGATTCACACGGTAAGATTGCTGTACCTAAAGTTAAATCACTTAAAGTTACAGATATTGCTAATGTTTTGATAGCCAGGTATGAGTTGGATGTAAAGTTAAAAGAAATTGGAATAAGAGATGGTGAAAAATTACACGAGGAAATGGTATCTCATGAAGAGTGGATGAGATGTGAAGAATCAGAAAATCATTTTTTAATAGGTCAGACAAATATTAAAAAAGAACAGAAATCATTTAACTCACTTGATTATTTAATGGATAGTTCTGATGCACATAAATTTCTACGAGATAGTGGAGTTATATAAATGAAAATAATAGCAGGACCATGTGCGATAGAAAGTAGAGATATGGCTCAGATTACTGGGGATTATATTTCGTCTATAGCAAAAGAGTTCCCAGAACACGAGTTTGTATATAAGTCATCGTATGATAAAGCAAATCGTACAAGTATAAATTCAAAACGCGGTATAGGAATGGATGAAGGTCTTAAAATACTTGAAGAGGTTGGGAATAATTTTGGTTTAAAGTTGACTACCGATGTTCATGAAACATATCAAGTGAAAGCTGTGGGAGAAGTAGTAGATGAGATTCAAATACCAGCTTTACTTAGTAGACAAACAGATTTAATAGTTGCTGCGGCGAAAACAGGAAAGTGGGTTAATATAAAAAGATCCCAATCTACATCTGGACAACATGCTAATGCTATGATAGTAAAATGTTGGGCTGGTGGAAATACTAATGTGCAGATGATAGAAAGAGGAAGTTCTGTTTTAAACGATATAGTTATTGACTGGAGAAATGTTATTGACATGATGGAATTTGATTGTAATGTGATTGTGGATATAACTCACCCACATGGTCCAAGATATGCACAATATTATGCTAGGATGGCAAATGCAATTGGGGTAGATGGTTTATTTATGGAAGTACATCCAGATCCATTAAAAGGACATTCGGATGGAACTAAGATGATTGATTTTGATATGTTTAAAGAAATAGTTAGTGGGATTATATAAATGAAAATAGGAATAGTAGGTCAGGGTTATGTTGGAACTGCAATTAAGGTTGGGTTTGAATCATATTATGAATTAGAAACATATGATAAATATGATAACTCTAAAAGTACTTGTGACTTAAATGATTTAGTTAGAGAATGTGATGTCATATTTGTATGTGTACCAACACCAATGAATATAGATGGTAGTTGTCATACGGATATAGTTGAAAGTGTTGTAAAAGAAATAGATGAATGTTATTCAATAGAGAATACAATTGTTGTAATTAAATCTACTGTGCCACCAGGAACTACAGATAGGTTACAGAAAAAATATAAAGGTGTTGAGGTTATATTTAATCCAGAGTTTCTTACAGAGGCTAACTTTATTGAGGATTTTAAGAATCAAACCAGAATTATATTAGGTGGTACACGGAAAGGAACAAATAAACTTAGACAAATTTATAGTAAAGTATTTCCAACAGCACACATTATCAAAACAGGTTCAATAACAGCAGAGATGGTAAAGTATATGACAAATGCTTATTTGGCTACAAAAGTATCCTTTGCAAACGAAATAAAAGAAATAAGTGATAAGGTGGGCGCTGACTATGATAAAGTTGTAGAGTATGCTACATTTGATGAGAGATTAGGTAAAACACATTTTGGAGTACCTGGACCAGATGGTGAGTGTGGATATGGTGGACATTGTTTACCAAAAGACTTAAATGCGTTAATAAGTGTTGCACACGAACTTGGTGTAACAACAGAAGTATTAGATGCAGTTGTAGAAACAAATGATAGAGTGAGAGAGAATAGAGATTGGGAAGATATGAAAGGGAGGGCAGTAATATAATGGGAATCATGGTACTTGGACACACTGGAATGTTGGGTAATGCTGTTTATAAATATTTATCAAATGTTCAACATGGAGTTGAAATCACAAAATATCGTTGGCCTGATGAGGGATTTATTAGAGATTTATTAGGTTTTAATGGTAATTATGTCGTGAATTGTATAGGTGCTATACCACAAAGAACTGATGATTTTGTAATCAATTATGACTTACCAATTTGGTTGGATAAAAATGTTAATGGTAGAATTATACATCCTGGCACAGATTGTGAAATGGATAGTGATCCTTACGGAATTTCAAAAGTTAATGCTTCGGATTATATAAAAAATGATGGTGTAAGAACAAAAATAATTAAGACATCTATAATAGGTCACGAGTTAAAAAGTGCTGATAGTTTGTTAGATTGGTTTTTAACAACCGAAGGAGCGGTGTCTGGATATACTAATGCTATGTGGAATGGGAACACTACTTTGGAATGGGCTAAGACTTGTGCTGATATGATGAATGATTGGAGTTCATATAAAACCGAGAATGTAATACAATCTAATTGTATATCAAAGTATGACTTATTATTGAAGATAAAGAATCTATATGGTGGAAATGTTATTCGAGTTGATAAAGATGATAGACCTATGCCTAATAAGTGTTTGACCGATGGGATACAAAAAAATCCGATAGATATTCAACTAAAAGAACTTAAGGAATTTTATGGTTATTGATGTCCATCCGAACTTTCATTTTTCCATCGATGATGTTTTTAAGTCATTGATTGATGCAAGCCATCCCATGATTGAGTTTTTGGATGAAATAGATTATCCTGTTGATTTATATTGTTTTTATCAAGAAGAAGATTTGAGGCGAGATAATAAATTACCGGTGACCTATCACGCTCCAATAAATTTATCTCATGTTTCAAATAATTATTTCAAAGATAATTCATATATTAAATTTGGTGTACATGGATTAGATAAAAATACACCACCACATTCACAAAGTCCTGATGAACAAAAAAAGACTTTTGATAAGATATATTCAGAGTTTGATCGATTGGGTTTTCCATACAGTAAACAAGTTAGATTACATGAATTTTCTGAATCATATGAGTTAGCTAATTATTTTAATGTTAAGGGTGTGGATAGGTTATTTACAACGGATAAAGATGCTTTATTATGGAGAATACCTGATCATTTTAAACTTATGATGAATAGGCATGGTTATTGTGATTATAATGGAATTAAATTTGTACAAACAAATATCCGTTTAGAGAATCTGATAGGTGAGAGTGAAGATAAAATTAAAAGTATGTTGGATAATATTTACGCTACAAAAGAATATCCTAACATAATGACACATGAATATGAGTTATATAGACCAGATGTTAGGGAAGTGGGAAAGTTTGTAATAAAATATTTAAATGATATGGAGAAATTAGTGTGAGTAAAGAACAGAAAGAGTGTAAAGATTTTAAAGACAACATAGGTGGTCTTACTAACAGATTAAATATCAATAACAGGTATGGTAATAATGATTTAAAACCGTGGTTGATAGAACATTTAAATATTAAATCAGACGATGATATATTGGATATTGGATGTGGTGATGGCAGACATTTAAGTGACATATGTAAATTAACCAATGGTGATTGTTGGGGAATAGATTATGATGGGAAAATGATTGAAAAATCAAATTCATCACTAACCGATAAAGAAGATAATATACAATATCATCAGTTTAGTATGGATGATATAAATACATCATTATCGCCGTTGGGCGATAATAGATTTGATCTTATTTATTCATTGTATGCTTTTTATTATTCAAAGGATTCAATTGCTTTATTGGATTTGTTAAAAAATAGATTAGAAGAAAATGGTAGAATATCAATTACAGGGCCGTATGGTGAAAATAATAAGAATTGGTTTGATTTCTTAAATCAGTTTATAGAGTTAGATGAATCTATAATAAATTCTTCATATTCTTTTATGGGTGATGTACTTGAGTATGCTAATAACAATTTTTCAAGTGTGACAACTAATGATTTTGTAAATACAATAACCTTACCGACATATGCAGATTTAAAAAAATATTGGGAATCTAATATTTACTATGATTCAAAATATGATGATAAGTTTGAAGAATTAGCAAAACACCATTTTACTCTATTTCATGAGTTTAGTTATAACAAAGTAGCTAAAATGATAACTATGGGTGGAAAAAACGGATAAGGATAATATGGTTATTGATGTTCATCCAGAATTTGGTTATGAAATTGCTTGTTCTATACCATATGCATATTATCTTAACAAGATAAATAAGTTAGAAAAGGTAATTACTTGTAAAGGTATGAAACCATTTTATTATTTTTGTGATAATGTAGAAGAAAAATATAATTATAGAAGTATAGATAATTTTACAAATGGTGTTCAAAATTTACCTAACGGTTGGATTCATCATAATGCAGTTGCTAACTTTGGAAGAGATTATAATGACTTGACCGATGGTGAAAAAGTAACAGCAAATGGGTGGTTGGATTATTCACAATGGGAGTGTCCACCATTTAAAGAAATTTATTTTGATTCTACATTAGATTTACCGGAAAAATATATTATCATTTCTAATAGATATAATTTAGAACACGGAGTTAGTCCTATTGGATTTTTTGATATTAGTTGTTTATATAAAATATTTAACTATTTTACAGAAAAGGATTATTCGGTTATTTATAAACGACCTAAAAATACGGAGTTTGCTAGAGATCCAAATGAATTATTAAATGAGGATATAACAGCAAATGTTGATGGTTATGGTCTTATGACAGATTATGAATTGGTTAATCATTATGATAATGTGTTTTTGATGGATGATTTAATTTCTAAAATAGGAAAGGGGTATAATGAAAGTCAGTTAAATATCTTTGCTAGGTCATCTGGATTTATATCTATGGGTGGTGGTTCAAGTATCTTATGTAGTTGTTTTGAAAAACCAGTAATAATTTATGTCAATACTTCTGGTGATATAAGACCAGGTTATTTTGATGAAAATAGTTATTTTAGAAAATTATCTAATGCTCCAATTTATCCTATTATAGATACTATTGAGGATATAGGAAAAAGAGGTCATCGTGATTATACTGAAATATATAATATAATGAAAGAGGTTTTTTAAATGAATAAAATAATGAAATTAATAGGTACTGCATCTATCGCATTTATATGTTCAATGTTTGTAGTATTTACTATAATACACATGTCAAAAGTTAATGATAAAATAGATGAGTGGGATAAATCTTATAAAATGATAGAGGAAGATTTATCAACATTTGTAAAGATATCAGATCCTAAGACTATTCGTTTATATGTTAAAGAGTTAAATAAGATATTAGATGATATACATTTTCTTGGAAAGATAGTAGAGAGTGGTCAATTAGCTGATGAATCACTTTTAGATATATCATCAAGGCTTGATGATATTGATAATAAATTTAAATTTATAACAACTTATTCGGATTCGTTATTTAATATTCATAGGACATGGTTAAATAATCATATGAGTTATATTATTAATAATGAAACAGAATTAGATTCATTAGGAATTATATTGCAAGATATGGATTTGAAAATAATAGAGAAGTTTCAGATTATACAAACAGATTTGGATAGTATTAGAGTTATGATAAATAACTTAGAAGATTCTAAAATAAAAAAATTTTGGTAAGAGAGATGAGTAAAATAACATCAGTAATACCAACTTACAATAATTTACCATTTTTAAAACTAACTGTTACATCGGTTAGACAGAATTGTTATTACAATGATATGCCTATTGTTATATTTGCTGAAAATTGTACTGATGGAACAAATGAATGGTTGCATAATCACGGTGATGAACTTGGAATCGAATACTACATAGAAGATGGTAAGGATAGAGAAGACCAACGAGGTATCGGTGGCGGTATCGATTATTGTGTCAGTAAAGTAAAGACCGAGTTTGTCAATATATTACATTCAGACTTTTGGGTAGGACCTAATCAAGACATTGAATTATTGAAATTATACGATGATATAGAACCAGGTGAAAGATTGATTGCTTCGTCATTTAGGATACAACCAAATATATTTCCAAATGATCCACCTTACAGACCTGGTACGGTGTTCGTTCCATTTGAACAATTTGGTGAACATGAGGATAATTTTGAACAGAATTATTTTGATGATTGGGCTGCTGAATTTACACATGATAATGATATTCATGTTAGAAAAGGTGGTGGTGCTGGTTACTTCTGTAGAGTAGAAGACCATATTAATATTGGTGGTAATGATCCTATATTTGAACCAATGTATTGGGAAGACAAAGACTTGTTTATGAGAATGCAAATGGAAGGATATAAATTTATAATGACGAGTAAATCCCTTATCTGGCATTTCACATCAAGGACATCAAGATTTCCCAATGGTGAAAAAAACTTAGATAACAACAAAAGACCAGCACACATAGTTCGTTGGGAACAGAGAGCAACACAGAGATTTATAGAGAAATGGGGACGACTACCAAGTGAAGATGAAGATAGTTTTGTCGTACCAATAACAGGAACTAATAACCCAAATAAAATAGAGTGGCCGTTTAAATGAGTGATAAATTAATAAGTTTCATCCAACCCTCGCGTAATAATTTACGCTACTTAAAGTGGTCTTACAATAGTATTCGTAAGAACTTAGGAGATCAACACGAGATATGTTGGGCTGATGATTTCTCGGATGATGGCACTTGGGAATGGATGCAAGATATTGCTAAAAAAGATAAGAATGTAAAGATACACAGAAATGAAGGACCTACGAGGTTAGGTCATACGATACTGTATGATACACTAGTAGATATAGCAACCAACGATATCGTCATGATATACCATGCTGATATGTACGCCTGTCCTAACTTAGATACGGAGATACTTAAACATTTAGAACGAGGTAAGGTAGTAAGTGCAACGAGAATAGAACCACCATTACATCCAGACGGACCTGAAAAGATATTAG
>Ga0208299_1001150_pt1 | contig 20621 bp, 26 predicted proteins | sample 15_taG_FD_184089 | JGI IMG/M metagenome (GOLD analysis project Ga0208299, IMG submission 184089) | Marine viral communities from the Subarctic Pacific Ocean - 15_ETSP_OMZ_AT15312 metaG (SPAdes) (version 2) | ecosystem: Environmental > Aquatic > Marine > Oceanic | place: Pacific Ocean | collected...
TGGGATTGCATCACCAGACGTCGCAGACGCCCTGTGCTTGACCTTTGCAAGTGATGCAGTCCTAGCCGGAGGACGGGGACGGGCCCGGGTTAAAGGGCCTCTAATCAGGGGGTTACAGGGGGTTGTGGTGTAGCCGTTCCCAGGCCTCACCATTGAAGGACCAGTGGGCATGGTTCCCGGAAGTCTCACTGGCGACCTGAACAGTCGCATGGACATCCTGGACTTTATACATCCAGGTGTTCAACTCATCAATTGAGTTGAGGTGTTCTGAGTGACTCAGGGATCCATCCAGGTTGACTCGGTTGACTTTGAACATGGCGACTCCAGTGGGGGTGAACAGTTAAGGAAAGTATATCAGGAGGAGAGGAGAAGTCAGGGGCCTGTGAGGGGCCCCTAGAGTGGTTGTTTAAAAACTGAGTTTCCGGCGTTTGACCGGAGGAATGGGGAACCTTCTCCAAGAACGGTGATCTCTCCGTATCCTCGTGACCAAATTATCCAGATGATGAGCCTCAGAACTACTGAACCCAGTATCACCAGGTCCATTACCATCAAAATATTCATGATAAGCCTGGACTAACCAGGATTTCAAAAGTTCATACTCGTACTCTGTCATTTCCAGAAGGACTTTCCTTGTCGAGTGTTTAGGGGCTGGCATAGTTTATCCCAATTGAGGTTAGTTGATAGGATATCGATTCGCTTGATAGACGGCCTCGTCGATCCTCTCCTGGAGGGCCTCAAGGATATCATCCGCCGGGTTCCGGGCATGGGCCCGGAGGGCCTTCACACAATAGGCAAGGGCCAGTTCATGGTCTCCCGTGGTCATTGCCCGGTGGGCTTCAACCATCTCAGAATAAGCCTGGGTGTGGAACCTATCGATCACTTTCCGTAGGATGAACTTGTCCTCAATCGCCAAGGCCTTGAGGACCATCTCAATGTGATATGGCAATTTTGTGTGTCCGTTCTCCCAGTTAGAGATCGTCTGGTAGGCGACCCCGATTCGTTTCGCCATACTTCGAGTGGAATATCCGAGGGCCCGGCGTGAGGCTCTGAGTTGTTGTGGTTTCATATAATCTCCATTAATTTGCGGTCCTTGATATTCTCCGGGGACGTCTCGTACCCGTAGATTGACTTTGAAATTCCGGTGACTGTCACCGTGTTGAAAATCTCCGAGGCGTGCAGTTGCTCAGGCTCGAAGAAATAGGGATGATCCAGTTCGACCCCATTATCAGGGCCGTCGTGATACAGGATCCGGACGGGAGTTCCCGCCGGGATGACTTTGGTTCGAGGGTCTGTATTCATTTGGCCTCCTCAAAATAGATGTTCAGTGAGTTGGCTAAACGTCGGCCAAACTCGTAAATACTATGCTCAGTCATTGAGCCTTTGATTTTCTTTGAGTCCTTGTAAGTGACTAAGTAAATAGCCAGACGGGCGACGTCTTTTGGGGATTGGTCTTTCATATTAATTTCCGATTGAGGTTAAAGGCCCCCGGAGGGGCCAGGTTGATTAATAAACTTCTGAACAGTAGTGATTAAGCCAATTGATTAAACCGGATTTATCAGTAGGGACTGAGTGGACAAAATGAGTGATGCCAGGATCGTCGAGATCCTGCTTTAATTCATTCTTAGACCATTTCTTCATGCCCTTGAATGCACTGAAATAACGAATACCGGGTTCAGGCATGACGTCGTTTTGGTCATAACAAAGTCTGTATATTTTCATAAAAATATCCGATTGAGGTTTAATGGGATCTGCCATCGTCAGCATCAGGGGATCAGTCCTGATGGACACTCTGCTTGGTTGATGTCTTCGCCGGGGTAGGAGGGAGGGGTATTCCCTTTGCACGGATCCCCGGACCAAACAGAGTGTTTCGGCTTAACAGTGATCTACAGACGTGATTCCGAGTCCCCGGAGGGTGTCGAATCCTTTGCCGTAGGAGAGGAAGAAAGGGAGAGGTTCATCAGAACCGTAGTCCTCAATGAGGCCCTTAGTGATGAGGGAACCAATCACGCCTTTGGCACGATCCATAGACCAGTCGCAATTTGTGGCGAGGTCGGCGGTATCGAACCAGGAACAGTTGTCGTTTTCGAGGGCATCCAGGGTTCGTCCGTCGCCACCGTCTGAGTTTTTGAAGATTGCTTTGAGTGCTTGAAGTTCGAGTTCAGTTACGTTTGTCATAATTACCTTTTGATTGAAGTTGTTGTGTGATCCCAGTTCCGACCCCTCACCATGAAGAGTCAGAAGCATGATCACCTAGTCATTCGCAGTCCCGGGGAATGCCGTTAAACTCCGTCGGCGGGCCTGGCTCAGTTTCATCAGCAAGGTAGACCCAAAGTCATCACTCTTACTGGCATCCTGAAAAATCCCTTCTGGTCTGGGATCAACCAATCTCCGTGTCTGGCTTCATTGCCTCGGTAGACCCGGGTTCTCTGTCGTCTTGTATAATAAATTAGAACATCTGTTCAAAGATGTCAAACATTATTTTAATAAAAGTGCATTTTTTTTGATTTTAATGTGTTTTTATTTGTTTTTGTCGAAAATACGGGTATGGAATACCCAGGCGACAACCCCGGAGACCCTTTGGAGGACGACGATTCCTTCGAGGAAATGGACGACTTAACCTTTCAGGGTTTTGTCAAGTCACTCGTCACTGAGGCGATTGATTACCAGGACAACGAACTAAGTGCAGTTCGATCAGACCTCGCTGATCGTTATCATGGACGGTTTTATGGCGACGAAGTCGACGGACGGTCCCAGGTACGAGACCGATCCATTCAGACGGCGGTCGGACAGGTCATGCCCGCATTGATGCGGACTTTCCTTGGATCAGAGAAACTTTTGGAATTCCAACCCTCTGACCCCGGTGATATCGAACTGGCTGATCAGGCCTCCGATGTAGTCAACTATATATTCCGAGAAGAGTGTGAAGGGTACAGGGTTCTGTCCGATGTTTTTAAGGACGCCCTGGTCAAGCGGATGGGGGTCATTAAGTACTACTGGGATGACGTCCCGGATATCAGAGTAGAGTCCTTCACCGCCCTGAGTGAACAACAAGTCCAAATCCTCCTGGCGGAGGACGACGTCGAGGCAATCAAAGTACAGGCATATCCTGATCCCGACGCCCCCCAGGAGGGTTCCCCTCTCCCTGACGGGACGACCCAGCCTCCACCCAACCTCCATGACGTCTCGATTCGACGAGACAAGCAGAACGCAAAGATAACGGTTGAGGCTGTACCACCTGAAGAGTTTCTGTACTCCCGAGACGCCAGATCGATCGAGGACGCCGACTTTATCGGCCAACGGTCCTACAAGACGGTCAACGAACTAGTGGCGATGGGGTACGACCAGGAACTTATGGAAGGATATGCGGGGACTGATGATAAGTTTTCCACAAACACCGAATACCTGGCCCGTTTTCCTAATAGCACGGGTCGACGTAACAACAACATCGAGCCAGGGTCTCGCCTGGTCCAGTATATCGAAGGCTTTTGCCGAATCGATAGAAACGGGGACGGGCATTCCGAATTATTGCGGGTCTGTATGGCAGGGAACGCCCATGAGGTCGTTCATGATGAACCTGTATCCGAAATCCCCTTTGCGACCTTTGTCCCGGACCCGGAACCCCACTCGATTGAAGGGCTAGGGATTGGAGACCTGGTCCAAGACCTACAAAGAATCAGAACCGTCATCCTCCGGAATACTTTAGACTCTCTGGCGATGTCACTCCACCCGAGGTTGTTGGTGACAGAATCCGCCATCCCGGAAATGGACGACGTCCTCAACTCAGAGGTCGGGTCGATCATTAGACAACGCCAACCTGGCTCAGTCCAACCATTGACCGTGCCATTTGTGGGAAACTCAGTTCTCCCTCTATGGGACTTTCTCCGGACGGAGGAGGAGAGACGAACCGGGATCACTCAGGCCAGTCAAGGATTAGACGCCAGTCATTTACAAAGTACGACCGCACAGGGGATCGATTTGATGTCCAGGGCCTCAATGGCTCGGATCGAGTTAATCACCCGGACCTTTTCAGAAAGAGGCCTCAAGAGGGTTTTTAAAGGCATTTACGACCTCCTCAGACGACACCAGGAAAAGGCTCGAATAGTCCGGCTTAGGAATACCTGGGTTCCTATCGATCCGAGGTCTTGGTCGGCTGACATGGATATCCGGGTGACGGCCCCCCTCTCGTCGGCAAGCGACGGGGAACGGATGGCCTACCTCTCGGCGATTATCCAAAAACAGGAACAGTACATTAAGGAACTCGGCCCTAAAAACCCGATGACTGACATGTCGAAACTGCACAATGCCCTAGTCAAGTCGGCGGAGATCGCCGGGTATCAGGATAGTGGGATGTTCTTCAATGACCCGAAAAATTTCCAACCGCCTCCACCACCTCCACCGAAGAAGACACCAGAGGAAGTTTTCCATGAAGCTCAGGTGATGCAGATCCAGGCGGACGTCGCCATGAAAAAAGCGGAACTGGATTTGAAACGGCAAACCATGCTGATGGACGACGATAGAAAGAGAGACGAATTGGAGGCCGATCTGAAACTGAAGGCCCGGGAACTAGAAGAAAAATACAAGACCGAGATCGACGAAAAAGGGATCCAGGAGGCTATGAACACTCCTCGCCAACCTGTTTGAGATTGTCAAAATATGTCCATTTTTAGCAAATATTTTTGTTAATAAAATGAAATACTTACAGAGATAACTTGTCAAGATTCAAGTTCCCTGTCCAATGGCACAGGGGATCTATAAAAAATCGATTCTCAGTGATTAGGAAAAATAAACAATTTTTAAGCAATATTTTCAAAGGTTTACAGTGACCCCAGAAGAGCAATCTGAACGTGCCACACGGGCGAAAGAACTCCTCGAGGATCCACTAATAAAAGAGAGTTTTGACTCTCTCGAGTCCACATATCTGTCCGCCTGGAGAGAATCCAGACCTGGAGAGGAGTTGGACCGGGAGGTTTTATGGCAAGCCTGGTTCGCCCTGGACGCCGTTAGGGGTCACCTAAATCAGGTGGTTCAGAACGGGAAAATCGCCCGGGACGCACTAGACAAATTGAAACGGAGAACTAAATAAAATGACTGAATCGACAACCCCCCGTACTACGGATGTTCTGGGGACCGAAGATGCCACGTCGAGAATCACCCAGATGCTGAACCCTCAAGAAGAGGAAACGTCGGCGACTGAGGGGAATTCTCAACTCGAGAACGAATACGAGGCCGAATACGAAGACGACCAGGTCGAGGCCGAGAGTGTCGAACCTACCACTTTCAGAGTTTTAAATCCTGAGACTGGCGAGGAAGAACACTACACCGGGGAAGAACTGGCCGACGGATGGATGAGGCAAAAGACGTTCACTCAAAAGACACAAGCCCTTGCAGAACAACGTAAGGAGGTCGAGGCCGAGAGGTCCCGGGTCTCCCAGGAACGAGAACAGTATCAGGCCGGACTTCACCAACTCTTGTCCCAACCTGAACCTCAGCCTCCGTCTGAGGAACTGTTTGAAACCGACCCCTTGGCTTACATGAAGGCGAAAGACGACTACCGGGACCTACTGACCCAACGAGGCCAGGCCCAGTCGGAATTTCAGAGAGTCGAAGGGGATAGAATGCGAGAGGCCAACCTCCAACGTCAGGAGTACCTCCAGAAGGAGTCTGAGAAGCTAACGAACCTGATACCAGAGTGGCGAGACGAGTCCGTCGCAAACAAAGAGAAACAAGCCATTAAAGAGTACGGGTTGAGCCTTGGATACACCCAGGGGGAGATGGAATCCATAGGCGAGGCGAAAGCTATCGCCCTTTTCAGGAAAAGCCTCCTGTTCGATTCCATGACGTCTCGAGGACAAGCGAAATTGAAACAAAGTCCGGAAGGAGTCTCGATGCTGAAACCCGGAGGGGTCCAGCCTAAGAGACGAATGACGGAATATCATAAAGCCAAAATGAAACTTGGCAAAACAGGAAGGCCCGATGATGCAACCAATGCCATCGAGGCCATGCTCAGAAGGAGTGCATAAATGGCAGATAAAATTACTAACGCATATGACACCTACACCTCGACCGGGTCGGCTAACGAACTACGTGAAGACTTAGCCGATATCGTCTACCTGGTCAGTCCAGAAACTACGCCCGTGATGCAAGCAATTGGATCCAGGGACGTCAGTCAACCTACATTCGATTGGTTGGTTCAAAGCCTACCGAGTGCCTCGGCAACGGCATCGAAGGAAGGTGAAGAAATCACCCGTTCTGCATCCACTGGTACGACCCGTCGGACCAATGTGTGTATGATAAAAACACGCAACGCCACCGTTACAAACACAAACCGGGCCTCCACTCATGCGGGAATTAGCGAGATGATGGCTCACCAGATCCAATTGTGTGTACGTGCCCTCAAGACTGACATCGAGACGATGATCACTCAAAAGAAGGCGAAGGCGACCGGATCCGCTACTGTGGCCCGTGAATCAGCCTCACTCTCGTCCTGGTTGACGTCGAATACGACTCACCATACGGCGGGATCCAGTGCAACGGGCGACGGAACTGACACCATCACTGATGGATCAGCCACGCAAGCCCTTGCGAAGTCACATTTGAATTCAGCCATGCAGTCGGCCTTTGGCAATTCATCTGAACTGCCCACTCTCTTGATCTGTGGACCTTTTAATAAGACGAAGATTTCGGCTTTTGATGAGTCCTCCACAAACATGAGGCGTATGGTGGATGCCAACCAGGTTGGAAGTTCAGTCACGGTAGTGGCAACCGACTTTGGAGACCTGGAAGTCGTCCCTGATAACTTCAGCCGGGAACGTGATGTGTTCCTCCTGAATCCTGACTATGTCCGTCTGGCGTATCTCCGAAACTTCGAGAGACAAACGATGGGGTCAATCGGTGATGGTGTCACAGAGGCTATCTATACCGAGGTCGGTGTCCAGGTCGATAATGAGGCCACGCAAGCAATAGTTGCTGACCGTACCGTCTCTTAATCCTAAACCGGGGCCTTGAGCCCCGGATATCAAACATGAGTGTAAAGACGATCCTAAGTCACTCTGGGGGCGTCTTGTCGGAAGTAGTAACGGATCCGTCCGATAATGGGCGGTCCGTTATCTACCGCCGAAAGCAAGACATCCAGCCTGTGATTGAAACTGTTAAAAACATGAAGGAGGCCCAGGCCCCTTCATATGATAGACGTGGAAATCTCAACTCCTGGCGTAAGGTGGCCGAGATCCCACAAGTCCTGTATCACAAGTGGCGACGCCATGCGATCCAGAACAAACTAAGTCAACCGGAGTGGAAGAAATTCCTCCGGGGGAAACTGAATGATTTTGAAAACCGCCCGTTTAGGGTTTGGGAAGGACGGCTGTAGATGGCATCCATAACCGACTACCAGTCATTGATCGATAACGTCCAGGACTACCTGAACCGGGATGATCTTGGGACAGTGGTCCCGATCTGGATGGGGTTGGTTGAGTCTGAACTCTCGAGACGCTTGAGAGACCGTAGGATGATCGTCAGGGCAACGGCGACCCTTAACTCGCAGTATATAAAGCCTCCGGCATCGATGGTCGGTCTGAGAAATATCCAGTTGAATTCGGATCCTCCTTCAATTCTGGTTCAAATTACGCCGGACGTCATGGATGAGAAACGGGCCTCTAGTAACGCCCAAGGTAAACCTGGGTACTATGCCCACATCGGCCAACAAATCGAGGTCTACCCGAGCCCGGATTCGTCGACGACTATTGAGATTGCATACTACCGTACAATCCTGGGGTTGTCCTCTTCAAATACGACCAACTGGCTGATTGAGTATCATCCGGACGCCTACCTGTATGGATGCCTAAAACAGGCGGGGCCTTATTTAGGCGACCAGGCGGTGACGACGACTTTTAATGCCTACTTTGAGCAGGCGGTCAAACAGATCATCGACCACGATACTGAAACAAAATTCTCCGGGCGGACGCCCCAGACTGCAATAACCCAAATAGGTTAAGTTTATGAGTTTCACTGACTATGTTGAACAACGGGTCCTGAACTATGTGTTCAGGTCTGATGCAGATTCCTTTGCCTCTCCGTCGGCAATCTATGTAGGTCTCCAAACGGCGACCTCAACGGAAGACACAGCAACTGCATCCCTCACCGAGGTGTCTGGTACAGCGTACCTACGCCAGGCAGTAACTTTTGGGGCCCCTACGACCAGTGGGACGAAAAAGCAGATTGCAAACACAAATGAAATTTCGTTCCCATCTGCCGGGTCAAATTGGGGGACAGTAAATTATCTCTCGCTTTTTGATGCTCAAACTGCCGGGAACTGGTTGGCCCAGGTTGAATTAACAGACTCAGGGGGGACGGCCACTACCAAGACAATCCAGACTGGGGACGTCTTTAAGATTTCCATAGGTGATCTGAAAGTCACCCTAGACTAATGTCAGGAACTTACGGTCTTTCATATTTCGGGGTCGGGCAATGGGGGATTGGAGGAGGTGAGACTGGTACGTTCTCTTCGACCTCGGGGGCCGAAGTCACCGCCATTAATAACATTTATAGTTTCGGAGAGGCCACTGCCGTATCCGGTATGGAGGGACAGTCCATCAGTACGGTTTTAGGATTTGCGACTGGGCCGATTTATTCCACAGTGACCGCCATTCCACACATTAATTGGCAAGGGTTTGGATCCTCTGATGCTTTAGTGTCAGGAGACGGGGTTTTAACTATAGCCTGGGACAGTATTGAAGATACGTCGACCACATGGACAGAAATTGAAATAGTTTAACGCAAAGGGTTTTATATGCCGACAACTGCACTGAATATCACCCTCCCAACCGTTGGCGGGTCCAGGAACTCATGGGGCGGATTGAATAATCAGGCCCTACAGGTACTCGACGATTTTGTGGCTGATGTCAGCCCTATCGGCACGATCCATATGTGGTCAGGCTCGACGGCCCCTACGACGGCCCACTCCGGAGTCTGGTTGGTCTGCGACGGATCGGCAGTATCTCAGACGACCTACTCAGACCTGTACACGATCCTCAGTCCTCTCCAGGCGGTCTTGGACCCTTCATCAAATGCAGGATCCGGGAACTTTCGCCTCCCAGACCTAAGAGGCCGGGCCCCTCTCGGTTATGTCAACAATACTACAGTCAATGGGAGAAGTTCTTTTGATAACACCAGTCGGTCCATAGGGGCTAACGGAGGAAACGAGAATAGCACATTAACACTAAGCCAAACACCGACACACACACACACGGGTTCTGCGACTGCAGAAACCAACGACGTGGATCCGAGGACCCCTGGCGATAATGTGAATGATGATGCCTCGACGAGTGTCGTATCAGGAGATGCGGACCTAACCGATGCAGGCCATTCTCATACGGGTGAAATAACAAACCGGGTTATGGATGCCTGGTCGACAAGTCAAACAGGTTTAGGTTTTGGTGTGTCTTCAGCAGATGGGACGAGTTATGCGATTGCAATAGGAAGGGACGGTTCCACATGGTATTCAGGGTATAATAAATCAGACACCGATTATTCGGATCTGAGCCCGTCAGGCACAGGATACCGAGGGGGGACCATAAACACGGTTTCGATAGCAGATGGAACCGCCTCCATCACTGATTCAGGTCACGTCCATACAATTCCGGATTTAACCCATAATCACTCCGTCTCTCTGACTGTCACAAACCAGACAACCGGGGGGACAGGGACTTTAGGCCAGGCATCGCCTCATTCTATTGTAAATCCCTTTTTCGTTGTTTCTTTCATTATTCTTGCAAAAGTTCCGAGGGTCTCATGACGGTCTACACTTATGAAGTAAAAGTCCAAGATGTTAGTGGGTCTAATAAGTTTTTTTTAGACGGATACCAGACTCCCACTCTGGGATTGGGTCACGATATTACGTATCGGTTTGATGTCTCAGATTCCTCGAATTCCGGGCATCTCTTCCAGTTTTCTACAACCTCTGATGGGACACATGGCTCAGGAACCGCCTTTGGGTCGGGGGACGGATACACAACCTCTGGAACCGCCGGATCTTCAGGGGCGTATGTTGAGCTTGCCGTCACTTCCTCAACGGCGGGGACAACGTACTACTTTTGTGCAACCTCCGGCCATACAGCTATGGGCGGGACTGCCGTCACCACAAGTGCCGAGTATATAGACTCGACCGGGGTAGCACTCAGGAAACCGATCCTCGGGAACTCCGATTCCTGGGGGCATTTCGTCAATCAGAACCTGGACACCATTTCCGGGAAACTTCCACAAAGTTTTACATTCCCGACAGGGACAGGAGATGATAGACAAACGATTACATCCGATGGTTCTGGAGGAACGACATGGGAGGATGTTGCCCTGACCCCCGAAATCACAGGGGTGGCATGGTATTCCGATTCAGGCTATTCCTCTGTATTGAGTGCATCCGAGGCTATTAATATCGATGATGCAACTTACCTGAAAGTGACAGGGGTTAACTTTGGTTCGAGTACAGATTTTAACTCAACTGCATACGTCCAGATCGTCAACACAACCCAAGCTAGTGCAATTGTTGGTAACAATCAGTCTGGCCTGACGGGTTGTGTGACATCTGCATCACACCAAGGGACTACCGAGTGGCGGTTCACCATAAATCCCTCTGGAGTCGGTTCAATATCCAGTGGTGACACCTTAAAAGTAAAAGCGGTTACAAGTGGGGGAACCCATCAGTTTGCAACTGGTTATGTTATCTCAGCCGACCCGACCCTAGTGACTATGGTTGGAGAATCAACAATTTCAAATACGGCAAGTGTCGGAAGCTATGGTGGGGCTGTAGCTGGTGGTGGAGCAACTGAAGGCACAAAGCTACTTCTAAACTTTGACAGGGGCAATGAATCTACTGATTTTGAAGACAGCAGTAACATAGGTGGGAATGGGCATAAGGTTACAGCAGACAACGATGCTGAAATCTCTACAACTGTAGGAGCATTCAACGGGACAAGTTCAGGGAAAACGAATAATACTAGTGCTTACTTTGATGGTTCTGGAGATCATTTAGATGTTTCAAATGATATCCTTAGTAATATTTGGGATGAAACAGGAAGTCAGCATTTTACATTAGATTGCTGGGTCCGCAAACCTTCAGGTTCAGGATCAGCTAATATTTGGGGTACTACTGCACACAGTGGTGGATATGGCTTTGGCTTAGGGTTCCATTATGATTCCGGTGTATATGGAGGGTTTAAAAACTGTAAGTTTGGTTGGTCAAACACAAGTGCTCTAGTTCTTACTTTTAATAGCAACCAGTGGTATCACTGTCTGTGGCACGTTTATTGGGCCACTAACTCACCTAAATGCGATTTCTTCTTCGATGGTGTCTATAAAGGAAGGACAACCTATAGCTCTAGTACCTCAGCAGAGCTAGTAATTGGAAACTATACTGACACGGCAGGAAGTTCTAATTTATATGCAGTGATTGGTGGAAGTGTTAGTTCTACTGGTGCTGATGGAGATCATTGGACAGGATACATTGACTCATTCAGGATTTGCAAGGGGGATACGACAAAAGTTAGTGGTGATCCACTTTATTTTAGTACTGCTTGGGATAGTAAAACAGTAGGTACCGCGTATTTCACTCCACCCACCAAAATCTATGGTGCTACTGTCTCGGACACCATCGATACTGTCACCTTAACTGGTACCCCGTCTGATGGAGGTGGTTATGTCACCTTTAATAACGCAACCCTATCAACGGATGGTAATAACACCGAGACAGACTCATCCCTTCCTTCTGGACTTACACTAAACGAAACTGAGGACGCCAACCAGACGGCAACCATCACGGGGGATCTGACTGCATCAGCCGGATCTCATGCCATAAATCTAGTGGCCCGTGCGACTTCCGATGGAACCGATGCCAATATTGATCCAAACAGGAAGACGGCATACAGCCACACGATAACCAAAGATGCAGGAGGGCCTCCCGTTCTTTTTAATGCACGAAGGTATGTTGGTAACGCTGATCCAGCATATAAATCTGGATATGGGTTTCAACCAGATATGATTTGGGTAAAGGGAAGAAGTGTTGCAGAACACGGTATTATTTGTGATTCAGTACGAGGATCAACTTTAAGAATGTATTCTAACCAAACAACTGGAGAGACATCTGGAGGAGCAACCAGTTTCAATCCTGACGGTTTTACTACTTCAGACGGGAATGGGTCGGATTCTCAAGATAATGCGACATATATAGCTTGGGGTTGGAAAGCAGGAGGTGAACCTAGTGGTAATGACAAGCAAATTCGTGATGGAACTGAAACATCTTTAACATCAGGTAGTACAGGAGATTATTATAGGATTTCTGAAGTAAAACAGTCGGTCAATGTAAACGGAGATTTCTCTATAACACGTTATAAGGGATCTACTGGTGGAAGTAATGATACGTTTTTTAAGCACGGTTTATCTGGGGAACCTGACTTTACAATACTAAAGCGTACTGATGGGAGTGACAATTGGATTTGTTGGCACAAGGATGGAGATTCTGGGAATACTGGTGGTGGAGATTTTTTAACATTGAACAAAGACGATAGATGGGGATATTGGAATGGGTCATCTTCTACCAATAACTTTTTTGGGAGTAATGGATTAACACTAACTCACTATTACCTCCCAGATGGATCATCATCAGCTAATGATGCTAACCAATATTTCATCTGCTATGCATGGAAAGCCGTGGATGGAGTGAGTGCTTTTGGGACTTATACTGGTGGTGATAGTGATGATAGAACAGTTACTCTAGGATGGGAACCCAGATTTGTAATGGTTAAAAGAACCGACACTTCAGGTTCTTGGCATATGTTTGATACTTTCCGTGGGGTCTCAGAGCGTTATCTTCTAGCGAATAGTGCTGGGGCAGAAAGCACAGGAACTGCAAACAGAGACATTACGATTAATTCAACTGGTTTTGTTGCTGGAACTGATGGAAATGTCGGAGGCGACGAGGGAGAGGGCGGGACTAGTAATAAATTCATCTACGTAGCCTTTGCATGAAAACACCTACGAAGTACGCTTTAAGCGTAGTACTTTTGAGCGACAAGAATGGCGGATGGCGGAAATGGATGAGACACTCGACTTAACCCCGTTATGCGAACAATGCGACCTAGACCCGTGCGAGTGTGAAGACTGGATCATGATAATGAGAAACCCAGAAGATAATGAATGAACCCCGCCGACTATCACTACAACTTTGGACAACTCCCACCTGACTATATGGATGTAAACTTTCTCATTGAAACACTGAACCAAATAGGAATCCCGGTCGGGATTTCGATTATTCTTATGTGGTTCATTAAATACCAATTCGACTCCAGCAGGAAGGAGAGGGACGAGGCCCGCCAAGACCGCATAAGCTTCGAGGGGAAGATCGTCGAGTCTTTAAATGAGGTAAAGTTAGTTATAAACACGAACAACGAACTCTTTCGGGAGTTTCTGCGGGGAAAAGCATAAGGAGTGAAATGGAGATCATTGAACGGTTCATCGATTGGGTCAACCCCGACTGGCATGAGTCTCGTGTTTACGGAGACGGGGACGACCCAGACGAGATCGAAGACGAGGAACCTGAAATTGACGACGTGAGAGGAGGACAATAAGTGGAAGAGATTATCGAGAAGACGACCAAGAAGGGGAACCCCACACCTCCCAGGAAAATGACCGTCAATGAAAAGATCACGGTCGCTCGGTTTTACGGGCGTTTACTAATCTCAATAAGTGCTTTTGGTATATTTCTATACGTTGTCCATATGATGCTCACCGCCGAGACTGAGATGGCCCAGTCCAGCCGTGACCTCATGAATATTTTGATTGGTAGCTTTATTTCGGTGATTAGTGGAATAAGCACGTTTTATTTCAATGGGGACTCCGACCTTATGGAGGAGAAACCCGTCCACAAACCAGAACCCAAACCAGAACCACAAACCTATGGGACTTGAATCTATCCTGTTATCCTTAGCCCAGAAATTCATCCTGGACCCCGCCTGTTCTGTTGTCAAGGAAGAGGTCGAGGAGTTCATTGAAGAGAATATGAACGACTCCCAGAAAAAGGCAATGGACCTCGTCGTCGAGGCAATGCCAGACAATCAGTTCAAGTCAGTTAAAGACTTCCTGGGGTGATGCATGTATCTCTCGGATCATGTAAAACTGAAGGAACTCGAGAAGAGCCAAACCGCAATCAAGATGGGCCTAAAGAACAAAGCCGATCCAGAGTCTTTGCTGAGTTTGGTCGCTCTTTGCCAGACCGTTATCGAGCCTGTTCGCAACAAGTGGGGCCCGGTCTCTTTTTCGTCAGGTTTCCGACTACCTGAACTAAGTCGGGCGTTACACTCATCAGAAAAGAGCCAGCATTGTTTTGGAGAGGCAGTTGACTTCGAGTGTTTCAAATCTCCTGGGAACCGCCAAGTTGTTGAGTGGATCGTATCGACTACGATTTCCTGGGACCAGGTGATTCTAGAGTATGAGGATGAAGAGGACCCTTTCGGAGGATGGATCCACATCTCGAATAAACTATGTAAACGTGATAACCGGAAGGAAATTCTCCGGGCAGTTACAATAGACGGAGAGACAAAATACCTTCCAGGACTAAGTTGATGGACTAATGCCACTAATCCCTCTGAAAATACCTCCCGGATTCTACCGAAACGGGACCGCATACGAGTCGAAGGGCCGTTGGCGTAGTGGGAACCTGGTCCGGTTCTCCGAAGGCCGTATACGACCGATTGGTGGATGGACTAGGCTATCCAATACCCAGGTCCTGAAACCTGATGCTGTCACGCCAGACCCAGTACGAGGCCTCCACACCTGGAGGAGTAAGGTCGGGATTAGATACCTCGCTATTGGTTCTGTTAACTCTCTCCGTGTTTTTGAGGGGGTTGAGGACGGAGATGCTGACACACTCCCGGATATCTATAATATTACCCCTACAGGCATCCTGTCGACTGATGCGACGTGTGACACAACGGATGAGTCAACTAACATATCAATAGACTCAACCACAAGCATAAGGGCAGGTTCTGCCGTGTCAGGGGATGGAATCGCCCCGGGGACGTCAGTCAAGGCTATAGTAGACTCAACCAACTTCACAATATCAGCAAAAGCGACGGCCACGGCGAGCAATGTGACTCTCACTTTTGGAAGACCAGATTTCCAGATTTCCGGATTAGGGTACGGTGCCCTGAATTATGGAGACGACTTTTATGGCACTCCGAGATTCCCAGATCCTACGGACATCTTTGCCCCAGTCTGGTCACTGGATAATATCGGGGACGACCTGGTTGCCGTCCATACCGGAGAGGGGAAACTTTACAAGTGGGACGAATCAAACGGGACAGGAACGACCGCCGTCCAGATTACTGACTCAGGTTCTGAACTGGCATCCTTGAGGGGGGTTATCGTAACCCCTGAGCGACATATGATGGTGCTGGCCCCTGGTGGGAACGTCCGGAAAGTAAGATGGGCGACCCAGGACGGAGGGTATGCCACATCGGATTGGAGTCCAGCGACAACGAACACGGCCCGTGCTATCGAACTGCAGACGACCGGAGAGATCGTGGGGGCCCGCAAGACAAGGTATGGCGTCCTGATTTTTACTACTACAGACGTATTCAGGTTGGATTATGTTGGCCCCCCTTATGTCTACACTGCCGTCCGGATTGCCGAGGGGATCGGCCCGGCAGGGCCTAACTCAATTGCAGGATCCGGTGACTTCCTTGGTTGGATATCCCGTGGACGTATGTGGTCTTATTCAGGTGGTTATATAAAAGAATTACAGTGCGACGTCGCCGACTATGTTTTCAGTGACATCAACCTCGATATCGAGGGCCTGATCTATGGAGGAGACAACCCCGATTTCGGCGAGTTATGGTGGTTCTATCCACGCTCAGGAGATGAAACCCCGACCAGGTATCTTGTCTATTCGTATCGGGAAGACCATTGGACGACGGGCGATTTGAAGAGATCCGCCTGGCAAGCCTCTGGGACTATGGACGCCCCAGTTGGGGCGGGTACTGACGGATACCTTTACCAGCATGAACTAGGCCTGGATCCGGATATAGGACTAAGCCGATCCGTCGGCGTCACGGCACCGACTACTGACGATGGAGTGGGATCCACTAACAGGCCACTGATTCGGTCAGTCAAGACCTCCGACTTTTCAGGAGTGTCATCAGAACTTCATCCTGTATTTGCAGAGACTGGGGCCGTGGAGATTGGTGGCGGTCAGAATCGGATGAAGGTCCGCCAGATCATCACCGATACTGATGCCGGACAGAACGGGGTCAGACTGAAATTTTCAACTGCCAGCAACCCTGATACGACACCAACGGTCAACGGACCTTTTGTATTAGACACCGACGGGCTTGTCGACACTAGGTTCAATGGACGTCAAATACAGCTTAGGATCGAGGGGCCATTCGACACTGACTGGCGTGTTGGAGAAATGAGGGTCGAGGCCTCACCAGGAGGAACCCGGTGAGTAGCTTACCCAACCCCCCTTCGTTTTACGACCAGGAATACTTTTTCACCCTGGCATCTACAGTGATGGAAGGAGAGAAAATCAATATGAGAGTCGACCGGGACAATATCATCGAGCCGGGCACCATCATCCTTAAAAGTACAGGCTCGACACCAAAATACTTTCAGATAAACGTCTCCGATACAGGGACCTTATCCGCAACCGAAGTGACTACTATTAACGGGATCCCGGTTTCTTCCGGAAACCCAGACGCATAAAGGACCACATGTTTGGAATAGGCGAAAGAACAATTCCTCAGACCTCAACCAGCACCCAAACCTCAACCATCGATGAAGGGATGGAAGGGTTTAGAGATAGTCTGTTTGACTATGGGACTGAGAATATTTTGAATAAGTCTTTCCAGTCGTATGACGATCCCAGGTTCGCTGATTTCAATGCAGACCAGAACCAGGCCTTCGCAAATACCAGATCGAATCAGGGGTACGGGTACGGGTCCTACCAAGGGGCGTTGGATGCCTCCAAGAACGTCGCCAACATGGCGACCCCCCAGTTGAACTATAAGTCTTTCCTGAACATGGGGGACCCAAGCCAATACATGAACCCCTATACCCAGAATGTAATCAATCCGGCAATCCAAGGGGCCCAGGATGAGCTTACAAGAAACTTAAACCAGATCAGTGCAAACGCCACCATGGCCTCACCTGGAGGACGTAATGAAGGCGAGTTTTTGGAAAGAGGCGTCGCCAGGGCGGAAGGGGCACAAAATATTGGGGCCCTCCATGCGAACCTACTGAAAGAGGGGTACGGTCAGGCCCAGGACAGGATGGAACGAGACATCGCACGAGGCGATCAATATGGATTCAAGCAAGCCGGGCTGGACCTTAGTACTGCCGACCGGAACCTAGCCGGGGCAGGAAATATGTCTAATATCATGGACCGTTATCGAAATGCCCGCCGGGGAGATACTCAGGACCTGGAGAGGATTGGAGACAAGCAGATGTTACATAAACAACAACAACTCGACTTCGATCATTCCGAGTTCATGCGGGAACAGAACGATCCTATGTTGAGGCTTAAATCACTTCAAGGCCTCCTGCAATCCCCTCATGGAAAGACAACGACCGGGACGACAGAAGATAATCTATTCAAGGATGACTTCGCTGATCTCCTTGGGATAGGGGCAATGGCAGTTTCGGGATCTAATCTCATGACGTAAGTAAAAAATGGCATCAGAACAACTATCTCCACGGGACCGGGCCTTCTACAAAGGCCTACTCGGTTTTGGGGCCGGGATCCTCGCAAATAATGCCCCCACTAGGTATCCAGGTGGCGGGATGCAAGCTCTTGGAAAGGGGGTCCAGCAAGGCCTGGGTGTCTACGATAAGACTCTCACAATGGAGGACAAATTGGATGCCCTACGTCAGGAGAGGGCGTCCAAGGATGAACTTGAAAACCAGATCCCTGCACTGATAGATCAGGCCCGTGCGATGGGCGTCAGCGAACAAATCTTGAAGAATGCTGAGTTGATGGCATCCATCAAACCCGCCTCGGTTTATAACACCCTCAACAATGCAATGGTGAAGGCACAGAAGGAACCGAAGACTGAACTCACCGAGGAACAACTGATATGGACAGACCCTACAACCCAACGGAGATTTCGGAGACGGACTGACGGGTCACTAGCAGAAGAGATTAAGCCTGTAACAGAAAAAAAGGAAAGTGTAACGTACCGGGATCCTTCTGAGAAAGAACTGAGCATAACCCCGGGTTTATTTAAGATCCAGAGAAAAGCAGATGGAACCGTCACTTATTTAGATAGAAATTTTCAACCTTTAAAATCTTTTGTAGAGGAAAAACTAGAACAAATTCCAGCCTCAAATATTGAATCACCTGACTTTGTTGGAGTCTCAGGTTCCAGTAAGCCAGTCTACGATGGGGAAGGAAACATTCTCGGGTATAACATAGTCACAGAACCAGGAAAGATCCAGTTCGTTGAAGCTAAAAAAGAGACCGTACCGAAGGCCGAAAAATTAGGCCCATTCCCTGAATTAGGGGCCACCAAAAAAATTGAGAATTCAACGGACCTTTTAGTCCACATGGGAGGGGGAAAATGGGACCGTTCAAAAAAAGAAACAGTAAAGACATCAAAGGAGGCAGTAGGTTACACCTATATTAAAAAAGGAGACAAAGGCTTTCCTGCTAATGCCCCCGAGTGGTCAGACGAAGTTGAAATAAGTCCTACAAACCAGAGAACCTTCTGGGCTAATGGCACTCCTGGGGAACCGACAGATGCCACCTTTGATGGGAAGGTGAGACCAATTACTGACGATGAATTAGCAATACTCGGTGATGACAGGATCTTTCATGTCAGACCTAAAGAAGATGGGTCTTTGGAATATTTGAATGAATACTACATACCCATCACAGAACTCCCCTCCTTGGCCGAGGTTGAAGACCCTGAGCCTGAGATGCCTTTGTTCGTGACAGGCAAAAAATTCAAGGAAATGAACCCAGGCCTCGCCAAGTCGTTGAAGTTGGCCGACGATGATCTTTTTCAAATTACCTATAACGACAAAGGTAGGCCGACAAATGCCTTCAAACCTGAGTGGGCAAAGGAAAAGCCCGCCGGGGAACAACCAACCTACATGACGAAGGCACAAGCCTCACAAGGAACTAAGACTGAGAAGGCCTTTGCAAAAAGAATGGAAGACCAGGATTTCCTTGTGAAGACCAAAGGTAAGTACACGGTCGAAGATATGAGTAAAAAAGAGAAGGCCATCAACCCAGATGCATTCAAGAACGAATCTACTCTCCGGAAGGAATTCAACCTGGTTGCAAAAAATTACACTGGGGCGGTCCAGGCTTACATGGCAATCCTCGAAGGGGCCCAACTTCAATCCTCCCAGGGGGACCTGATGTTGATCCAGGCCTTCCAGAAGATGTTGGATCCGACATCTGTAGTACGGGAGACTGAGTTTGCAAATGCTCAAAACACACAAGGTGTCCTCCAAAAACTAGGCATCACTCTAGGGAAAGTCAGTGAAGGCCAGATGTTGAGCCCGACCGCAAGAGCTAAATTTGTGGATGCCTCCAGGGCCTATATGTCTCAAGTTCAAAAGGCCTTCAAACCACAACGGGATTTTTATGTGGAGACAGCAAAACGACATAAGGTTTCAGAAAAGGCGATCAGAGACCCGTTTAAAGGTGTCCAAGGGCTTAGACCTGGCTCAGCGACTGTTGACTTTGATGGTATATACAAGGCAATGGAGGAGGACACCATCATGGGGTCAAGAACTGGAATCAAGAAAGACAAACCACAGTCCCAGGTTGCCGATAAGGTTATAGAAAATGTGGGGAACTTGATCCCCTCACTTGATGATCTGGCCTCTGGTTTAAATATCCCCAGTGGCAAAAACCTTTGGGGGATGGAACCTGTACAGGCAGGGCCTATTAAAAACTCAGGAATGAACGCCCTATTTGACTAATGGATAACGCAACGATTTTCAAAGCCTACACCATCGGGAATGGTGAGGGCCGGAGTGACAAGGAGATTGCCGAGTTTCTCCAGACAAAGGGGTTTGATGGAGGAGTGAAAAAACTCCGCCAGGTCGTCTCAGGTTATAAACGTAAGATCAAGTCGGTCAGTAAACAGATCGACAAGGCAGACCAATCCGGGAAGGCGGATGGAGAGGTTCCCAAATACGTCCGAGGCTTAGTCCGGGAATTGTTTTCTGGCATCACCTGGGAACAGTATCCGAAAATCGTAGCAGGACTGGAGAGTATGGAAATTCCAGTCGTCCAGGAAGACCCTCCGACTTACCAGGAGGCCCTCAACCGTATCACCTTGGAGATGGAGGACTTCGCCGAGGATAGTCCAGCAACGGCAATGGTCGCCAACATCACTGGATCCTTCGTCGGCGGGTATGCAGAACTGAAGGCCTTAAACAAATTCAATTTGATTCCAAAATGGTTGGCCCCTAAGTCCGGGCAACCGTTAAGAAATATTGGACGGTCCTCCCTACTTGCAGGAACCACCGGGATTCCTTCCACCATCGCCTCAGTGAAGGGTCTGGAGGATCGTGGCGTCTACCCTAAGAGGTCTGATAATGAGACGGTCCTTGGATCCCCTCGT
>Ga0208299_1001152_pt1 | contig 20613 bp, 9 predicted proteins | sample 15_taG_FD_184089 | JGI IMG/M metagenome (GOLD analysis project Ga0208299, IMG submission 184089) | Marine viral communities from the Subarctic Pacific Ocean - 15_ETSP_OMZ_AT15312 metaG (SPAdes) (version 2) | ecosystem: Environmental > Aquatic > Marine > Oceanic | place: Pacific Ocean | collected...
CAATAACTGTTATATAAAAGAAATGATGGACGGTGCAATAGGAACACCAAATCTCAAAGAAAACCTTCCTGCTGTATTAGAAGAAAAGTTTGGACCAGAGTTTGATGAAAATCAACAACAAGCAGTTGAACAGGTAGAAGAAATTAGTAAAGAAGAAATAAAAGCAAGTGGAGTACACGATGATGTACTTGCAAGCGTTGTAGGTTCAAATATTGTAAAGACCGAAGAAGACATTAAGAAAGTTGCAGGCAGACCTGTGTTTGAGCCAATAAAACTTTCTGAAACCAATCCTGACAAAAATATAGTGTCAGATAGTGAACTACCTTATCTTAAACTACTCGAAGGAAAAATGGCACAATTATATTCCCCTCCTGTTTGGCATGATGATATTAAAGGAGCAGACGGTAAACCCGGAGTGTGGATTCAATGGTATGCACATGCCAGTGAGCAATTTGACATTCCAAATAAGGTTGTAACTAGTCCCGCAGTATACAAGCAGAGTACTGGGTTATACAAGGGGCAAGTTCTGGTTAAAGAAGAAGTTGCATATGATTGGAATGGGTATGGTGGGAATTTGTATTACTTGGATATTTTCGACTCGTTTAGCCCTGCCGTTGGGTGGGACTATGGAGGGTTCATGCGTCTTGAAGATGTTTCTGGAAGGGAAAGCGGCATTGGTCGTGAATATGGAAAGTTTCATAAACTTTATTGTGAGGCGTTAATGTGGAATACCAAACTTAACACATGGACATCGAAAAAGATAAGCAAAGATATGGATGTTAAACTCCACCCTTGGGAAAACCAGTACGGAGGTGGATATAACGAAGATGCAATATGGGGAGATGTTGAGTTGGCAGACGGTATAATTCTCGGATATGATTGGCCTCAAGTGGTAGTTTCTTCTAGTGGTGAACCATATCCAAAACACTTTAGCGAAGGTGGTAAACTTTATTATAGTTTATATAATCCCGTACTATAAGAGAAATTAAACATGCCACAACATAACATTAACATTTCAAATTTACAACCGGGCGAATCTAACAAATTATTAGATTCTATTCTATCTAATTTACCATCTGCAATTCCAGTTGATGCACCAATAGGACAATGGCATTTGGATTGGTTCTTGTGGTTTATCGATACGGGCATTCCGTATGTCGTACAAATAAATGAAGCGAATCCATTAGAATCATTAGATTGGATAAGATTAGGATTTCCATTAAAGGTACGAGATGCATGGAATTGGTTGGTCAATGAATTTGGATATCTGTGGGATATTAATACATTAAATTGGATTCTTGCACACTGGGGTTCTGGTGGGTTTGTCGGAGGGGACATCCCAGAGGACAGTGGAGAATTTGTAAGTGATGACGGACAGACAGGAAATGAAGCACTCGCTTCTACTATAATTAATAGTGGGGTCTTGAGTTCGATATCAAATTTATATCCAAATGAAATTACAGATAATAAAGATATAAACTGGAAAGGTGAGTATAAAAAATTTGAGTCTATTTCTGCCGGACAAACTTCTTCTACTAAAAGAAAATACAAAAAGAATGATGTTGTTTCCAGAAATATCAAAGGGGTAAACAAACTATACATTGCAACCAGAGATACTCAGGGCATACACCCAGAACGGAAAAATTCTGGATTTGACTTCTATGCAGATTATGGACTCAATACTGCATTAGATGGTGGCACATTTTAATACATAGTTAAGACGGAATTATATTCGCATAAAAAAAAAGGAAAGAGTTTATATGTCATCAGATTACGAAATGTGGTTCAAAATAGGAATGTCCATAACGGCACTTATTGGTGGCGGGGCCATTGCCATTAAATCCTTACTTAAAATAAAATCTGGTAAAAAGAAAGTCGCCAAACAAAAAGAATTTGAAAAAACCCATACAAGAATACACGAAGTATTAACAGAGTTGAGGTTGAAACATGATTCTGCAAGAACAAACATAATGCGATTTCATAATGGAGGAAAATTCACCAACGGTGAAAGTATGAAAAGATTTTCCTCTACCCATGAATCTGTTGCACTTGGAGTTCCTTCTATTATGCACAATCAACAGGACATGCTTTTGAGTAGATACCCAGAAGTCCTACAACTGGCGGCAATAGACGAAGCAAGGGTTATATTAGTTTCCGATATGGAAGAATCTAATCTTAAACGGTATTATGAATATAATCATATATTGGCATTTTCATTAATCCCCCTGAAAGATGAAGTGAATGGTTTAATCACAGGATACCTTTCTTCCGAATGGTGTAGATGGGAGAAAATAGACGATATAAACGAGGCAATTATTGAAGATGAAATGGTTATGGCAAGACGATTAATTTCTGTAATGTTGTCAAAAAATAAAACAAATGATATAAATAAAACTAATGGCATATAAACAGAACAAATCAAATAAAGAAAGATTCATTGACTTGGATATGAATTTTGACAAACATCCTATCACAAAGGATGTCGTTCGCAAATTTGACGGAGAAGCAATCAAGAGGTCATTAAAGAACTTGATATTTACTTCAAAATATGATAGGCTGTTTCAGCCACAAATCAATTCAAGAATTCGTAGATTGTTGTTTGAAAATGTTACACCTATCACGGCATCAATGATAAAGTCGAACCTGAAAGATTTGATTATACAGTTTGAACCTAGAGTAAATTTAATTGATATTCAGGTGATTGCATATCCAGACCAAAATGCCTTTCAGTGTACTATTATTTTTAGAATAGTAAACCAGACTGAAACAATAACACTAACAACTGCACTGGAGCGATTGAGATAAAATGGCACAAGATTCACCAATTGAAACACCTATTGTAAATTTAGACTTTGACGGAATTAAGGAAAGTTTAAAAAGTTATCTTCGTTCTACCGATGCATTTAATGATTATGATTTTGAAGGTTCTGCATTAGCAAACTTAATTGATGTTCTTGCATATAATACACACTACCAAGCGTTCTATGCCAACATGGTTGCGAACGAAATGTTTCTTGACACATCTGTCACAAGACCGTCTATTGTTTCTCTGGCAAAACATCTTGGATATGTTCCATCTTCTTGGAGAGCCGCAAAGGCTATCGTAGATGTTTCATATCCTACAGACCAAGGTTCTACATCTTTTTTACCAGCAAGAAGTGTATTTACTGTAAACGGTACAGATAATGTGGCATTTAACTTTACTAATCCTACTGCCGTTTCTATTAATGGTTTTACTGCCGAGAATGTAGAAATTTATGAAGGTTCATATAAAACATTTACATATATCGTAGACAATTCAGTTTCTACGCAGAAGTTTATTATCCCCAGTAAGAATATTGATACCAGACTTTTAAAAGTAAGAGTACAAAATTCTACAAGTAATACAACAGGTCATTTAAATAAATGGGAACTTGCAGATAATATTTTAGATATTACAAATGAATCATATGCCTATTGGTTGCAGGAAACTACTAATGGAGATTATCAACTCTATTTTGGTGACGGTATTCTTGGTCGTAAAGTTTCAAATGGTAATTTGGTAATGATTGAATATTTTGAAACAAATGGTCCGGCTGCAAACTCGGCGGGTTCTAACGACACAGAAATAACAAGAGCATTTAAGATGGCAGGTTCTGGTGGCGCAACCGTAATAGTAAACCAAGAAGCAGTAGGCGGAAGTGTAAGAGAAGATTCAGAGTCAGTAAGGTTTCATGCACCAAAATCATATCAGGCACACAAACGGTCTGTTACTGTAGATGATTATGTCACAAATATATCAAAAGATTACAGTAATGTCGATTCGATTTATGTGTGGGGCGGAGAAGATAACGACCCACCGCAATACGGGAAAGTTTTTATCACCATCAAACCCACAACGGGAACAAACCTGAGCGACGAAGAAAAGAATTCAATCATTACTACACATATAAAAGGAAAGAATGTTGTTTCTATTACTCCCGAAATTGTAGACCCCGAATATCTTTATATATTAATTAATGCCGAGATATACTATGACCCCAGTATGACAGAGTATTCTTCGGACGAATTAAAGGCATTGTCACAGGTACAAATTGTAGATTATGGAGTATCAGATTTAGAAAAATTCAATAGAAGTTTCCTTTACAGTGAATTCACAACAAAATTAAACCGTGTTGCCAGAGCAGTCACAAACAATAGGTCTACTATAACAATGCAAAAGAGATTCGAGCCATTGACTAATGTTTCTGCAACATACGATATTGCTTTTAAGAATAAAATTAATCACCCTCACGATGGACATAAAGCAGGAATGGTATCTAGTACAGGATTCTTATATAAAAAGGATACAGAAGAAATTGTCACTGCATATATTGAAGATGACGGTAACGGTATACTTCAATTGTTTGAATATGTGAATAATATTAAAAATATATTTGACACAAGTATTGGAACAGTTGATTATACCAATGGTCTGGTGACTCTGACAAAATTCTCACCAATAGAAGTATCGGATGGTTCTGAAATTTATATAAATGCCGTACCACAAGAATTGGATATTATTTCAAAAAACAATAACATTATTCTAATAGATACGGCAGATAAAAATTCCATTAAAGTAAGAGTATACACAGACGAGCAATTAAGAGCAGGAATTGGCGGGGATTATTAATTTAATATACGATAGATGTTTCTCACAACACTACAATTAAATCTTCCTACTGTTCCTATTAAAGCAGAGTTTGTTGATTATGTTCTTCCAAAAATAACAAAAAAATCAACGCCGTTCAAAATCTCTCCCTTTATTGAAAGTCAATTGCCGGAATTTGTTGCGGGCGACCATCCGAAATTTCTTGCGTTTATAGAGGCATATTATGAATGGTTAGAACAAGAAGATAATGCCTACGAAATTACTACAAAATTAAAGGGATTGTATGATATTGATACTACAATAGATGACTTTGTAGAATTCTTCAAAAATCAATATCTTCATAAGTTCCCCGTTGAACTTGCAAAAGATTCTAGTGGAAATGCAGTGAATGGAAAAACACTCTTAAAGAACATCAAGACATTCTACGAATCAAAAGGAACTGAGAAATCTTATGAATTTCTTTTCAGAATATTATATGATGTCTTGGTAGATTTCTATTATCCAAAATTGGATATTCTTAGATTGTCTGATGGTAAGTGGACGGAAGAAAAAACCATCAAGGTTTCTACAAGCAATGGTGTAGATAACTTTAAAATGAAAGAGCGAGATGTCATACAATATGAACCATATACCACAAATATAACAGCGATGGCAAGAGTGTCAAAGGTTATTCAATATTCTGTCGGTCCAATCGAAGTGACGGAATTATATTTAAGAAATATTGTAGGGGAATTTATTCATGGTAAGAAAGTTGAATGTATTACTTCTGAAAATATAAAATTACAAGAAAGAATTTATAGTTGTCTTGGTAAGATAGAAATTCTTGAAGGTGGTTCTGGATACAGTATAGGTGATGCACTGACATTTGGAAGTGGAACAACAGGAACTACAGGAGCAAAGGGTGGATTTGGTGGAAGTGCCACAGTGTCCAAGACTGACTTCAAAGGAAAGGTTGTCGGTGTTAAAATTAATAACTTCGGTGTCAATTACAATAATTCTTTTGATTCCGTATTTACATCCAAAACAGGCAATGGAGATGCCCGTGTTAGGGTTGTATCTCAGCCTCTAAATGAATATGCCGGATTCTATACTGGCAATGATGGTAAGATTAGTTCTTCCAAAAAGATTCAGGACGGAAAATTCTACCAAGATTATTCGTATGTCATTAAGGCAGAAATGGCAATAGACAAATATAGAAAAGTCATTAAAGACCTAGTACATCCTGCCGGAATGAAGATGTTTGGCGAAGTTTCTATTCTACGAAAATCAGAACAAGATTTATTGTTCCATAGTGAATCGCAACGATATGAAATTCCTTTGATTGCACACTATACACCGTATGCATTTGGAACTACTTTTGACCTTAGAGCAAATACAATGGAAACGACTTTGGCTGGAGATTCTGCATGGTTAGGTGTGACTGGCGATTTATATCCTCTTGGATATAATCCTATTGCAATAACTGGACCAGAAGGGACTGTATTTACAAAAGGGTTGCACGGTATTACATTTGCAAGTGTGCCAGAAGGTGGAGTAACTTCACATAATCCTAATGGGTATCCTCTTGGAACTGCGGGTGCAGGTGGTGCATCTGCTGGTTGGTCTGGAGATACAAATCACCAATCAGGTGGTGGTGGTACAGGCGTGACAGGCGCGCAATATTATGGATATGGTTTCTGGGATATCTATCACCATCCTAACGCAAGAAGTTTAACTGACATTCCATCGGGAATTAGTTTTGGTGGTATTACATTAGAAAACTTTATAGAACTTCCGTTTGGGGCACACTTCCATTCAAATTCAGGAAATGCAGGCGACCCTTATTATGGAACACCTGATGCCAATTACAGTACACCATACGGAACAACATACGATAATATAAATGAAACATTAGGCGGATTTACTTGGTGATGTATTTTCAATCACCCATAAACGGAGATATATAGTTATATGGCAAATGATGCAATTAGAAACAGATTCTCGACACATTTTGCCGAGAAATTATATTCAGAGTTTAAACACAACTCCGATGACCAATACCTATTATTTGTGGGTAGAGTTTCTTCTTGGGGTGATGAAAACTCACCAGATGCATCTACCGATTCGACATATCATAATAACTATGCATGGCGCAATGCAATTGCATTAAAAAGAATAGACCTCAGTGATGTATCATATGTTATACCAAGATACGACTGGACATCTGGTACAATATATTCAGAATATGATGACTCTACAAACATCGATGGCACATCATATTATGTGCTTACCGAAGATTTTAATGTATATAAATGCATTCATAATAATAGTGGAGCATCCTCTACTGCAAAACCTTCTTCTACTGGTTCAGAAATTGTTACAACGGATGATGGATATAGATGGAAATTTATGTTTCGTATAACGGATGATTCCAAAAAATTTCTTACGAAGGAATATATTCCGATTGAGTATATTAAATCTGAGCCACCAACAGGTGACGACAAAGGTTTACAGTGGAACATTCAAACATCAACCATCGATGGTGCAATTGAAGATATTAGAGTAGGCTCAACTGGTGATACCGTATATGCCAGTTCTACAAATTCAAGTGCGTTTATAGGAGAAAAGGTAGGCGGTGCAAATGATGCAGGACAGAACACAGTCATATTAAACTTCTCTGCATCTGATTCGGATGATTTCTATAACAACTATGTTCTTTATATTGACGGTGGGGTAGGTCAAGAAATTGGTCAAGTAAAACGAATAGTTGATTATGTTGGCATTGAAAGAAAAGCAATCCTTAATGAAAATTTAGATTCCACTTTATCCCAAGGTGTAACAACCTATATCATACGACCAGAAATTGTAATTAGTGGGAACGGAACAGGGGCAAAAGTTATTCCTACAATACACGATAATAATCAAATTAAAGGCATTAAAACAATAGACGCAGGTAGTGGTTATGATTTTGCCACAGCCAGAATTACTACCACAGAATCTAGTGGAAGTTCAGACCCTGTCATTTCGTTAGAAATTTCACCCAAAGGCGGACATGGTATTAACCCAATACATGATTTTGAATCTTCAAGAATTTTAATTTCCGTTAAAACAGATGGAAACGAGGGCGGATTATTTTCTGTTGCAAATGACTTTAGGCAATTCGGGATTATTAAAAATCCTATTGTTGCAACTGGACCGTTTGGGGGGCAAGTTGCTGGAAAGAATTCAGTAAACTTAACAGAAATGGTAATAAAGAAACCATATAATACAAGCGCATCGGATTATGACTACTCGTTGTTTGATGGTACATTTAATTCCAATAATTTTATTATGGGTAGTTCATCTCACTCGACAGCAAGGATTGAATCATGGAGGAGCAGTTCGGATGAAAACAACGAAGGTGTTCTTGAAGTATCATCTATCAAGGGTGGATTTTCTGGACCGGTTGCAGATAAAAAATTAATCAGAGTTAATGTCAATACTAATTTGGGAACTGGCAATTTTACAATTGGCGAGAATATCAGACAAACCGTAGGAACAACTGGTGAAGCAGAAGGTAAAGTTAATTCATGGAAATCAAATTTAAATGAATTGATTGTCGAAGTAACCAAAAACTCATTCTCTGGAACTACTGGTGGAATTACAGGAGATACTTCTGGTGCAGGATACGGTCCACCATTTTTAGATTTCGGAGTTGCAGGCGGAGAAATTGTCAAACAATTTAAGAGTGGTGCGACAGGATACTTTGAATTAATGAACATTGCAGGAAACACACAAGATTATGGCAGGATTCTTTCCATAAATGATATTGTAAGAAATAAAAGTATCAATACAGTATATAAACAAACACATAAACTCACAATCAGTGGTTCTAGTTTAACCACAACCACATTCGAGCAAGATGCCGGTTTCACCCAACAAGATGGTGGAGCGACAACAGGAAGTCTTCGATATGCAACAGGTAATGTTGCAGAATGGGATTATGTATCGGGTACTACGGGCGCATTGCATCTTACAAATGTTGTAGGGTCATTTACAGGCGGGTCTTATATTGATTCTGGAACGGACACCATTACCAAAATAGAAATCCCAGAACTTGTGATAGGTTCAGGAGAAGTATTATACATACAGAATATAAAACCCATTCAACGAAATTTAGAACAAAAAGAAGAATTCAAAATTCTTATAGGATTTTAGGAGTGTAACAGAGATTTATGCCAGCATACGATTCAAAACTTTTCAATATTACTCCGTACTTTGACGACTACGATGAAACCAAGAAATTCCTCAAGGTATTGTTTCGTCCCGGTTATGCGGTACAGGCAAGAGAATTAACACAACTTCAGACAATTCTTCAAAACCAAATAGAACGATTCGGTAATCACATTTTTCAGGATGGTAGTAAAGTATACGGTGGGGAAATTGCTACTTCTAAGGTTCGCTATCAACGAATTAAAACATTAGACACACTTGGCAACGATGTGCCACTTGACCAACTTATTGGATATGAAATTTCTTCTGGTGATATAAAGGCAAAAGTAATTCATGCAATAGAATCAAATGGTGGTAAAGATGACTATAAGATTTTATTCTATACATTTACATCAGGTTCTGAATTTATTGAAGGTGCAACCTTTATGTCCAACCACCCGTCTGCTGGTTGGATTGGCACATTCGCCGAACGGTCTGCTTCCGACACAGATGCCACACTTGCATTAGGTTCAAATGGTCTTTCTGGAGATTCAAATATAGTTTCTGTGAGCAATGGTATTTTCTATATTGATGGATACTTTGTAAAGAACGATTTACAAAAATTTACACCCTACGGATTAACTGGCGATTCTTCTTCTATTAGAGATTTTGAAAATCCTACAACCAATGTAGGATTTGTTATGGATAAAAACTCTGTATCGGATGGACAAGATGCAACCCTTCGTGACCCTGCGAGTGGTTCATATAATTACAATGCTCCCGGTGCCGATAGATATTCTCTTAATCTTTCATTGGGTCAAAAAGCAGAATACTCTACTAATTTTTTAGAACTTGTAAAATATGAAAGTGGTCTACCCACAAAGAGATTATTGAAAAGTTCTTATGCCGAGATTGAAAAAACTCTTGCAAGAAGAACCCATGATGAATCTGGTTCATATACCGTAAAACCATTTGAGATTGACATTAGAGAACACAAGGACGATGGAACAAACAGGGGTGTATATACAGACGGCAGTTCTTCTAAACTGGCTGCCGGTCTTGCATCAGGAAAATCCTATGTTTTTGGACATGAATACGAAACACAAAAAACACATTTCCTTGACATTGACAAGGCACGAACAACTGCATTATCTGTAGAGAAAGAAATCAATACAAATGTCGGTGCATATATTGAAGGTGCGATTGCGGTGGACGACCGTCTTGCATATACGGAATTCCAAAGTATATATCCGTATGATAATCTTCCTGCTGACGGTGTACCGTGGCCGGTATGGATGGATTCTATTGGATTTGGTAAATATATATCACAAATAATTGATGAAGGGTTGGAAATAAATCTTCATGCCAGTCTTCCTTGGTATTATAACACATATGAACCCGGTGAGTCTGCAAATGATGAACCTGGTGAGGAAGAAAATGCAAACCAAGTGAAATGGCCGTTATTTTTAGACACATATTCACACCTCGATGGCGATTACCATTCGAATTACCAAACATTAGGATATGAACCGACTGCTAGTGCAGTTGATGGTCTTCCAAATTCTGGGTCTGCATCTGTAAGTGCCGACCTTGCGCCAATCATCGGAACAGCGAAAATTAAAATGATTGTAATGGAATCGGATGTCACCGAAGTTACTGACCTTGCACCTGCAATGGGGACACCGGGTACAATTACTCCTATACACACATATAGAATTTATCTATATGACATAAAAATGAATTCTGGCAAAGGAATGAATGAAGTTTGTATGATGACATACACGGACATGGAAAGTATAACTTATACTTATTTTTCCGCTGGTCGAAATACATACTACAACGGCAACGCGGTCGTGCATCAGGTGGGAAGGGGAAGAAACATCGATGAGGAAAACTTCTCATATGGACCAGAAGTAGAGTATGGGGACAATAGACATAAAATATTGTTTGTAGGGGGAAATGTCGGTGGTTGGAGCAGAAACGAAAACCAATTTACCCATTGTAATCTTGCCACACGACCAATTTCTCCAGAAGGACTAAAAGGAAATAATAATTATATTATTCCTATTCCAGAAGGACCGGCTGTAAAAGATGTGACCGAAATTCAATTCAGAAATATTATTACAAAAAGTTTCACAATTAACGCGGATGATGATGTTATTACACTTGGTATTGCTGACCAACCGACAGGAACGAAATTTGTTGGTGAAGGAACAAGCATTTCGGGGGGCGAAATTCTTAGTCCTGAGTCTAAAATACACTATTCTATAGTTTCAACAAAGGGCGGATTCTCTGTTCCCCTTGAACATATTGACATGGTATTAAAAGCGGACAAAACATCATTAGAAATTAGTGGTATTGGAGTTTCGCCAAACACATATGGTACTTCCCCTGTATGGGAACATTACCTAAACGATGATAATTCATATACTTTATTTGCAACAGTACAAATTAAAGATACAGACAGTTCTTCATCTTCTACATCAATAATTAGAACTAAAACCCTTTCAAATAAAAACTATACAAAAATTGATGGTTCTCCCGACAGAGTATTAATAGATGTCGAAGGTCAAAGTTATTTCCAATTACCCGATGTTGACATTTGGAGAATCAACGGAATAACAGGTGGCACTGCGGATAACGCTGGTGGAATAGAGATGAATTTAAAATCTGATTTCATTTTTGATAATGGTCAAAGAGATTCGATGTATGATTATGGAAGATTATATATTAAACCCGACAAGGTTGCAAAATACGAATCAGCAGAAGTTACTCTTGATATTTCTTATGACTATTTCCAACACTCCACCGCTGCTCTGCCATTTACAGTAAATTCATATGACGGTTTTGATTATAAAGACATTCCTTTATATACAATTGAAGACAGAGGCGAAACGGTTTCACTTGCAAATGTTCTTGATTTTAGAAGCACAAGAGCGACAAGAGAAAATGGAACTGAGGAAGAATTCGATAAACCATTACTAAGTGGAGGTTTTCCAAAGACAGGTATTGCCGCCGGTGATGTCATCGAAGAGCGACATCGTTATTATATTCCAAGAGTAGACAAAGTTATTCTAAAGAAAGATACAAGTACGAATGACCATTCATTTGAAATTCTAAAAGGTATTCCGTCATTAGACCCACAGGCTCCAACGGACAGAGAAGATGCAATGTCACTGTACATTCTTTCCGTTCCGCCCTATACTCATAATGCATCGGATGTTCGTGTACAATATATTGATAATCAACGATACACGATGAGCGATATCGGTAAATTGAATCAAAGAATTTCTAATCTCGAACATTTTTCTACTCTGTCTAACCTTGAATCACAAATTGAAGGTAAGAATATTTTAAGTTATGACGGAGATTCCATTGCATTCAAAAAGGGAATTCTTGTAGATTCGTTCAGAGGATGTGGAGTGGGTGATGTGTCTGACCCAGATTATGCCTGCTCGATTGATGTCGAAAAAGGACAATTGCGTCCTTCGTTCCAAGTGCAAAATATTGACTTGGAATTGCAAGAAGGCCTAGATGGTATTGCAGAATCCACAGATGGTATAGTTACACTCTCTCACGGAACACCTATATCATTTCTCAATCAAACTGCATCGAGTGGTAAGTTAAAAATAAACCCATTTAATCTCGTAAACTGGCTAGGAAGTGCAACAATCGACCCACCCGGAGATAATTGGTTTGATGTAAACTATAGACCTATTATTAAAATCAATACGAAAGGTGAAAATGATAACTGGAAAATAGGAAATCTAGATGACCACAGTATAGGCGATACTGACACAAACGATTTACAATATCTAAATGCCAAAGGATTTGGCACACAATGGAACGATTGGGAAAGTATGTGGAGTGGTATAGAAGTAGTATCGAGTGACCTCTATGACGAAGAAGGCAGACGATTCATCGACCAGGCGCGAATTGCCGAAAGAGATGAAAGTGTAAGTCCAATCAAAGAAAATAATACCCGAACCGTTTCAAGAAGTACATTATTAACTTCACAGAGCAAGACACGACTAGGAATTAGAGTCAGGTCATTGCCTCACAGATTACTTAAAATCGTAAACGGTAAAACCGTAGATGTTACTATTGTTCCTTTTATTCGTTCAAAGACATTGACTATTAATGCATACGGATTAAAACCCAATACTGTTGTATATCCATTCTTTGATGGAGTAGATGTTTCTGCACACTGTCAACCAAAAGATATGACAGTAGGTGGCACAATTACAACAGATGCAAATGGTTCTGTGTTAGAATTATCTTTTGTTATTCCTGCAGGAAAGTTTACATCGGGTGAAAAGATGTTCCGACTTGCAGATAGTTCTACCAATGATATCACAAAAACAGAAACAGCGACTGATGCAATCTATCATGCAAAGGGTGTTTCAGATTTAAGAAACAGTGGTATTGTTTCCACAAGACCTCCAATAGTAAGGCGACAAACTGTTACGAGTGAAAATGTTTCTACCGATGCATTCAACAGAACAAACAGTTTAAATTCTCAAACAAATACTTTATGGCTAGACCCACTTGCACAGACATTCTATGTCGAACCAAATGCCTATCCATCAGGATTATTCTTACATAGTGTTGATTTATATTTTGCAAAGAAAGATTCTACGCTTCCTGTAACTTTACAAATTAGACCTACGACAAATGGACACCCACATCCATCTATCATTGCACCGTTTTCAGAAGTTGTATTGGTGCCAGATAGTGTAAATGTAGATGATGAAAGTTCTACAACTGCAACTACCTTTACATTCTCGTCACCCGTTTATCTTGAAGGAGGAGAATATGCTATTGTAGTTTCTGCGAACAGTGATGACTATGAATTATATTCTGCGACCATCGGTGAGAATGATATGGGTACATTGAACAGAATTACAAGTTCACCTCATACGGGCTCATTGTTCCATTCACAAAATGAAAGTATTGCCGAGCCAGATTATACGACCGATTTAATGTTCAGCATTAAACGATATAACTTCTTGTCATCTCAAGGAACTGCAATCTTCAAGAATTCAACATCTGGTCCAATTGCCAGCAGAAAAGCAAATTGTGATACATTCAAAATTAATGTAGTGGATTTTGTCCCTGCAGATTCTAGTATGACACATACGGCAGAGTTTGAAACATCACTTGAATTTGCAGTGAATATGAATGAAAATGTTACAAAGGGCAGTAGTGTGAGTAATAAATCTATCAATAAAGAAGACGATAACTTTAAGGTTGTGAGTAAACTTAATTATTCTTCGGGTGCAGTCAGTCCCGTACTTGATACAAAGATGTTAAATGTTACTTGTATAGAAAACTCTATTAACGAATTGATGGTAGGAAGAGTAACGGATGAAAAAAGTCCGAGAGCAACTGGACATCCGTTCAGTTCGAGAGCAAGATATCTTACAAGACGAGTCACCCTTTCGGGAGGAATGATGGCCAGTGATTTAAAGGTATTCCTTTCTGTCTATAAACCATCTAGTGCCGAAGTAAAGGTATTCGTCAAGTACAGTGATGGGGATAGTGATATTAACAGTGCATCATACTTGGAGATGGAAGTAAAAGATGACAGTGATAACTTTACATCACTGAATGCCTATGATTTCAAGGACATTGAATACTCGTTGAAGCAAGAGGATTATGATGTCATTGGTAATAATATAAAGACATTTGTTATAAAGATTTGTATGTTCGGCAAAGATGACGAAGTGCCAATTGTGAAAGATTTAAGAGCGGTGGCATTGGATTAATATTATGAATATTAGAATAAAAGACAAACCAAACCTCATAAGAGATGCCGAAAGTGGCGCAATCTTGAATACAGATATCGATGCTTTTAACCTATATAAAAGAGAAAAAGAATTAAAACAGCAGATAATTTCTAACACAAATGAACTAAATAATATAAAAGATGACTTATGTGATATTAAGAATATGCTTAAAGAATTATTAATGGAGCGAGAATAATATATGCCTGCAACCGGACCACAATATAATACTTACCAGATTCCTGAACTGGTTCTTAGTGATACATTTAATGAGTGGTATACACTCACGAACAATGACATCATTAATAAATTAAATAGGCTGAAAGCATATACGGTGGGGACAACTGGTGATGGCATCTCTGCTGGTATTGCAGACGATGGTACATTAAATATTGAAATCGACAGCACCGTCAAAAAGGATATGAACTTTGACGGTCGTGTTGTTTTCAATGGTGCGGTGACCACTATCAACTCTCAAGAAATTACAATCGATGATTATAATCTAGTTCTTGGTGCAACTGCGAGTGGAGCGACACCAACAGGTATTAGTTCCGCTGGTGGTGGTGGACTTCTTATCAAAGTAAAAGAATCACCGACAGGTGTGACGGCATCATGGTTATATAAAGTTGTTCCTGTAGACGGAATCAACAATCTTGATGCAAACTATTTTGCAAGTTCGGAACATATTTTAGCAGAAGCCGGAAAGAGATTTCTTTCTGGCGACCAAAAGATTTTATTGGGTAATACAACAGATTCAGAAGCAATTCAAATCTCGTTTGAAAATACAGACCTTGTTTCTCCCGCAGGAGGAGTAACAGGTTCATATAAAGATATTGTTTTCAAATATGCAGGCACAAGTGCAGGAAATCTTGCAGGTTCTACTCTTGAGGCATTTCGTATTTCAGATGACGGTAGAGTAAAATTTGTTTCTGGTGTTCATCATAAACGAATTACACAAAATACTCACGGATTAACTTTCGGACATGTCGTATATCTTCCTACAGATGGTTCTGGATATACGGCAGGACTTGCCAGTGCCAGGTCAACTGCCGAAGTAATTGGTGTTGTTTCTAATGTCATCGGTGGTAACACTTTTGATATTCAATTTGGTGGTGAAATTGTAGGCAACTTTAGTGGTGTTCTACAAACAGGAGAAGGTCCGAATTTAAATGTCGGTAGTGCATACTTCCTTTCTACTACAGAGGCAGGAAAACTAACCGGCTCTGCACCTACTGTCGGTGGACAAATTAGAAAACCTGTCATGGTCGCACTCGATACCAATAAGGCATTGATTGTAAATTATCTTGGTGGTGAACTAGTAGACGCGGCAGAAGCGGCGGCACAGGGTGCAAGCAATCAAGTGACATTTTATCAAGAGAACCATACCCTTAAAGTTGGTGATGTCATTCGATGGGATTCTGGTACAAGTTTATATGTCAAGGCACAGTCTAATACACCACAACAAGCAGAAACATTAGGTATACTAATCGAAACACCTGCAAATAGTGATGCGAACCAATTTAAGGTTGCTACATCTGGATATATTACGGGTGTCAGTGGATTACTTCAGGGTGAAGGATTAAGTGCAGGTGCAGTATATTATCTTTCTACAAGCAGTGCAGGAAATACTACAGATGCAAGTCTGACACTCACTCCACCTAACACAATAGGATTCGTAGAAAAACCTATGTTCTTTGCGACAGCAGTCAACAGTGGTTTTGTCTATAATTATCGTGGTAGTGTGAACACGGGTGTAGTTGGTGATGATACAGATGTTGCACCAGAAGTATTAGGAAGAACATTTGTTCCTGTCGAGGGTAATCTTAGAAATGTAGGTACTTGGCGTAGAAGCGAAAAAGATATCCACATTACCGGGGCATACGATGGGGCCCCATCATATCATTGGCCCCAATGGAAAAATTCTGGAATTGGTATTACCCGATATAATGCAGATGGTGTTGGCCATACTCGTCATGCGGTATTATATCATGTTGCAATTGATGGAAACTATGCCTCAAAACCTATAATGAAAAATGATTTAGGTTTGCCTTATGTGTATGATTACACATCATACAGTCCTTGGGATACAACATCGGCCGGTACTGCGATTGCATCAGGAATGGACGAATATGATTCACATGGTTGGAATATAAAGAAAGCATTTTGGCCGGAAAGAGGAACTGATGGTTCAAACTTACAGACTAGGTACTGTATAACTGATACATTAAACGGCTCGGAAACGAAGACGGTGGATGCAGTAACTGGCCTGCCCGACCGCTTACCATTTGAACGACTTAATATCCCTTCAAATGCCACACATGCAGCCCTTAGAATATATTGCAATGTAAATACATCAGCAAATTCGGGCGTTGAGGTATTTGCGGCCAAATATGACAATGATAAAATGGAAGGACCGGGCACTGATGATTGGATTATAGATGAAAATTTTGTACTGGGACTTGACCCAAATACAGCAACAAATGAAGAAGAAGAAACAGCAACAATAGTAGTTCCAGTAGACCCTGGTGCAACAGGTTCTCATTGGATGTTTGCTGTTGTGAGCGACTACTCCACTAATAATTATACTAACGACCCAGGAGTATATGATTCTTACTTGAAAATCCAGTGCGATGGTTTTTATGTCCAAGACCCGACTGTACTTCTTCCTAAACCATTTGGTTCATATAGAAACTTACTAATCAATGGTAACTTTGATATATGGCAAAGAGGAGCAACATTTGGAAACAGTACGGATGACACAGGCACACTTACAAATTCACTTGCAGACCTTGAGGTAGTAAAAACAAATCCTTATGTTTCTCCATCTGCACAACTTGGTGGCCAACAAACAGATGGGGATGTCATCAAAGACCAGGCATATACAGCAGACAGATGGAGAATTAGAAATAGGGCGGACGACACTTATTACATCAAACGAAAAGAATTTGACTGGTCGGATTCATCCAGTGTTCTTCCGTCCGGCGCCGCTCCGTCAAAGTATTATATTGAACATTCTATCAAAGAAACTAGTGCGAATAATCAAGGATTGTGTCAAAGAATAGAAGACATTACATCATTGAACGATGAACAGGTTACTTTATCTTTCTATTACAAACGAGTAAACCCCGATTCGGCAGGCGCCATAGCCGGTTCAAATGTATCCAGATTAAAAACAACACTTAGACCATTTGTGGACGGAACTGGTTCGGGTTTACAGAGTGACACAAGTGAATCTGATGGTGGTCCGTGGAGTGCCACTGCTACAGAATTCGATATATCTTCGTTGGTGCAGACAGGAGTAACGGTAAACCTAAATGATACATGGCAAAAATATACACATACATTTACTATTCCTTCAATCGTAGGAAAATTTTGTGATGGTGGTGCCGGCATTACGGCAGGAAAAGGATTCTGGGAATTAGCAATTACTCCTTCTTTTGCAGATAGCACAGACGGATGGAAGGGTTCTGTTCATCTTGCACAGGTTCAATTAGAAAAAGGTAGAAGGGATACACAGTTCGACCGACTTCCACAAGAAACAGTTCTTCAACGATGTCAAAGGTATTTCCAGAAGTCACTTGATTTAGACGATGTTCCGGGTAGTGACTATTCAAGTTTAGGTCAAGGTGGTGCATGGGTAAGTCCGGGTGTTGGTGATACTGCGGGATTTCCGTATATCGCTGATGATGCCGTTTATGCATTCCACACTTGGGGTGCGAATCAGACGACACATTCCAGAGGGTTTAATATGCGTGGTGTATTGAGCGGAAGCATAAAAGACTATAGTATAGGACCAGAAATAAAATACTTTGTTCCAATGAGAGATACTCCAGAAGTTTTGATATACAATCCTGATAATGGAGCAAGGGGATATATGTATTTTACACGACCACTTTATAGGGTTCCCGGAACAAGCACAAATACACAATATTGTTTGCCTGCCAACATCAAGGTGCCATGGATAGAAGGGATTGGAACGAATAATGTCAGTACAGTAGTAGGTTTTTGGGACGGTCAAATCCCATATGCGTTCGATGACAGCGGTGCGCTGGCTGGTGTAAATGTAAGTTATGGAAGTCCTCTATATGGTCAAGACGGAGATGCACAAGACCATCAATCGGAATGTGCATTCTACTGGACGGCAGATGCAGAGATATAAATATATTCGGAGAAATAAATAAATGGGATTTAGTGCATTCAAACTAGTGGCAACAGGTGCAGACGGTAAATCAATCCGTAATACGCACAACCAAGATAACCATCCTTTCAAGGCAGGACAGGTTGTTCGATTCATCATAGGGGATGGTGGAGGGTGGACAGCCGCTTCTGCAACAGATTCTATTCAAGCAGAAGCAACAGGAATCATCGAAGAAGTTGTCAGTGGTTCTGAATTTGTGGTAGTATACCAAGGTGAAATTAATACGGCAGGTTTTGCAAGTGGTTACGGAGTAACAGGTGGTGGTGACGATGATGATGTATGGTTCTTGAGTGCAGGAGCATCGGCAGGTAGACTAGAAAATGTCGCGCCTGTCGAAGGCGGTAATGTAATTAAACCTATGTTGATTAAGCAAAGTGGTGCAATCGGTCTTGTGACAGGATACATCGGCACAGTCATTGGTGGTAAACAAACTGTAAGTATAGATGAGTTATGTCCCGTAGGAACTATTCATTCATATGCAGGACTTGCATCAGATATTCCTCAATCTTGGTCTTTATGTAACGGACAAGCACTTCTTGTAAGTGAATTTGGTGACTACTATAGACGAGTAGAACATCGTTACGGTTTCTATCAGACATTAAGTTTTGATGCCACCGATACAAGTATTGTGGATTTGACAGAGTTGCTTACAACAGGAACAATAGAATTCCAACAAGTACCGACTGTAGGAACAATAGTAAGAGGTAATTTACTTTCTTGGGATAATGACACAAAGAAGGCATCCGTTGATGTTGAATATTTGGATGCAAACACGGATATTCCTAACGGTAAAAGTTTCGACAAAGATAAATCTGTAACAGTGAAGCATACTATACCAGGTAATGACCCCACTCTCGTTGGAACTTTCAGTAATGTCACAAATGCAACAGTGTCCCATGTAAAAACTCCTGACCTACAGGGTCGAGTTCCAATGGGTGTAGGTAATTATAATCCTACAAACAGTGACTATGTTCTTGGACAAATGGGTGGTCTTGATGAACTTATTCTTGACGAAGAAAATGTAAATACTACTGATGTAGAAGTAGGACGTGGTGAAGGTCAAAAAACTGTTATATTTACTAATCCTTTAGATATGGTAACGGGGACTCCACTCGTAGGTTTGTATGATGCAGGTAGTAGTGAATATCTGCCAACTTTGTGGGCTTCTGGTCATATTTTTAATGACAAATTGCACAATAACAACGCCGTACGCCAAATTGATATGTCGTCTTATAGTATACCTTCCAATGCAACTCACATCATAGTTCGTACACTGGTTCGTTCCAGACATGAGAACCATATATGGGCGAATTATTCGCCCACTACAGAAACAACTTGGCCCGCTGGTGGCATAGCAGACAATCTTGCGTGTTTTCTTGCGGAGGCGCGTACCAATTGGGATGTAAATCATACAGATTACCAAATTGCATCGGCAACACTGCCTTTAGATAGTAGTCAAAAATGCTTATGTAAATTTGGAGCGACTGACGATACAAACGATAATCATAACTCAATCCAGGCAATAATCGAAGGATATATTGTTCCGACTACAGAAACAACAACAATATCAGAAGGTGACGGTGGTTCAGAAGCATTCAGTAATATACAACCATACCTTGCAAGCAACTATATCATCAGAACAAAAGCAGAAGCCGCTGTTTCTATTATAGACAAAATTGATATTCCTGATAATGGTCTATCTGACCACAATACACCTACACCACAACGAGGTGACATACTTGCATACTATCATGATGGTGAAGCAGGTTCTTCGGGTGAATATAGAAACTTCAAACTGTTCGATGGCATCACTGCCGATGGAACGGACG
>Ga0208299_1001153_pt1 | contig 20587 bp, 1 predicted proteins | sample 15_taG_FD_184089 | JGI IMG/M metagenome (GOLD analysis project Ga0208299, IMG submission 184089) | Marine viral communities from the Subarctic Pacific Ocean - 15_ETSP_OMZ_AT15312 metaG (SPAdes) (version 2) | ecosystem: Environmental > Aquatic > Marine > Oceanic | place: Pacific Ocean | collected...
AATCACCATTACAATCCTGTTCATAATTTGGAATGTGCCAACATTCAGATTCACAAACATCTGGAGCATCTACTCCTGTATAATCACATTCATCATCAAAAGCACAATATGTTTTTCCACTACCTGGACCAGCAGTACCACCTCCACTATCACTTGGACATTCCCATACTAAATCGCCTGTTTGAATACAGCCATTTGTACCTTCTCCGCCAGAACATACTCCACATTCATCTTCAATTGCATTTCCATCACAGATACCAGCACAATCTTCAATATAAGTAGCTGCACATTCTGGTAGAGATTCATCACAACAATTTCCATCACAATCATAAATTGAACTTCCATATAAACCTTCTGGTGTAGTACCAAAACAATCACATGTTCCTTCAGGGATTCCAAATTCACCAGGAGTTCCACAACCACAATCTTGTTGTACACCATCACCACCACAAATGCCACATTCATCAAGAACCGAACCGTAATTGATATTTAAATTTTCTGGATTTCCATCAACAAATGGACATTCGCCAGCACAATCCTGATCGATATTCCAATCGGCATATGTTAAACAATAAGTTTGCCATATCGATGTTTCGCCTGTAAATACTGATTCTGGTTCTGTACAAGCACCAACACCGGCGCACCAAGTATCACATTCACTTTGAACAGAACCTGATGTTGTTCCTGATATAATACCACTTGGATGTTGATTATCTGTATGGATTCCTGTATTAGTTCTACACACACCACAGTCATCTATTTCAGCCAATCCACAATAATTACCTTCACAACTTATAGGTGAATCAAGAGCACATTCACCATTACAATCCATATCAAAATTAGCTATTAAACCTGTATTACCACCAACACAAATACCACAATCATCAATGAATGCGATACCACCAACGACTCCATTACAATCAGAACCTATTATTTCTATAACATTACAGAATGAATTATATAATTCATTTGTATCTGGATTTGATACTCCAACTGAAAATTCAAACCTTACAATATTACTTTCACTTTCTACATCTTGTGGTGGTATTAAATCTACTGCAAAACAGTGATCACCTACACCCTGATTCGGCATAACCGAAGATTCTGTAAATGATTCAACACATTCAGTACACTGCGTATCTATTATACATTGTATTTGACTTGGGTATTTACCGTTTCCATTAAAATTTGGATATTCAAATGCATTAAAATTATAACCATTTATTATACAATCCCACCCCAATGATTGTGGTTCGTCTAGTGGTATGCAGGGTATTTCTCTCGTTTCAAATTGTAATCCTGCTTTTAATTCTTCACCACTTTCATTCCCACCAGTTTCGTAAGTTGTGACGCCAATTTCAGGAACTATATTATCTACACCTAGTATACCATCTAAATCTGTTGCCTTGAAATATATGGTGTGAATATCTCCATTTTCATTTAATTGAGTAGGAGTTCCATCATATAAATCCGGGCTATCAAACTGACTCGGACATTGATAATCATATGGTATTGTGAATGCTTCATCTGTGTAAGCTTCCATTGATGGTGGGGAATTATAACCAGCTGGTATAACCCTAATATAAAAATATAATGTTGTAACTCTTGCAGAAGTTGTTTCCGTAGCTGTAAATGTAATAGTTTCAATTTCAATATTGTCAGATTCAACAGTTGGGGTGTAAATATAATCCTGAAAAACAAGATTACCTTCGTTTCTAATTACCCCCGGTGATATTGTACCTAATTCTGGTTCACTATTAGTAAATGAATAGTCAGCTGTCGATTCAAAATCTTCATCATAAAAACTTAATGTAATTTCATATCCATCACCATTAGCAATTACTTCAAACGGATTATGTGTACTGGTGGTGGGGTCTGACATTAATTGTCCAGGAGCATATTCACAAGTTCCACCATCACCCATACAAATATAATCTTCATTATCACATAATAGTTCATAATTAACAGCGGTTGGATCATTGCAAATTCCATCTATTATATATGTGGTGAATGGATTTTCTGATGTACCTATATTATAATTTTGAACTGGATCTGTTGATAAATTCTGTGTATAATATCGAGTTTCTATTCCCTGAGTGTCATTATTGGAAGAAGTAATACTTATACCAAGTTGTTGACCACCTAGTTGAGAAGCATTTTCATTAACGGTAATATTACCTATAGCAACACCACCATCATATGAAACAATAGTATGGTTATCGATGGTAACACCGTTTGAAAGCGATTCTACAATTATTGCATCACCCGTTCCTACAACGGAACCGCCGTCATAAAAAATATCATAATATAAAGTTATTCCTATTTGCATTATCTAACTATTTCCTATTATTTTATTAAAATTTAATGTATGAAGCATTTTCTTGCTCAGTAACAATCATCAACCCCATACCAGAAGTTAATTCAAATTGACCACCCAATTGCCACCCTGCTGGTGTATAAAATATTGATGTCTGAAAAGAACCGTCAGATCCTGTATATTTAGCAATCATATCACCATTCACCCAATCTAAATTATTTCCATCAGCATCATATAGTACATTACTAAATATATTACCAATTTCAGCTATGTCTGATAAATTTTCTATACCAGGAACAACGAATCCAAATAATGATGCTTTTTTCCCACCACTATCCAAAAAACCACCTTCTATATAAATATCAGGAAATGAACTTTCACACCCAATAATAGAATCACAATCTAAACTTCCTTCTTCTATAAAATCATTTATACAATCAGTATAATCGGATATTGGATCGTGAATACATTGACCCCAAGCAGAAGATATGTTAGCTTGTTCTATAAATTGGTTAGAGACTGCATCAAAACTTTCATATAAAGCAGCGAGTTCATCTGTTAAGTCATCAAAACAATAAACACCTTCATCACCCGGTACACAAAAATCACAATAAGTATCAAAATCTGAATTACCACACCCTAAACAAGATGAATTATTTCCTTTACAAACACCACATTCATCAAAGGTAGCATCTGTATTTTCATAATAGTTAAAATCTATACAATTACATTCACAATCGAGTGAACAACAAGGTTGATCTCCGTTTGGGCCACAATCAATCGTATCAAATTGACACATATTAATATAATACCAAAAATCATAACCATAGGTTTGACAATCACTAAATGTTCCAACACCATTACAATGTTTACAATCATCATATTCGTATGGATTACCAGTAGGGTCATTACCACATTCAGGAGCCAAATCATCTAAACAATTATTATACATATCTTTATTTGTACAATCTATGTAATAATCATACCCATTATCAATGTATGCTTGTTCAATTTCATCGGTACATAATGTATATGATGGTCCATAAGCCAAACCATCACCATCAGAATCAACCCAAACTTCACTAAGCCAATCAATACCATTACAGTTACCAGCACAATCATAACCATATGGGTATTCATATGGATTTGGTAAACCATTTGTATCTTCAGAAGAATCAACACCTATACAGTAACAACCATTATTATATGCTGTTCCTAAACATTCATCAGCACAATCTGTTGAACTTTGATATGAATATGTTACCACGGAATTATCTAATAAAGTTACATTTAAACTACCAGCATAGTTACCATCAATACACACACCACAATCATCAAACCCATTTAATCCACTTCGGCCAACAAATGTTCCAGCACAATTGTAACAACCACCATTCCAAACATAACAACTGTTACTATCGGAAGTGTCAGTTGTTGCTCCTGGAGTTCCTGAACATGCACCATCACATACACCACAGTCATCCCAAAGTAAACTCCCACCTAAAGTTCCATTACAATCATAACAATTTCCTGTATCAGTATATCCTGTTGGTTCATTTCCACTTAATGTATAAGTACGGTTATAACAAGAATTAGTATTACAAGATGTTAAAGTCAATGTACCCGAAGAATTAATTTCACATAAATCTAAGTCTGCTCTACAAACTCCATCACAAGTTCCACAATGATCATTTGTTTGTGCTGTCCAAGTAACATCACCTAGAGAAGGACATCCATCAACTCCATTACAATCACCATTAGTTCCATAGGTATATCCAGCAGTCGAATCTTCACATAAAGGGTTGGTATAATCATTTACACATAAAACAGAAGTTTGTTCACAAAATCCACATTCATCTAACGAAGATTCAGATACACAATTATCACATTCATCTATAATCATAGGTGATGTACAATCACACGCTAATCCAGATTCACAAGGAATTGTACTAATACTTTCAGGGAAAATCCATTTTTCAGATTCGAGATTTGCAGTTGGATTTGGCATATTTGGTAAACATTTATTTGTTTCAGAACTACAACAACCGATACCATCATCATCAGAATCTTGAATCATTGTAATACCCGGAGATAATATATCACCTGTATATGTTATATCAGATTCAACACCTGCGATATCGGTATAAGTAAATGTAAATGTAGATCCGTTACAAACACCACAATTATCTATTAACGATGATATGCAACAATTGTCACCGGTATCATCAATCACCCAAGTTTCAACACAAAGACCAGTACCACTACCAGCGCCAGAACTCCAACTCTGACCAGTATCGCAAGCATTTTCTACCCCAATATTTGTATAATATAAACAAAATCCTATACAATCTTTTCCATAATCATCAGCAAGTGTTGTATCTCCATCAACACATTCTAGACAATCATTTATGTAAGCAGTTCCATCATCATTTGTACAAACACCATTACAATCTTGACCATATTGGACAATATACCCATCTATATTTAATTGTTCTTCTCTACCCGTATCTCCACCAACACATATATTACAATCATTTAAATATGCTTCTCCGAAACAATCACCATTACAATCTATATATCCACAATAACCAGCGTTTTGTTGAATGGCGAGTGTATTACAAGAACCATCTTCTTCAAGACAAGTACAACCATCTATTGTATCCGACCCTTCGCATATACCACATTCATCAAACCCACATTCACCATTTTGAGCTGAAGATGAATCAACACAAGCGCTAATATAATCTGCATGATTTTCACATCTACCAGCACAATCCATAGGATAATAATAAGTAAAAGTTGATTCATTACCATCATAATCATACTGCGTTATATCAATCGTTGTATAATTTCCAGTGTTACCACCTATACAATATCCACAATTTCCTTCAGAATTTTGGATAGCTATACCATCACAATCTCCGTTACAATCTTTAGCAGAATCATAATCTATAAGACATTCATTTTGACAATTTTCAGTAGCTTCATCTTGACTATTTGTGGAAATAAAATAACAATGTGAATCACCATAAGTTCCTCCAGCATATGTACATAAAAGTTCATTTCCGTTATAATTTGTACAAGCAGACCTATATATTGTAGATCCATTTGCAGTTATAGGTCCATCTTCACAAGTTCCAGGATTTTTACAATCACCACAATTATCTATGTGTCTTTGTAAACAACAAGCTCCATTATCATCCCAATTATCATATTGACATAAACAAGCATCTCCTGATTCACAAGAACCAGCTACATAATTTGTTGGTATGGTATCGGTGATATGATATTTACAATATATTGTATCTAAACTATTACTACATTCAAGAACTTCTTCCGGAGTTCCAAGCCCGACACAATAAGCAATTCGTGCATTACAATCTGCCGCCCGAGTATCATTTGGATTTAAACAAACTTCGGCTGATGTATCACAACAACCTACATCATCAAAATCACCACCATCGTCATAATGTGTTGTTGGTGTTCTACCACATCCACACCCAACATCTGTATAGTTATATTCAAATCCAGTTTGACCCATTGTACATATATTACAATTATCAAGAACAGCTGTACCATAGTCAGTATTACCTGAACTAACTTGGTTTATGCCATATGGTGTAGCTGTTCCACTACCCATATTTACAGATAAACATTGACCATAACAATCTACATCTGTACCCGATTCATTCCCAGATTCGAGAATATTATCACCATCACATACTTGACACCAATCGAATTGTGTACCACCATTTTTAGTATTCGTACAATCATAACAACCACTAACACTACTTCCACCTGAATTTAAATAAGTATTCCAATTGTAACAAGAATTACCATCACCATACATATTATAAGCATCATATGCTGTTAATGGATTTGAAGAAAGTAAACATCCTGTACCATCATCAACAACACAAGTGCCACAATCATCTAATTTGTGAGATGAACTTTCATTTTGAGGAATATAATAATCACCATGACAATCTGGTTCACAAGTTAAATTTGTATTACCATTGACACATACACCACCACAATTTGCATCTTCTATAGCATTTCCACCACAAACACCATTACAATCTGCAACGGCTACTGTATTATTAGCACTACCATAACAAGTTACAAAACCATTTCCATCATCAACACAATCACCATCACAATTTCCACAAACATCTAATTCTAATGTTCCACCCCAAGTTCCTGCGCAATCTTGGATACAATCATTTGTAGGATCATTATCACATGTACCACATTCATCTAATATAGCATCCCCACCACATTCACCAGCACAATCAGTTTCAACTATACAATTTCCATCACAATCATAGATTATGCTATCACCACCAATAACATTTCCTGTATATCCACCAACTCCATCATCTGTTGGGTATGTACACGAACTGTCATCACAATTTATATTACCATATGTAAGACTTTCATAGTTACATGCGTTAATATCTGAACATCCGGATATAGCATCACCACCACAAGTTTCATTACAATCTTTAAAAATACCACAATAACATCCGGTGTCATAACCAGCAGCGCATCCACAACTACCACTAGAACATTCCGGATTTGGTTCGGAACAAGAGCCACAATATATATCTACATTACCACAACCATCATTATATGTACCACAAGTAGCACCACCATAATAATCCGAACAACTATATTCTCGTGGGTGAAATGTGGCGCCACCATCAAATACACCATCACCTGGATCACCGCAAGTACCACATACATCATCTACACTCGGACAACTTGAAGGTGCTGGACAAGTTATATTATCACCCGATAATGTTGGAAAATCAGTAACAAAATATCCAGAAATTCCTTTACAATCTGTATAAGTACACATACCAGAATCATTCACATTTACTTGACTATCCGTATTATCTATATTAAATGTTTGATTAGTAGATGTAAATGGATTAGACCACACATAATTAGAATTGCTGGTATCACATCCAGTCTTATCGTTGAGAGTGAGAGTTGATGTCGTGGATGAATTTTCATTAACACCATCGCTAACTGTACAAGTAAACTGCCAATTACCTGATTCTGTTATTGTTACTGATGTAAAGGCTTGTGTACCACTACTTATACTATAACCACTATCTTGACCGGATGTTACTTGCCAATCATATGTTAATGTACAATTACTATCATCTTCAGGAACAATGGATAACGCGAATGTCTTGGAACTTCCATCAGTATCTAATAAATAATTATCAGAATAACTATTATTAATTGAAGCTGGTGATGCTGTGCCGCCTGAAAATGAAGGATTTGCATTTGTTGTTGTAATGATTAATTTGGGTGTATCACCGGTTGTATTTTTTGGAGTATCAAAATCCACAAATCCATATCCAGTATTAGTTACAGTACAATCGGAAGTTAATGTTATTTCCCAACTAGCATCCACACCATCCACAACTATATCACCTATTTCCATAGATACACCGGTTGGTAGTGTACCACTCGATGTTAATACTTCATCACCTTCCCAACCATCGTAATCTTTTGATAAGACATATAATGTATCTGATGAATTTGGTGATAATGAAACGCTATCATTATCTAAATAGAATGAAGTTGTTTGATCTTCAACAGATTCTATATCTACATCATAATCATATGTACTTGAACCGTGAATATTTTGAACAGTTATACGAACACTTGCGCCAGTACCGTGTTGATAATCTATTGGAGTTATAGTTAATATTCTAGCATTACCAACAAAGTCTCCTATAGATACACTTTCTATATACCCACCATCAGCTAATATAGCACCATACACAATACTATCGTCATTATCAGATGGTGCAGTTGTTGAATTGCTTATATAACTCGAAGCTGATATATCATCTGATAAATCTTCGATAGCAAATGTTACAGTAGCATTATTATTTTCTTCAACATTTAAATTTAAACTACCTGCTTCAGTAATGATAGTTGGAACAAAATTACAACTACCACAAGTATTACCTTCATCATTACACCTCGAATCATAATTTAAGGAACTTGAATTTCCACAATAACCAGACCAAGTACATCCAGATGGAATTATATAACAAGAATGATAATCATCGGCTACGGGAGCATTACCATCCATACAACCAACACAACTTGAACTATTCAAGTCATAACAAGATGTTGATATACCATTATCGGAATACCAAGATGGGTGTCCTGAAAAATCATCGGCATATGATACGAATGTTGTATCATCACCATCACAAACACCACATTGATCAATAGTATTCGACTGACAATAATAATCTATATTAGTATCTGTACAATCAGTTACCCATAATGGATCCCCACCATCATTTAAAGTGGTTGGTAATGCTGTTCCAACGCAAGGAGAACAATCCGATGGACAATAATTGGTTTCCGTACCAGTTTCTCCCAAACCATCATTGTCAGCATCATTACAATATTGTGTTGTTCCGGTATTCCCACAAATACCACATTCATCCCTACCACCTTTATTACCTGTAGCACAATAAGTTTGTCCTGGACAAGGATCTCCTTCACCAGCAGCTGTACAAAATCCACCAGCATCACTTCCTTGATTATCAGCATATGTATTAATACTTGGACCCGCTGTACAACAACCATTACAATCAATATCTGAATCAGCCGTGTGGTTGGTTGTCCCGCCTGAACAAATTCCACAATTATCTATAACAGCAGTACCATCACAAACGCCAGCACAATCTACATTCCCACTATCACACACACATTGATTGGAAGTACAAACATCTACAGCGACACTGCCACAATCAGAATTACTACAACAAGCTGAATTAGTTGTTCCATCACCAATAGTAATACCACCATTACAATCACCACAATCATCGGCTGTATTCCCGTCACAATCACAATATGTTCCAGTTGCACATTCAGTTGAACATATGACAGATGATTCTCCGTATATGTATATCATATTCATTTCACCAGCTGGACCACAGCCACATTCTTGATCTTCCCAAGTTCCGTTACAAATATCATTACAATCTTTATCATCCGAATCACAACAACCATTTTCATTTACAGTTGTTGAATCACTACAACCACAATTGTGATACCCATCATTATATTGATATGTAGAATCCCAGTATTGAGAAGAACCATTACATGCGCCGGCGCAATCTACAACCGCATCTCCATTACAGTCACCAGCACAGTCATCATATAGTTGACTATGACAAATTCCATCACAACCTATCGATTGGGGGTCACAACAAGTTAATTCATTATCTTCTACCCAAACACCACCACATACACCATTACAATCCCATACTGATATACCAGTTGTACAGTCACATTGAAGTCCTGTACTTGTATCTACATCAACCCAATCATTATTAAAATCACCGCCACCACAGGAACCACAATTATCTACTATAGTTTCTCCTTCACAAACACCATTACAATCATAACCATCTGTATTACCACCAACATCTACATCTGCCAAAGATGGAGCACAATAATCACCATCATAGTCGGTTGCAGTTGAATCATAATTACAGTTTGTAGTTGGCGTTGTACAACCATATTTTTTAACAGAAAATGTTCCGGAGTACGATGTTATATATCTGTATGTACCATGATCATATATCAACTCTAATTTAAAATTATTACCACCATAATTTTCATAAGAATATGGTAATGTAAAATTAAAAGTTCCACTATTCGGGAATCCCAATGAATCAGCAACTTCCCATCCTTCCGCTCCAATATTATATCGTAATAAATTTAATTGTAACAATCCTAAGTAATTTAAAGCAGTTCCTTCAATTGTTGTATTATATGAATTACCAGCTACAAGATTTTCTAATCCAGCTATACCATCAATTGATACGGATAATGTTGGAAATTCACAACAAGATTCATTTGAACCATTTAGATTTCCATTACAATCAACATAACCACTATCATCATAATTGACAGCGCCGCTGGTTATACAAGTTGAACAAGATGCATTTGGAGCATCATCATCCACACCAACTGGATTTACACAAACACCACAATCATCTACAATATAATCATCTTGACAAATACATTCATATCCATTGGTTTCAAAATCACTTGGATCCGAATATATAGCATACCCAATTGGTGCTAAAAAAGTTAATTCCCAATTACTATATTCATAACCAATCGGAAAATCATCTGTTGTACAATAATATTTAGGATTTACAAAACCAATCCCATCACAAGTTAAATCACCTTCTAATAAACTATTACTACACCAAAAATTACAACCCAATCCATCTTCATCAGCATCATAATAATGTAAAGTTTTTAATACACATTGACTATTTGTTTCATCGCCAATAATACATGGTACACCACTATCATAATCACCGACATCAATGGGTGGATCTCCTGGATTTCTACAATTCTGGAAATTTGATTTTTTTTGAAAGTTACATACACCAGCCGCGGCGTGAGAACTTAATCCTGTAGATCCACTATCATCAAAATATGGAATAGATGTTGAAACCATTAATTCTTCACCTGAAGGTACGCATCCAACACAACTTTGACCATCACCATTACATTCACCACATTGATCTCTACCACAATCAGTATTTAATAAAATATGTCCAAAACCAGAATCACCACACGCGTCATTATCATTTTCATCATTATTGGTACATACACAATCACAATCTAAATTAGGACCACTACAATCAAAAGTTCCGGCATCTGTTATAATATTCGGTGTTAATGATGTAGTACCACCAGAACAGACATCACAATCATCTATTATCGCTCCGCCATCACATACACCATTACAATCCACACCAGCACCACTTGGTCCCAAATAACCACTACCTAAACAAGAACCATCATTTTCACAATCAGGACAATTTCCTAAACAATCTTTAACATCATTTCCACCATTACAATCACCACAATCATCAGGTACAGCTTCACCGAATGGAGTTCCAGTACAATCGCACCAACCTTCAGTTGGTACATTATCATCACCATCACAAATTCCACAATTACTTACAACTAAACCACTGCCACAGACACCGTCACATCCTCTATCTGAAGTCATAACCATACAAAGTCGTTCATATGTTTCATTCCAGGTTACATAAACTTGAGTTAATTCATCCGAAGATCCCAAATAAGTTAAATAATCACAATTATAAACAGCAATATTTTCATCAGTCATTTCCAATATAGGAATACCAGAGTCTCCACCTATACAAATATTACACCCAGAACTTAAAATAGCATATCCATTTGGTGTTCCGGCGCAGTCAGCGCATGATGAATTATCACCACCACATACTTCACATTCATCAAGAACATTTGATCCACCACATACACCAGCACAATCATAGTAAAGACAATTTTCACTATCTATTAAAGCATTTTCATCATAGTTACAAGCCGATTCATCCATACAACCAACACAAGAACTACCATCAGGGAATACTGTATTATCACCATCACATACACCACATGTATCATCTACTAATCCACTATAACACACACCATCACAACCAAAGTGGTCACCATCCCAGCCAGCTGAACATACTCCGGTTGAAATATTCATTCCACCACCGCATGTATTATTACCGAAACACACTCCACATACATCTACATCACTACCATCACCTTCACAAACACCACATTCATCTTCAAGAGCAGTTCCAGTACAAATACCATTACAATCTTCTTCTACAATTATTTCACAACAAGTTCCAGTCCCACAATATGGATCTGTTAATTCTGAAGTACAGCAATTATGATTACAATCGTGTATTGTACTTATGTTCATATTATTATTTGATTCAATAATTGATTTACTCATAGGTGGCCAGGGAGTTGATCCAGTAGAAGCATGCACTACAGGATATTCACAACAAGCATTTTCTACATAATCACCACTACCCATCGGACCACCGGATACAAATGATATACAAGGTGTTCCAGCACTTTCATCATAATTACAAGCAGATGGGTCAGTGCATCCAATACAAGAACTTCCATCAGGGAATACTGTATTATCACCACCACATACATTACAATCGTCTAATTCTGCGTATCCACCCCAATCTCCGAAACAATCTTGTTCACAGGAATATCCATGTTCTAATGCTTCCGTACACACGCCACATTCATTTACAGGATAACAAACCGAATCTCCACCAAAGTCATTAAGACAATAAGTTTTTCCTGTTGCTGTACAAGTATTATCATTTCCGTCATTATTACAGGATACTGGTCCATCATACCCACAACCACACCCAGCGTTTGCTGGTTCACCACACCCACACCCAGCGTTTGCTGGTTCACCACATCCACAACCTAAGTCAACATTTCCATCACAATCGCATGCACCATCTGGTAAACCAAATTCTCCTGGTGATCCACAACCACAATCTTGTTGTACACCATCACCTTCACATACACCACAGGCATCATTTACATTACCAGCGCAATTACATGTTCCATCTGCAATTCCGTCACCACCGCAAACTCCACATTCATCAACTACCGCGGATCCATCACAAACACCAAAACAATCGTGAAAATTTGAGAAACAATCATCATCTTGGTCATTTGAATTGAGTACCCATCCTTCTTCTACAGTAGCATCACACCATTCTCGTGGTTCACCTGAACCTAAACCATCACCATCTGCATCCCAATAATAAGTTTCCACTTTAGCTGCGCCACCACAAACTCCCGCGCAATCTTCTACATTACCACCACAGTCACAGAATCCATCGGGGATACCTGAACCACCACAATCACCACATACATCTAATTGATTTCCATCACAGTCACAATTACCGCCGGGGATACCTGAGCCACCACATACCCCACATTCGTCTAAAGTATTTCCGTCACAATCACATTTTCCATCGGTGATACCTGAACCACCACATTCACCACATTCGTCATATTCTGCAGTTCCACCACATTCACCTAAACAATCAATTTCTAAAATACAATTTCCATTACAATCATAACCGGCTGGAGCACTTGTACAATCAGCACTCGAACATTGAATTCCACCACAACTTGAACCACAATTATATGATGCTGCTGATTCACCACAACCACAACCGAAATCTTGTTGGCATGTAGAAGAATTTGGATATTGACCACCCGTGCAATATGAACCAGAACAAGATGAATAATATCCACCTAATGTAGAACATTCCACATATGTACTTGTTTCAGTACAAACACCACATTCATCAACCACCGAAGAACCACCACATACATTAGCGCAATCATTGATAGCATTACCACCACAGTCACCAGCACAATCAATTGATAATAATCCACCACATACACCAGCACAATCAATTTCTAATTCGGAAATACAACACTCACTAAGATCATCAACTACAGCGTCACCACCACATTCACCTAAACAGTCTTCCTGAGTACATGCCGCTCCACTTGTATATCCATTGTATCCATTTACACAATATTCACCAGCACAACCTTCACCATCATCTACACAACTATTATAACCAGTACCACCACATATATTACATTCATCATAAACCGAACCTACACAATTATCTCCATTACACCAATTAAGATCACAATCTTGAACACAACTACCAAGTACATAATCATCATTACCAGTACATACATCACAGTTATCTATAAAAGCACCACCAGCACAAACACCATCGCAGTCTAATTCAGACCCACCGAAACAAACACCATTACAATCAGCGTCAGGTCCTGTTACAGAACCATCTTCGTTTCCTATATTATCTCCACCACATACATTACAGGCATCCATACTTGAATTGAAACCATATTCACAGTATGTTGCGCAAGTTCCTGGATTTGCAAATGTTGATTCAATAGCTGGTAAAGAACAACTAAAATTTTCTCCTCCTCCTATACAAGTTCCTATTCCTGAACAGACATCACAATCATCTAATACTGGTGCAAAAACACCATCTTCACTTTCATCGTAATATTGACCATCACACCCTAATACACAATCAGAATTAATAGTATATTGACTTATACAACCACCACAATTATCAACATTATATTGAACATTACCACTACCATATGGAGTATTAGGTGGACATTCTCCATTACACATAAGAGTTGTATCATTATCTGAAGTAGTACATACACCACAATTATTTAATTCATTAGTTCCACCAAATTCACCAGCACAATCTTGAATACAATCATCAGAAGGGTCATCATTACATGTACCACAGTTATCGACTACTGCGTCACCATTACAAACACCAGCACAATCTTCGGTGGCGTTACCATCACATAAACCTGTACAGTCAAAATTTCCAGATGAACATACACATTCACCATTAACACAAGTTTGATTATAAGTTTCACATGCGGGGGATGGCGCGTCATCACCCATACACGGATCGTCGTTACAATAATTACCACTACAACCATCATTCCCACAATCGGTTTCAGTATAACTACAAGAACATACCCCATTATTACACGATGGTATTCCACCGGAATAGGCTGTATCACTACTACAATAATCTGGACAAGTACAAGTTACACAAGAACAATTATCACCATTACATACTCCACAATCATCAACTACTGCTGAGCCACCACAGTCGCCAGCACAGTCATATGCATTACCACCACAGTCACATGCGCCTTCAGGAATACCAAATTCTCCAGGTGTACCACAACCACAGTCTTGTTCAACTCCGTTTCCATTACAAACACCACATTCATCTAATTCTGAATCAACTATTATATCCCATTCATCTGTAAGTTCATTATATGAGAAGCATGTGGTGTAGTTTTCTCTAATCGTAGCACAATAAACGTCATTACAATTTTGTACACAAACATAACCAAGACTTACTAAAGTAAGTACAACATCACCACAATGCCCACAATTATTTATTTCATAACAGTTTGATTCAACCGTGTTACCACCATAACCATTTTCACAATAATTACCACTACCACAATAACTACCAACAGAACTAGAACCTGCATTACAAGATATAGAACTTAATGTTCCTGGATCACCACAACCACATTCTTGTTCAACTCCATTTCCTCCGCATTCTCCACATTCATCAATTCCAGCTGATCCAAAACATTCACCCGAGCAGTCCATGTCAGCGTTACCACCATCACATACACCACAATCGTCAACTTCGGCATTACCATTTGGTACATTGGCACAATCTGAACATGAGCTATTGTCACCGCCACATTCACCACATTCGTCTAATTCTGCAGATCCACCACAGTCACCATTACAATCTGTTTCCACAATACAGTTTCCATCACAATCATAATTTGTTTCAGAATATGTACAAGAACCATCATCAGATGTAGCTGTATTATCATAATTACAAGCTGATTCGTCTGTACATCCACATATATTTTCATTTACACCTTCAACTATACATGCACTGGCGCAATCAAATTCATTTGAAAAACAACCATCATCTATATCTGAACTATCAGTCACCCAACCATCTAGTACATTAGCGCTACAATATTCATTTGAATTATAAGGGTTTCCAAACCCATCACCATCGGAATCATAGTAGTAAGTTTGAGTTACAGCACTACCATTACATTCACCGGCACAATCTATATCTTCTGTACAATTACCATCACAATCAAAATTAACTTCAGCATATTCACAGCATTGATCACCTTCATTTCCATATTCACATTGTATCGTGGCATCACTATCGTAATTACAAGCAGTATCATCCATACAACCAGCACATGTTGAATTATCTCCATCACAAATGCCACATTCATCAAATATTAATCCACTATTTGGAATACTATCGCATCCTAAACATGTTGAATTATTACCACCACATTCACCACATTCGTCATTTTCTAATGTAGATCCACAAGTATTATCACAACCGGATGGGGCGCTACACTCATTGACTGGATCACATGTGGATTCCGAACCACAACCATAGCCAGGATGTGTAGTACAATTAGTTGCTGAATAACAATCCCACGCAGCATTACATGTTTCTTCCGGACCACAATCAAAACCACCAGTGCAATCAATATAACCTACACCACCACATATTCCACAGTCATCTATTACATCAGTACCACCACATACACCAGCACAATCTAAAACATTTTCATTACAATCACAGAATCCATCGGGGATACCTGAACCACCACAGACACTACACTCATCTAAAACAGCTGTTCCACCACATTCACCTAAACAATCATATACATTTCCTTCACAATCACATTCTCCATCGGATGGTGGTGTGTTACATCCACATTCTAATTCTTCTGCATCTCCACCACATTCGCCTGCACAATCTTCTCCGACAACACAATTTCCATCACAATCATAATTACCACATTCATAACCCAAAGAACCATTACAAGAACCACCACATTGACCACAATTATCTTCAACATTTGGTGTAGCGCAATCACATTCAGTATCAGATTCATAATCACTACATTCAGATGTTTCTATATAATCACCTGGTATAACAACATTAGATGAACATCCTGTAATAGTTGTATTTTCATTTGTACAACAAATCCCATCATCTGATAAATACCAAGTTCCAATAAATCCACTACCACCACATTCACCACATTCGTCATTTACATTACCAGCGCAATCACATGCGCCATCTGCAATTCCGTCACCACCACATTCACCACATTCATCGTTTTGTACAGAACCTCCACAAACTCCTAAACAATCTTCAACTGCTTCATTTACACCACCACAAGTACCATAACAATCATAATTATCATCTAATTCTTCGCAACCACCCACAACAGAACAAGGATATAAACAACTCCCATCATCTACATTTGCATCTGAATTATAATTACAAGCAGTGTCATCCGTACATCCAGTAATACATACACCACCGCTTCCACCCCAACAATGATAATCACCATCAAAGGTGGTAATTATTTCACTTATATTATAACAATATGCATCATCAAACACTACATAATACACATATTCGTCAAGTTCACATCCGGGGTAATCACCACCACCACCACAAGAATTATCAATTTCTACAAAGGTTAGAACATCCCAACAACTTGCGGGTGTATTATCGTCATCACAATAATAAAATTCACCACCATCCGCGGCTCCATAATCACCAGTACATTCATCATTATCGTGATAACAAGTATTCCCATCAGTACAGTCTTCAGCTGATGTATAATTACAGTCAGTTTCAGTTTGACATACGGGTATGTGTTTGTTTACTATAGTAAAATCTTGAGTTTCTGTAAAAGATACAATACCACTATCCCAATCTGATTCATAATCTGGATCTGGATTATGATCTGTTCCATATGCATTTACATCACAACTGACGGTTATACTACCACCTTCTGTTATATTTCCTATAGATATTGTATTGTTACTTATAGATACACCACTCAACCCATCAGTAATACTACATTGAGTACTACTATGAGTTGTGTTACCATCTAATGTATATGAAACATCCAAATCATAGTCAGCAGTTGCATCAGGAAGGCTGTCATCTAAACTTGTACTCCCATCTACATCTATTGTAATATTAGTTACATCTGGTGGATATACACAAACACCACTTTGAGGTCGAGTACAGTCCTCTCCATATGAACTCTGACAAGGTTCGTTATTATTAGATGCGTTTTCATCAATACACCCATATAAATCTGTATCTGTTATGGATATAGTTTTTGTATCTGTTAATTCATTTCCATCATTATCATATATAGTTGATGTTTCATTTGTACCTGTAACAGTTATATCAACTTTTAGACATATATTATCTAAATCAGAACCTGAATCGATTATATTTTCAACATTTACACTTACAGTTGCTGAAGATGTACCTGATAATGAAACTACACCCGTTACATCATTTTCCGATGGGCAACTACCACCATAAACCATAGACCAATTGTATGTTGCTGTTGAACCATCAAGTAATTCTAAGTCGGTTGTGAAAGATGTTGAACCATCATCGTTAGCATTGTATTCTGTTCCGGTAACTGGAACTATTTGAGAAAAAGTAGCATTCGGGTCTAAAGTTGGGAGTGTGAAGTTTGGTGTTAAAAATCCAAAATTAGTTGTGGTAGTTCCAATAGTTCCAATGGTTGATGTTGTATAAGTTTGTCCTTGATATATTAATTGAAACGAAATTATACTTCCAGCATCTGATTGTCCTTGAATACCAACATAACCACCACCATAATAAGTTACCACAGTACTCGATGAAATATCATCACCATCATCAAATACTTTTATAGTAAAAGAAGATGTGGGTTCAGTTGAATTTATAGTTAAAGGTGCGAAATATCCAAAAAATGTTATCATTAATTAACTCCCCACTTTATAAAACCATCAGGAGATTCGTCAGGTAAAACTATGACATAACCCTTACCCGGTTCTAGTAAAAAAGTTTCACCTAATATATTATTCCAACCCGGTGGAACGAATGGTGGAAATCCTGGTATGTAACTTAAAATTTGATCCTGATTATAATCATAAGAATTATGTTCAATAGAAGTATTCACTGGAATATCCAATCTAGCTGATTCTGGATTTTCATCAGGATTTTCAGCATAAAAACTAAGTGATACAATATTATCTTGTCCAGTTCCTTGTTCTATCACAACATTACTATCAGCATTAAATCCTATAAAGTTTCTACCGGGTCCTACCTGTATAGCTGGTGCTTCGGGAGTACATTCAGTTTCTAAAATATATTCTTGATAATCTTCACTAAACCCTTCCCAATTATCAGGACACATCATTGATTTAAAAACACAACAAGATTCACCACCTAATACAAATTCACCACCAACAGTACATCCATCAGAACCTTCTTCATAATTGCAAGCATCTACATTTGGACAACCGTAGTCGTAAGATGGGAATGTATCATATCCATAATCTTCACAATTTTGACTTTCATTAAATGGATTATTTGGGCAGATTAAAACTTGCACTTCAACTTCTTCAAACGAGTTTGAATTATCCCAACAATCTAATGGTATTTTTGGAGTGTTGCAGTCACAATAACCTTCACCTACACCTTCACCATTACATACTCCACATCCATCTTCGACAGCTGTTCCACCACAGTCTCCATTACAGTCCTCACCTACAATACAGTTTCCATCACAATCATAGTTTGGTTCTGGACCGTCACCACCGCATTCACCACATTCATCTTCAACAGCATCTCCATTACATACATTGTTACAATCTGTTATAGCTCCTTCACCATCTTCACAAGTACAATATTCATTCGGAGACCAGCAATCTGGTAGAATCCCACAAGGTTGATCTGGATACACTTCCAAACATTCATCACACACACAATTATAATCTGGAGCACCACATTCATAATTATCACCACCACAGATACCACAGTTATCAACAACTAATTCACTAAAACACATTTCATCACATCCCGTCTGAGGTCCAGTACAACAATTTCCACCACTATCGGTTATATGAAACCCACCACATACACCATTACAATCTAAACCTGGACCCGTACCCCCATTTTCTGTACCAAGATTATTACCTTCAGCTATACAATCTCCATTACAATCATAATTTAAATTTGTAGGATATGTGCATGTTGTAAGTACATTAGCAGAATCGTTATAATTACAAGCATCTGGATCTGTACATCCTTCTATATCTATTGTATCAGTAAGTTGGATATAATTTGCTACATAACCATCACATGGATTTTCATTCCCACTATCGCATAATTCATAAATTATGTCATCATCACATAATCCAGTTGAATTTGAATCCAAACAACATTCTACTACATCATCATTACAACATCCTATATCTGCATTAATTTCAGAAGAAAATTCTGAATAAATACAACAATCACTACACGATTCGGCACCTTCAGTACTGTCATAGTTACAAGCCGTATTATCTGTACAAACACCCGGTGGTGCTGGTGGTTCTGGTTCTATAATATATGGAGACCAATCGAGTTGCCTGTTGTACCACTCCGGCCAATTACAACTAACGGTGTACCAATCACATGATGATTGACTGGCATTAGCACTACTTCTACACACGCCTTCATAATTATCCCAATCGGAACATGGTTCGGGTGGTTGATCAAAATCACTAACATCATCTACACACACACTCCTCATAGGATCCCAAGAACATCTATTATACCCATCACATTCAGCTTGATCATTAGTATTAAAACATTTACTATAACACCCTTC
>Ga0208299_1001154_pt1 | contig 20587 bp, 23 predicted proteins | sample 15_taG_FD_184089 | JGI IMG/M metagenome (GOLD analysis project Ga0208299, IMG submission 184089) | Marine viral communities from the Subarctic Pacific Ocean - 15_ETSP_OMZ_AT15312 metaG (SPAdes) (version 2) | ecosystem: Environmental > Aquatic > Marine > Oceanic | place: Pacific Ocean | collected...
CCAAAACGATTGCAACTTGTCCATCGGCAAATCTTCGTTGCCGCTTTGAAAATATAGCCCCGTGTTTGAAGCGCTTGGCCCATTGAATTTGTAAGTCATTTATCTTATCCACCACTTATCCGTTCCATCACTGACCAAAGTAATGTTTGAATAGAGCACGCTCACCAATTGTGAGGTCGCTCCGTTAATTGTGTCCGAGGCCGCTCGAAGGACTGTGACATCATTCGCGCCCGACGCTTTGCACACGTCCACCGTCCCGCCGTTGCCTGCTGCTGCTGCCGTTGGAAGCGTCACGTTGAATGCTGACGCGGAATCACATAAATACATAGTCCCCGCCACCGCTGGTGATGGGTCCGCCGTGATCAGTGTTGCGCCAGTCGTTGCAATTCCACCACCTCCAACGAGTGATGTCTCTGCTGTGCTGTCAGAAATGTAGTAAGGGATGCCATCGCTCTTAACGTAGAAGATCCCGCCCTCGCCTGAGGGGGGCGCAGATGGTGCGTCTTGCTCTGCTTTGAGCTGAAACGTCCCCTCTAGCGCGACGATATCATTGTCTGCGTCAATCGATAACCCACCGGTGCCGCCCGCCCCGATGTTTAGCGCCCCGTTGCTTCCGGTGCCCCGCATCCAGATGTACGCAGTAGTGCCCGTGACCCCGACAGACAGACCCTTGCTAGCGCCGTCCGACACTTGGCTTGCCCCAGCCTGATAGACCGAATACGCATTTGTGGAAGCCCGCGCAATCTTGTAAAAGTTCGTTGCGTGAGATCCCTCCGCTAATAGGTTACCGGTCGCGGTCGTTTGCATTTCGCTGTAGTGGGTGTCATCTGTATGCGTCAATCTAAGTTGCGGGTTGCTCGCGTCTAAGATTTCCAGCGCCCGATCCGGGGATGCTGTACCGATGCCTATTCTCGGGTCCGTGCCCGAATGCTCTGTCACAACAAGCTGCGCCGCGCCCGATGCCCCCGCGCCAATATGCACTTTGTTATTATTGTCATCCGCGCGAAGCACAAGATCGCCCGCTGCGGTGTCCGTAAAGAATGTGTCACTTGCGCCGGGGCAGCCTATCGTGGCTTTGTTCGCATTCGTCCCCATTGAAATCTTGGAATACTGCGAAGCATCTCCAGACCTGACCGCTATCGTCCCCGCCCCATCGTTGCCGGAGGTAGCAGTAATGCCGCCGACCACGTCCAACACTGTCGCGGGCGTGGTGGTTCCGATCCCGACTTTTTTGTCAGCCGTCACCGCGATCACGGTTTCGCCGTCTGAGTTTTTGATCAGCCCCGGATCGGCTTGAAATCCGACCTCGACCGCACTTTGTCCTATTTCTTTGATCGCCATGTCTGCCCCCTAATAATCGAAAACTTCGGCCGCACATGTTCCGGTCCCGCCGCCCGATCGTGTAAAAGTCACGAGGTAACGCGGAACCGCTAGATCGAAGTCCACGGCGGTCAACGTGTCCGCCGTCAATGATTCGCTTTTTAATTCGTTGCCTGCGGTCACTCCGTCCCGATCTATAAAATAGATCTTAAGCGTTCCGGCCAAACTGGCGCGGCAAAAAAACGTAGCACCGCGCCCGCGGTTTGCGGCCTTCCATCGGCTGATATTTAAGACGGTGGTTTCGTTTCCGTCGCTGATCGTCGCTTTGTTATAAATTCCGTTATCCGTTGCCATTGCTTTTCCTCTAGTGTGTCCAGGTGCCCAGACTGTAGACGTCCGCCGTCCCGTCCGTGTCCGTGATCACGCATAAAAATTCTTTCGTGTTGCCTTGCGCGATCGTTGCTGTCCCCACGATCGTCACGCCCGACCCGCCCGTTAGCGTGATCGGCTCGGATGCGTCCGCCGTGTTTTTTATCATAAACTTGAAGCTATCGTTTGCGGCGGCGTTTGGGATCGCCGCGACGATCAAAAGCGCCGTGGGCGTTACATCCGATCGGCTAGATCCCGCGGGATCTCTTAGTATATAACCGCTTAAAAGTTGCGCCGCGGAATAGGTGACATTTCCCGCCGTCGCCACCGCTTGCGGCACGCACTTTGTGATCAGCGTCCCACCCTTTGCTGCCGAATTTCTGATCGCAACGTAGCCGGTGCTTGATACTTGAAGATCCGCGTATGTCGCCGCGCTTCCGTTGCTGTCGTTATACGTCAATCGCAAGTTGTTCCCGTCGCTTGAATTGACCTCTAGCACTTTGTCGGGCGCGGTAGTTCCGATCCCCGTGTTGCCCGATCCTAAAACCGCAAGTTTGGTGCTCGTGTGGTTCGCCACCGTTAAAACGGTCTCGGCGTCGGCCAACGCTTGCACGCTTGCGCCGCTTCGTTTCGCTCCGATGATTTCCACAAGCGGCACCGTGTCTGTGTGTGTGTCGTTTGAGATGCCGCGCAACGCTAACGATCGCGCGTCCGCGCTCTCTTGGTCCGATATACCATTGATCATCAGCCCGCCGTATGTCGCATGGATCGGGCCTATGTCGCCATAAGCATCGGTTGCCGCGACGTTCGTCACCCCATGCGCAACGGCGGCGTTTGATGTCGTGATGTGCCCGCCGCGGACGTCGACAGTCGGATCCGTGTCAGTATTTCCGAGCGTGATTTTTTCCGCGCCGTTTGATGTCGAGATCAGAATGTAGTCATCGTCGCCCCCGTCCTCATAAACCTTAAACGCTTCGCTTTGGTTGTCGTCAAGATCCAAGAAATCGGGATATTTGCCTTTCGGATTGTGCAGATCCGAGCCGCTTAAATCTTTGTGTAAAGCCATTACTCAAAATCTCCCCTGTTAAAAATCCCCAAACCCGTCGCCGTGATCGTCCCGCTTGAATCGCCCGCCGTGACATTTTCAAGCGCGTTATTTTGGACGATCTCCGGTTCACCGCGAGCCGACACCGTCGGCGTTGTAATTATCGGGCCTATCACCTGCGGAATCAAGGGCGTATTGTAGCGAACAAAAACAAGCTGCCACGCGATGCAAGGGGTGTCTTCAGTGATCCGCAGTTCTTTTGACGTCACCTCCCACACTGCCGTCGTCAACTCATCGCCGAAGCCGTCAAACTGGTTCGCGTACCGTCGATCGGAAATCCTGACGAAGTCGCCGATCTCAACCCCGAGCTGTGTAAGGTTCGTGGTCACTGATACAACCGCCGCGCCCTGCGAAAACCGGCTAACCGTTCGTTGTGCCCAATCTTGCGCGATCGTTGCGTCCCAAACGAACGATCCCGATCGCGGGTTTTGCTGATACCAAAGCGGCCAATTTTTGGTCGCCGTGCCAAGCGCGCCGCGTGCCTTAACTCTTAACCTGTAGCTGTTGGACGTCGGCATGTTCAAGACAAGATCGCGCGGCGGTGTACCGGTCACGGGCACAGTCGCGGCGGTAAACTTTGGATCGAGGATGTTTTGAGCGATTCCGTCCGCGTAAAACTGATCAGCCTGATCAAAACTTATGATCTCGGTGTCCATTCCAAAATAAACGAAGGCCAGGTAAAGCAACTTGCCAGCACCGATCGCGCGGCCTCCTGTGGGCGCTGTGCTTGTCCCGGTGCTTCTGACTTGGGGCACGCCCCCTGTAGTGCTTGAGCCGTGCTGACCGGGCACATAGGTCCCCGTGATTCCGTTCACGTGACCACCGCCGATCCAAATGTAATCGCCGGTATTGATCAGGCTTGGATCAAGCGAAGGTCGCCGGACCCCGCCCGAATCGAAAGCTGTTCCCGCGGTGCCGAAACCGTTTAGCCATGGGCTTGAGATTTCCTGACCCCGGACTAACGGCGTTGCGCCCGAACCGAAAAACGTTTGCGAGTTCGTGTCCGTGTAACCCATCGAAAAAATCTCTTGATTGTATCGATCGTCCTGGAAGTTTTCCGGGGCGTTTGAGAGTTTCACGCGGTAATCGTTGATCATGTTCGACCACGTCACCGCCTGATCGAATTCGTCTATGTCATCCTCAGTCCAGGTAACAACCGAAGCCGCCGCGCCGTTGTACTCTGTGAACTTGAAAACGCCCGCGAGATCGGGCGCAAATGTTCCGCCCATCAGCCCCGTTAATTCGTCGACTAGCTTTTTTGCGCTAACCGGTTTTTTTATTCCCGTCCTCGGGCCTTTCCAAGTCGAGTGCGGCGCGGGTGAATCTGCGCGGGTGACCACCCAATGAGTTTTTGAACTTAGCGCCGTCGCGTCCAGTGTTGTGCGATCGTAGTATGTTTCATCAAGCCCCGCGGATTGCATACACATATCGATCATTTCAAGCGGGTGATAGCCGTACCACTCACCCATGATTTCGGTATCCTCGAAAACGCGCCCCGCCCCGTTGCACTGGATCCCGATTTGTCCGGGATCAAGCTGTAGTTCTTGGGCGTAAACCGTTCCCACTTTTTGAAAGTCCGCGATCGCTGGCAAGCCGTGCGAGCCTACAAATAACTCGATCTTATTCCCTGCGATGTAGAATGTGTCGAGTATTTCCCGCACCGCCTGATCGTCAACAAAAGTGATCGTCGTGTCTTGAATCGAAAGCGCCCGCGTTAACGGATCGATTTCCGAGCTCAAGTTTGTGATCGTGTCGATGCTGTTTTGGACTTGCTCGGGATCACCGTCCCCGTTTTCATATGTCGAGTACGGACGATCGCCAGAAACAAACCGGAAAACATGATCGACATATGGCACCGCCGCAAAGCTCCGACAATGGATCGCCACCATCCAGATCGGCGCAACGCCTGATCTGTTCATTTCGGTCGACCATGTATCCGTAAGTGTGATCATGATTCGCCACTCAAAAACGGCGCAACCTCGTCAAACCGGAAACCGGCTTCGCGTAACGTCGGCCCGCTCGCGACCATGTTTAAAGCTGGATCCGCTACGACATAATGTCCCGCGCGTGTGACACTCGTGAAAGCCGTTTCCCGCTCGCTGTACGGCTTGTCGATAAACAAAAACGGCCTTGATCCGTAATCGCAGTTTTTGAACCACGATCGAAGCGTTGTGACGTCGTCAAGCCCGAAGCCGTCCGATCCTGTAGGATTCCACGAGGGCTCGAAAACGCGCCCGCCGCTGTTTCTTTTGTATCGACTCACAACGCCTCCTTGGCTTCGAAAGTCAACCACGGTGGACTGATACTGCTCGTCATCATACGGCACGTTTGACCGCTGACTCATTTGATAGCGTCGACCAAAGATCACTTGGCCGATACTCGGCGCGGCTATGCTCGCCGATGTCGTGATCTTGACTCGAGCATACCGCGCACCCGTGATCGTTTTGTATGTCGTCCCCTCGGGCACGCCAAGCGACCACCATATTAGCCGCTTATCCGTGGTGATGTTCGTCCGGTTCGCCACCTCATAAGCCGACGAAAAATTCGAGTTGTCAGAGATTTCAACCGAAACGGCGGCGGTCTCCCCGGCTCCAAGCAGCGTACCCAGGTTGTGATTTAAGATCGCAACCGTGTCAAACGTGCCCGCGTCCCCCACCGTTGCCGCTGTCGTGTGCATATCAAAAATCAGGTAAAACGTTGTGCCCGCCGTGGTTCCTTTTGTTTGCGAGTTCGGAAACCGGTCATAGGCGCGGCGTCCACCGTAGCCCGTGGCGGTGTCGTCGCTTCCGCTTGCCCACGATCCCGCGGTTCGCCACTGCGCGGCGGTTTGTGGAAACTCGGCCAAGTTTGTGGGGACCATCATTGGCTTGTCCGCCAGTAGCGCGGATTGAACCGCCGCGCTCAGTGTGCCTAAAGAATACGCCACTAGGTCACCCCACCAAGCCCCAAGCCGCCCGATCGGTTGATCATACGAAGCTCGGGCAAAATAACACTTTTAACCATGCGCCGAATTGATGCGCGATCTTGCGGTATGGCGCTCGCGAGCGTGATATTCACGCCACCACCGCCGCCGTTTTGAGCTGTCACCATTCCCCCGTCTGCATAGCGCCCCGGGGTGCTTGGCGCGCGCCCGCCGCGGATTGCGTCGACCACGGTCCGGGGCAACACGAATTCGCCCGCCGATAACCACGCGGGGATCCGGTCTCGCCCCGCCGGTCCGGTGACGAGTCCGCCCGTATGGAATCCGGTCGCCTTCGTGTCACCCTTGAAAGCAAGCGCCGCGGTCACCATTGCCGCGGCGGCTCCGAGACCGATCGCGAGCCCTACAAATGGGATGCCCGCGTAGGACGCAAGAGTTTTTGCGCCGCCTTCGGCCGCGGCGTTTGTGATTGCCATATTCGCCGCGATCTGATCGGCAACCGCTTTGATCCCTAGTCCTACAACATAATCCGCCGCCGCCTGCAAAAACAACTTGCCAAGGTTTCCGAAAAAGTCCCGGAACCCATCATTCCATGTTTTCAACTCACCATCGATCACTTCGCCAACTTGGCCGAACGACTCAGAAGCCGCGCCGGCGATCGCACTGTAAGCCCCGGAAAAATAGCCCTGAATCTTGCTCGAAAGTTGCTCCGTTTTGCGGGCTTGCTTTTCGGCCTCGCGTTCTCTGATCCGTTCGCGTTTTTTGGCCTCGCGCTCTTCGATCCGGGTTTCGTCCTCCTTGGCTTTTTTCAAAAACTTAAGACGATCGCGGATCCATTTGTTGTTTTGTTTTCGCCGACGCTCGGCGGTTGCGTCCGCGTCTTTTCGGGACTGCTCAACCGCGGTTTCTGCGGCGGCTTCGGCGGCTAGATCTTTTCGTAGTTTCGCGGCGGCGCGCGCGCGGGTTTCTTGCATACTCAAAAACGAGGCCTCGCGATCCTTGTTCGCTTTGATCCGCTTTTTCCGGCTCGCGTCCCGTTCGGCGTCGGTTTGCTTTTCGGTTTTTCTGAGGTTCCTCAGTTTAAAGATAAACTCATCAAGGATCGTGACCTCGTCTCCGGTTACTTTCTTAAGATGCGCGCGAGCTTTTTTGACTGTCTTGGCCCCCTCTTCGGTTGCGGACGCATACAGTCTAGACATGCCCGCGACTTCCCCTTGAACGATCAGAAATTCATCATGCTGCGCAAGTGTCCACTTTTTCGAGTCCTCGCCCGCGCGGGCATAGAAGGCCTCACGCTTAGCCCTGGCCTCATCTAATGCGCCCCCGTATGTCTTGATCGAGTTTTCCGCGTTTGTGGTTGCAACCAACATCGCCCGGTTTGCTTTCGAGTCCATCCGAAACATAGTTCTAACGAACGGCTCAAGTGATTGCATACCAACTAAAACATGCGCCAGCGATTCCCCGAAGTCCGCAAAAAATTCGTTAATCGCTTCGCGTCCCTCCGGTGACTCGAAAAACGCGGTCATATCCCGCATGAGATCATTTAGCGCCGAAACGCCAAGCGCCGCCGACTCACTGCCCGTGACCGCTTCGCCGAACCCGATCTTTAGTGCGTCTGCAAGGCTTTTGCTCAATTCAACTTGAAAGCCAAAGGTTGACATCATCGTCTGCATTGCTTCGTCGACATCGCCCGCACTGCCGACAACCGCCTTAAGCGTTTCGTCAAATTTCGCGCCGCCGTCCGTGCCGACCAAATTCATGGCCGCATTGACCGCTTCTACCCGCCCGAATAGCTTGAAAAACGTTTTCTCGTTAAACTTGGCGTTGCTTCGGATTTTTTTAAGAAACGGGACAAAACCGCCCGCTTGTCTCATCGCCGCCAGACTAAAAGCGCCTTCGTCACCGAAAAGCCGCTTCGCTTCTTTTGCTGCCGGTCCCGCGCCCTTTCCTAGCGCAACGATCGCCCCACGCAACTGCGTCACGGCTTGCGACGTTGTCACGCCTTTCGTGGTGATTGCGGCCACGCTCGATACGACCTCGGTGAACGATATGCCCGCGTTTTTAGCGATCCCGCTAACGTTTCCTAATTCCGTTGCCAGTTCCGCGGCGGTGGTTTTGCCCTGCTTTATGCCCGCCTGCATGATCTCACTTGCGCGTGCGGCTGTGAGACCTGACTTGCCGTAAACATTCGTTGCATTGATAAGCCCATCAATTGCTGTTTTGACGTCGGTCACCCCAGAGATCGCAAATTTATTAGCCGCGGTCATGATCTCCGTGGCTTTTGCTGATGTATTCGCGCCGCCGCTGATCGCCTGGTAAAGCCCGCGGGCTTGGTCCGCCGCCGTCCCTCCGTAGGTTTTCGACAACTCGAGCGTCTGTTTTTTTACTCCCTCAATTGAAAACTGCGATCGGTCCGCGATCGTCAAGACTTCGTTTGTCGCTTTCGAGAATTCGATCGACTTGCGGACCCCGTCCCTCATCGCACGGCTTAGCGCCCGCATCCCGCGGAACAAGGCAAAAACGCCGACAGCCGCAACACCCACGCCCACGCCTGTGGCTAGAGACTTGCCCCATTTTTTGAAGCCGCGCCGCGTTTTCTCTTGCTGATCTCTCAGCTTCCGCAGCGCCCGCGCTGCGGCGCGGGCGGATACCGCTTGTTTCGCGAGCCCCGCCGGGATCGGTTTTCCTGCGCGTGCAAGCGCTCGCATTTTTGCGGCCGAGCGTTCGTAGCGCATATTGAGCGCGACGATCTTGCGGGCGGTTTTGTCGGTCCCGGCGGCTTGTTTTGCAAGCGCCAGCTCAACCCGTTTTGATGCGGAGATCCGCCCCTTTACCGCCTTTGTCACCTTAGCGTTCGACGTCGTCACCTTGGCGTCGGCCGTAACAAGGCTTTTTGCGACCTTGTTGAATGTCGCTTGGAGAGTCTTGAGCGCCTTGCTCGCTTTATCTTGGGCGACCGCGCGGATCGCTATTGTGGTTTTTTTACCGGCCACCGCGGCCCCTGTTTTTTGCGTCGGCGGCGCGATCTTTGGCTTCGCGAATCTCCGCGCGGGTCTGTTCTATAATGTCGACAGATTCCAAAAAGCGCGGTGACTGATCAAGCCGCCCGCCCGGATCAGGCATGATCTTGTGTTTGTCTAAAAAAACAAAATCGGACAAAACGAGCGCCGCCGATCGGGCTTCATCCTTAACCCATGCCTTGGGGCACCGATCAAACCGCAACCCGCCGCGGGTCACGTGTCTAAATCCGCGCCCCAGCTGGTTCACACCGCACCCGCGTCTTGTTGCAAGGCCCCCGGCTTGACACTCTCCGCAATCCCATTCGGCGCTTGGATCTGATTCGGCGAAGTATCGGACAAGCCGGGTAAGTGTTTTTTTTCTTCATCGGCAAGGCTTAGGCCTGTCAGAATTTCGGCGGCCACTTCGCTCAAGATCTCCGTTTCGCCGTGTTCCAATAAATCGGCGGCGGTTTCGATCGGCGTGTCGGCGCTTGATCCGTAGTTTTCAACCCGCGAAACAAACCTTTTAACGACCGCGTTTTGCCATCGGATCGAGTACTCCAAATCGAGTTTAATCCGCGGCGCGCCGGAATCATCCAACACGGCCGCCCCGTCGCTGTCAGTCTCTACATTTGCGGCGGCTGTGCTCATAACTTCGCGTTTTTCGCGCTCCGTGGGTGTCCTGATCCAAACTGCGATCGGCGCATCGTCCGATCTGTTTTCAAATGCTTCCGGTATAAATTTTCGTTCTTTTCCAGATGCGTAGCCGGGTACTCGTCGTGCCATTTTTCCCCACTCCTTTTTTTGCTTAGTAAAAGCCTACATAAATTTCGTCTTCGTCTGAAGAGCTTTTCCGCGCTACAAACGTAGCGGTTGCCGTCGCCTCATCAGCTTCCGGGAGTTCGATCGAACTCGTTTCTAGTCTCACGGCGCGCGCGTGCGCGATGAATTTTTTACCCGCAACGCTGCCCATGGTAAGCAAGATCTCCCGGGTTTTGTCAAAGTGACCTGATCCAATAAATCCCGCGTTTTCGTCAAGGTAATAGAATTCAAGCGATCCGGTGCATTCCCGCGCGCCGCGTGCTACCCGCGTTGCCCTCTCGCTCGTGGCCTCACGATCTAAGCCGTGATATCCCGTCGCGATCGTGAACTTCGCGGAAATCACCCCGACCGATTTGGAGTCAATCGCGAGCGTATTATCCACGCCCCCCAGGATTGTACCCGCCAAGGTACTGCCCGGGATGTCTACACTGATCGTTGCGTCCGCGGACGCTGTCGTAGCAATCGCCGTGGTTAACTGCTTATTTGCATAGTCCACACTGCTCAAAACGCGCGGCGTCGAGTCCCCGGAACATAGCAAGCGCAAGCCAACCCCGCCGATCTTGCCGTTGTGGTAGCCGTCCCCGGATGAATCTTTAAGCGTGATCGTCGTAGTGGATACGCTAGCGATCTCCGCGCCGTCATAGGCGAATGAATACCGGGCGAAGCCGCCCGAAAATGTAAACGTGGGCGGCTCGTTTCCGGTCAAATTAACCTCGACCGTTTCGATCCATGCCCCGGTGATCTGTTCGTACAAGCCCGCGCCCGCATATTTTGCGATCTGCAAAGTTTGCGGCGCGGCCGCGCTCAAATTGTAATCGACGCGGTTGACCCCGTCGTCAATGCTTCCCATCCCCGCCGTCAGTAGCGCGGAGACCCCGCCATCTGGCGCGGTGCCCTCGGTGCCCGATGGTTTAATGTAACACGTCGCGGACCATGTCCCACCCTCTAGTCCTGCGATCTCGGTTTGCAGGCTTGCCGATCCGGTGTGCTCTGCGGATTTTGTAAATGCCTTGACCGGTTCAAATGTCATCTCATTAAACGCGATCGCGTCGGTTGCCGCTAGCGTTTGGGCTGTGTTGAAAGTCGCTTCAAGTTTTGCCCACCCTTTCGCCTCTACTCCATAAACTGGGGTTGCCATTTTTTAATCCTCGCTCTCTTCGGACTGTGCCGTTGGTTTTGGTGTTGGTTTCGGTTTTGGTGTGTCGGGGCTTGTGATTTTTTTCCAGCCCGCCGCGATCAATGCTTCGGCGTCTGCGCCTTCTACTTCGATCCCCGCTTGCGTCACGCGCACCCCGTTAAACGTTGTCGCTGTGTCGTTTGGTGGTTTCAATTTCATGGTGTATGTGTCCTTACTTCAACTTCTAGCACGTGTGCAAAACGGCTTGCGCTCTGATCGCCGATCACGGCGGCCGAATCGCCGCCGGTAACGATCGCAGACATAGCCGATCCGCCCAGACTTGGATCGGCCGCAACGGTTTCGATCGCCGCGGTAACATAGCGCCTCATGAATAATTCCGCCGCTTCTAGGTCCGCATCCTGTGACAGTGTCGTGATCACGACGTTACAAAACGTGGTAATCATGCTGTGCCGTTGGCCCGCGTCCGTGTCGTGCGCCCAAGACTCTTCGAAAACCTGAACAAGCGGCGATCGGTTGTCCATGGGCAAGCGGGCCTTAACAACATCTTGCGGGTCCGTTAACGCCCCCGACGTCAGACTCTCCGCCGTTTCGACCGCGCGAAGCTGCGCCGCGATCCCGCCGTCGATCGTGGTGTGCAGCGCATCCACGGCTTTTTGAATATACCGCGCGGCCACCTAGAGACCCGTGATCCCTTTTTGTAATTTGTCGGTCTGAGTTCGGACAAATTCGTCCGACAGTTTTTCGGCTTTTCGAATCGCTGGATCAGTCCATATCAAAAATGGTCTTGCGGGATAGCCCCCGCGCCCGTGTTTTCCGGCACGCTTCGCGCCAGCGTGAACCATGAAAGGATAGCGGCCGATATTCGGGAATATGGCGATCGTCTTTTGGTTGATCTCTTTTCCTACCCCCGCGCGGCTGGTCAGGTTTTGAACCAGCGCCCCCGTCAAGATCATCGTCGATCGACCTGGATCTTTCGACGGCGGCCACCGGTTGCCCGTAGTCGCGCCGCCGGTTCGAAAATGGCCGCCCACGGCTTTTATCATTTCCGGGAGCAGCTTAGTCCATACCGGTCGCCAGTCATTAAGGCCCCGCGTGATTTTTCTAATATTTTTAGCCAACACCTTGGGATCCGGGGTTGCTTTGATTGTCGTTTGAACGGGCATTTAAAACACCTCCGACATTTCAAAAACCGGATCAAAATCGCCACCGCTTACGCTTTTGCTTGCGTTGTTATCGGTTGCATAACTTCGGATCCGCCGCGTTCCGTCCGGGGCTATTCCCGCGCCCAAAACCGCGCCCCATCTTTGGGGGTTCTTGCGTATGTCATCAATGGACGCATAAAACCGATCGATCTGATCTAGCCCGTCCGTATTTGTATGATCGCCGCCCGCCGTTGCGTAAGCTTGTCTTAACCGGCCCTCCGCATAGTTTAGAACGATAGTCCTAAGCACCTTGATCGCGTCCGCGTCCGAATATGGCGCGGGCATCTCCCCCGCCTTTAGTTCAGAATCCAAGATCGCTTGGCCTTCATCAAGCCAAGTTTGGACCTCCGTCGCGGTCGGCTTGCTGTTTGCGTCGATCGTCCTGTGGGGCGATCGTGCGCGCAAGCTGTCAAGATCGGCGTATGGCATTAATCAAGCAACCCCTGAGGCTTAAGCGCTGGCAAGGCGTCCGCCGTTTTAGCTTTTCCAAAACTCAAACAATCCGCGGGCGATTTTTCCGGCTTTGGTTCCGCTTTTGGCTTCGGCTTTGCCTGTTTTTTTGCTCGTTTTTTTTTCACGCTTGGCGCGGGCGGTTCTTCTAAAACTTCAAGCCATTGATCCGCGGCCAATTCTTCCGCGGTCAAATGCTCAAAGGCGATCGGCTCACGGGTGATCAAGATCATTGGCCCCCCGCGTCCGTCACGTTTTTTGAAGTTCCGGCCCCGCGCTTTCACGTAAACAGTCACAACTAGTTGACCACCTTACAAGCTAGCGCAAAGTGAGAATAACCCACCGCATACCGTGCGCGCGCTTTGTATGTGTAAACCTCACGCATAAAACCGGCGTCTGATTCGCCTTCTAAGGCCACAAGCTCTAAAGGCTCGCGATCTTGAAAGATCAAAGGCTTAAGCGGGTTGCTTAGGTTCATTACGTACCAATCATCCGTATCAGACAAACGCCCGCTAAAATGCACTTCAAAGTTAATGCCCGAATAACCGACATTAGAAGTATTTGAAATGATCGGCGCTTGCGTTGCTTCGCGGATCGGTTGCATCAAATTAGGTGGTGCAATAATGCCCACGCTGGTCAATTCTTCAGAAAATGGCTCGCCCGCTTCATCCTTGAAAGTCAAAAGCGCCTGGATCGCTTCCTGCAAGTCCGATTGCACATTAGCCGTTGACGTTCCGGCCCCGGCCAGCAAGTTGTCTTGCGTTCCACTCGAACCCCGCGCGGTGTGGCTATTGCCAAAAAACGCGGTGCCGTCGTGTCCGGTGTTAGTGGTCCCGTTCACAAGCGCATCGATCAAGAGTTTGCCCGGGTGACGCGCGGCCTTAACCGCCATTTGCCGGATCCGCATAGCGATCCCGCCAAATTGCTCATCGGCTAGATCTGATCGCTTCACGTTGATCGCGCTCGCATAGGTGGAGTTAGTCAAAGTGTAGCTTGTATCGGATAAACTTGAGATCGTTAGTTCGTCCACTAGTTCGGTCATTTGCGGGCTTTCGCCTAACCATCCGTATTTTTCATTGTTAGCCGTGGAACTAATGACGGTTGCAAACCGATCGACAAGTCCCGGGCCAGCACCGTTAAGCGCTGTCAAAAATTCTGCTCTTACGCCCTTTTCGAGCGCGGTGGGTGTGTAAAGTTGCATCTTATTTTTTCCTCAATTACGCGTTAATGCGTTCGGCCATTTCTGGCCCCATTTTTACCCATGCTTCGGTTGCTGAAACGTATTCTACTACCATACCAACCATATTGTCGTTGGTGGTATTGCCCGCAATATTAAGCGTAAAGTTGTAATGTGCGGTGGCTTGTTCGCCTACCATCGCCTGCGTGATAGTCCCGGCATGGGCGATCTTGTATGTACCGGCCCTGACCTTGATCGAAAGATCGCCCGCGCTTCCGCCCGAGTTATCCACTGTTTCAGTGGCTACACCTAAGATCTTAATGTCCGCGGCGGCGTCGTTGCCGTTTACCGCGTAACCGCTGGTGTTGGTCCCGATCATGGTCCCCGCGTAAAGTTTTACATTGCTCATTTTGAGCGAAACAACCGCCCCTTCGTCTTTGCTATCTGGGTACTTTGCTACTGCTGCATCGGCCATGATTTATGCTCCCTTAATGATTTCAGACAATCGCACCCGATCGCCGTTTTGAGTAATTGCCATACCGTCACAAGTGACGGCGCGAATTTGACCTAGGCTTTCGACTTCCGCCGCGCTTCGGTTGAAAAATTGCGCAACTACCGCCGCGCCGTCATTTTCTGACGTTTCGATCTTTTGTTCCTGATCGTTACCGATCGGATCTGGTTTTGTTTGCGTTGGAAGCGCCGCCAAAAATTCGGCCAATTCTTCCACATTGTCCCCGCATTTTTCCGCGTAGGCTTCTACACTTGCCCGCATCGCCGGAGTTATGCGGCCTTCTTGCGCGGCGGCTTCGATCGCCGCGGTCTTTTGTCCGCTTCTAACATCCGTCAAGGACGTTACCGCGGCTTCGGCGTGGGCTTCCGCTTTATCAGCCCGCGCTTTTGCGGCTTCTAGTTCCGCCTTTAGGTTTTCCAGTTCTTGATCGTTGCCGATCGTTTCTTGTTCGCTCATCGCTTGTTTTTCCTCTTTTTTGCCCGTTGCCGGTTCAGTTTCGGTTTCTAAGTCCTTGCCCAATTCATCACCGCCCACGAGCGGCGGCGGTGCTTTGCCATAGGCGGCAAAATAGCCCGCGATCGCGTCATAAGCGCCCGCGCGCTGATCGGCGCTTAGGGGTGATTTTGGAGCGTTTAGAGCGTGGGCGGCTTGCACTAAGCGCGCCCAAAACACGGTTAAACGCCCGTTTTTCGGTTTTACGTTCGCCGGATCCGCTGGATCATACATCCGCGCGATCTGAGTTTGGCCCGCGCAAGCGGCCAACGGTTCAAAACCGGACGCCGCGATCGCTTTGTCGATAGTCGCGATCGCCGCCCCTTTAGGATTGAATTTTTCATCCACGGCGGCAACTGGTAACGGTGCGGCGGGGTTTTGTGCTGTGTCCGTCTTCACGGCCCCTTGCGCGGCTATGTGGGCGGCTTCCGCCGTTTCCACAGCGTCAACTAGCCCGAGATCTTGCGCGTCCTGTGCAAGCCATGTGCGGCCACTCGTGACGGCGGCGGTGTCTTCAAGTCCGCGGCCACGCTTCACGGCGTCACTAAATAAGCCCGCCGCGCGATCTATGATCGATTGCTCAACTTTTAGATCTTCGGCGCTGATCGGCGCTCCGGGTGCGCCCGCGCCCTTGTGATCACCGCTTCGGACTACGTGGACCCGCGCGCCCGCTTTGGCGGCGGCTTCGCTCGTGTCGATCATGACCCTGTAAACCCCGATCGAGCCTAATTGCGCGGTTTGTGACGCGGTAAACCGATCGGCCTGTGAGCCTATCCAATAGGCGGCGGAAGCCGCTAGATCTTGCGCGTGGGCGCTTATGGGTTTTGTGTTTTTGCCCGCGTGAATTAGATCCGCAAGTTCCGCCGTACCCGCCAGCGTTCCGCCTGGTGAGTCAATGTCCAGCATGATGCTATTGACCTGATCGTCGGCCAACGCTTCGCGGATAGTGATCGCGGCTTCGGTGGTGCTAGTCGCTGGAATTCCCGCCGCGTGTACGATCGGCGGTACGTTCCGCATGATCATCCCATTGATCTCTATGTGTGCCACACCGTCCCGCACTTGGTAAGGTGGCGGCGCTCTATCGCCTTCGATCGGCACGCTGATTTCGGACGAATCAAGCGCCGCCAAATCATCAAGAAATAATTCAACATAACTCGGATCGCACGCCCAAACGTGACGGCTAATGTCTGCAAGGCTAATCATTTTCGGGTGTATCCTTTGCCGCGCCAAGCCCGATCGGTGGGCTTCGCGGGTTGTCGGTATCCTGCGGCGGTAGCATCAAGGCCTCGCGTATAAACGCCTCGGTCCTTTCGTCCGGCGTGATCTGGCCACTCATCGTCAAGTTGTGGACCACTGGTAAGACTTTCGTCCAATCTCGCGTGGGTAGGTGTCGCGCGTGTAGTTTTGGCGGTGCCACTTCCGGCCCGTAATTTTGCGCGATCAGTTTTTTGATCGGGCTAAAGCCATCGGAACCCCGGTTAAAACATTCGGCTATCATTTCCGCATGGACGTCCAGGTTGATCGCAAATTGGCCCTCTTGAGTTTGGCTTAACGCATACGATCCATTTCCGCCGCTTAGTCCTAGCAGTTGAAAACCTTGCGCTAAATTGTAAGCAATGTCCCGGTTGCAAGATTCGATCGCGTTTTCTACACCCGTACCGTTTGACGTTTCTTCCCACTTGAATTCGAAGCCCGCGGGCAAAACTAGATACCCGCGCGAATTCGCCCGCATAGACTCTAGGATCGTGGTGGCTGTGTCGATCTCTTCGTCCGTGGCCTCCGGCGGCAAACTGATCCGCGGGATTCCTACGCCTTGCCGCTCATGCCTGATCGCGGACAAAACGCTAAAGGTTAATTTCAACTTCCAAGGCCCATAAGCCGATCGAAGCGGCGCAAGCCCCGCGAAGTTTGCGCCCTCTTGCTCCCACGTCAACCGCACCAAGCGATCGGCCGGGATCATCCTAAATCCGCCCCGTTGCCCGTCCGAAGTCGGGATCCATTGTTCAACCCCGTTAAGGGTTGCCGGTGCTTTGGGGTTTTGGATCCATCGGTGAACCGTGTACGCGGGGCGGTGATGGAATCCTGTGATCGCAATTCCAGATCCGCCGCCCGGGTGTTTTGGAAATCGTCCCGCGGGTAATTTAACCACGTCGTCCGTGATCTCGAATAGAGCGAAGCCGTCCCGAATATAGCGGGTCGCTTGCTTGATCACGGTATCCCATCGGTTACGCTCAAAAAAAACATAGCGGCAAAAATCCGCCGCCTCGCGCGCTTCGTCTGTGTCCGCGGTGGGCTTAAAATCCCACATCGCCGCTAGTAGTGGTGATACTAAACCGTCAACGCTACGGCGGACGTGGGCGTCCCGCATCATCTTGGAAGCGGTGCCAATTTTCCACGGCGTCCCGCACCATTTATCGATCCCGCGAAGATCGATATTCTGATCTAGATCATTGATCACGCCCGCATTAATAGCGGGTCCAGTTCCACCAAGCGCGCGGCCCATAGTTTTTTATGGGCTTTGCGGGTTATTCGATCAATGTGGGTTTGTGGGCTTTGTGGCTTAAAGAAAACAACCCGGGCTTGCCGGGTTAGTTTGTGGGCCTAGGCTTGCGCCTTGTAGGTTTTTTATTCTGGATCGTCTATGATCCAAAACTGATAGTTTTCAAAAACACACGGACGCTTATGACCCTTCGTGCCCTCTTTGGACGCGTCTATGTGGTATGCCTTCACGCTATCCCCTAGATCTTCAGTCACCCGAAACATGTTAGGAAAACGCGTGTTCTCCGCGTCCGTTTTGCGCGCGTATGAATGATGGACAACGATGCAAAGACTTTTTTTGTTTGCTTTGAATTTGTGACCGTTGATCCCGTAAAGCCCCGGTTCAATTTCAACTCTTTGGCACTCTGTCCGTGTGTTCTTTGCGTTCGTCATACTTAAGACCTTACAGCCCTTGTATATACAAACGCAACTATCATAAACCCTATTTTTTGATCTTTTTTAAAAATCGTTTTCAGGTGCCGAATTTAGCGATCTAAGCCGCCGCACTTCATCCCGCGGTATAAAATACCGCCCGGTCAACGTCCGCCGCACGCTTTGAAGCGGCGGCGATTTTTCGCCGTCCTCAAGCCGATCCCGTGCCCACGTCCGAAGCGTGTTGGGGTGAACTTCCAAAACCCGGGCCGCGGTAGTTAGCCCGATCTCGTTTTTGCGGCGGCTCAAAACTTATTAACATTTAACCCGCCCGCTTGCGGCCTGTAAAGCCGATCCAGCAAGGCCCGCCCTGCGGCGTTGCGGTTTTCTATGCGATCAAGCCGCGTGCGGCTTTGGAGCGTGTCCAAATGAGCAAAAAAACAGCAAGTAGCTAGGCTTTCAACTAGATCTAGGTGTCGTTTTTCGCGGTTTGCTTCGCGAATATCGATCAAGCCGTCGGTATTCATTTTTCGGCGGGCGGCTTTTAGCTCGCTAATCAGTAGTTTATCGTGTGGAATTCGTATTTTTTGGCTTATGATCCGCTGTTCTAGAATGCGATAAGCCGCCCGCCTTTCCATCCGTCCGCCGTTATAGCCTTGGATCCGCCGCCCCCATGACGGAAATTCGCGCCGGACGATCTTAACCAGGCGCGTTGCCCACGGCATGATCCGCGTATCGACCCGCATATCCACGATCCCGGGGAAAAGTGGCATATACATTTTCAAATGCTCTAGGATCGCGCCTTCATCGATCACCCCGCCCCGCATTTGTTCCGGGCTCCACACGTCGATCCGTTCTACTCTGATCTTGTCCCACGGCGGCGCGGTGGGATCATCCTGATCGCTATCGTCCGCGATAATCACAAGGCTTGTTAATTCCCGGGTGCGGCTTGTGTCTAAAAACGCGATACAAGGCGCGGCGCTCCCCTCTTGATTCGTTAGCGTCTGATCGACCGTGTGCATGATCTCACGGTGGCTTAAGAATTCCTCACCTTTGCGGGTGGCTTGGTTGTGGACCTCAATATCAACATAGTGTTTCATTGAATCCAGCTCCCCGAATACTTCGTCCATTACGGCTACCGCCGCGGTGTTTCGATCGGGGTTCTCTGATCGGTTCCGCTTATATAAATGTATGTTTCTATGCGGGTGGCTTTCAAGCTGATCGATCAATTCGCAAAACCAATCATTTTCGCCGCCCTCGATCAAGCCGCTTGAGCTGGTTATTATGATCCGGCCCTGCCATGGGATCAGCTTGGTTTTACAAACCGGGCATTTTTTCCGCTTCGGTGTGTCCCTCGTTTGCATGTGTCCGCGCGGGCACTCCCACCCGCATTCACCAAAGACCGAGGGGATAAGGCTTGACGACACCCGGGACGATATGTCCCGCGCTTCATCGATCACGATATGCGTAAGCCCGCGGCCCGTGATCGACTTGTGCGCCGTTCGCACGAATTCAAAACGGCTTTTGGTGGTCTTAACGTGAATTTTTGAGCCTACGATCGTACACGCCGCTTTTAGCTTTGGATTTTGTTCGATCGGTAGCTGATAATTTTCATAGAATAGCGCGGCGGCTTGGTCACCTGAACTAGCCACATAAACGATCGACTTATTTTTTTGCGTAAATAGTTGCGCCAAAATATAGGCGGCGGTGTTGAATGTTTTCCCTTCCCGCCGTGGCAAATTCAACACGGACAAAACGATCGGTTCTAATTTTAGACCCGCGCAACCTGTCCGCTTGTGCGCCGCGCCGATCGTGGTGTTTTTAAAATCGTATTCTACATAGTCGCCGATCTTGTCGGAACATGACGGGCAAAGCCGATCGGGATTATTCGGCCAAAGTTTGCAGCTGTCGGCGGGCCTGTAGAATTCATCGATCACCCATTCGCGGCCCTCGCATGACCACGGCCGCCCGTCTTTCGTTCTTACTTGCTCCGCGCAAAACTTAGTTATCAGGTCAAGGCGATCGCTCATGCGGTCCCGCCGCTTTTTTGATCGATCACCATTTCGGCGGCGGCCCGGTTTGCGGCCAAAAATGCCAAGCCGATTAAGCCCTCGTGCCACCGAGTCAAGCCTCGCTGGAATCGTTCCGCGGGTTCAAGAGCTAGCGGCTCCGCGTCAACGTGTGCGGCAAGCGCCGCGCGCAACGCCCGGTAAAGCGGATCGTTTTCGAGTTCGGAATCGTTCACGCTGTGAAGTCCTCTAATTTTTCCGGTGGTTCTTCCGTCAATTTTAGCGTGTCCAATATGCGGCGGACGTTTGACGCTATGCTCGGGAGTGTTCGCGATTCTTCCGCGCCCAGTGTCCCGAGTGCTTCGCGTGCAAAGAGGATCCGCTGATGACTGATCAAGATCGCCACGCTTTCAGCTAGCGCCGCTTTTGCGGCCTTGCTTTCGATCGGGGATTCTTTGGCAAATTCGGCGGCCATTTTGTCCACGCTTGCGGCTATTTTTGCGGGCGATGCTTCAAGATCGATCACCTTCGATCGCGTGCGTCGGGTTGGTTTTTTTTTCGTCATGCGTTCCCTGTATATAACATACGGTTCTAAAGCCCTCGGATTTCCGGGGCGGAACTAGGCGCGATCGAATTTTCACCAGTTCAGATCGCGGAATTTTTGGGCGGCGGATTTCGCAAAGTTTCAACGGCGCGCAAACTAAAACGCAATCGATCGGGATTTTTGCGCGGCGTGCGGCCCGGATCAACGGTTCGCGGTGGGCGGGCGTTGGCGCGCAAGTATCGATCACCAGTAGGCCCGGGGCGTCAATTTTGGCAGCGTGGGTGCTTTTGCCCGCGCCGGGTAGTCCCATGATCAAAACCACCGATCGGGCTTTTTTAATCGCGGCCCGGGTTTCGGCGCGAAGCGCGGCTAGGTGTTTTTTTGCCGCGTGTTTTGACGTGCCGCCGCGGACGTGCGGGCGGTTTTTTTGCGCTATTTTGTCGCCTGATATGATCATGATTTTGCTTTGTTCAGTAGTTTAGCCGGTTTTGCTTTGTTCAGTAAGTGTGTGTATACACATGTGCCCCTAGGGTTTGCGTGTACTGTATATACGCGGAATCACTGGGCTTGTATACCCCCCGGGGAAACCCGCAATAGGAGTTCCCATGTAAAAACGTAG
>Ga0208299_1001161_pt1 | contig 20487 bp, 31 predicted proteins | sample 15_taG_FD_184089 | JGI IMG/M metagenome (GOLD analysis project Ga0208299, IMG submission 184089) | Marine viral communities from the Subarctic Pacific Ocean - 15_ETSP_OMZ_AT15312 metaG (SPAdes) (version 2) | ecosystem: Environmental > Aquatic > Marine > Oceanic | place: Pacific Ocean | collected...
GAGGCAGTACTCCCGAGAGGGAGTGGATAAGATTCTAACGATAGGCGCAAACCTATCGGTACGGAAACGAAAGCTGTTTCATTCAAGGGTATAATCTCAGCCCTAATTATCAAAAACATAGAGAACGAATGGCGGGTGTCACCTTGGGGTGGCCCCGCCGTTTTAACTTGGAAAGCAAAATGAAGAACCTGATTTTCTGGGCAGCTGTACTGCCCCTGCTGATTTTCCTCAGCGCCTGCACCGAAGGTCGGCAAACTAACCCTGCCGATCCTGGAAGCAACCCTGAAGTTCAGGTTGAACCCGTTTTCATCACTGAGCTAAGTGCTCACTACCTTGAAATCTATGAAGAGACCACGATTGTCCTTCCGACTCTCGCTGGTCTCAATGCTGTTGATTGCCTGCCCTCCGTTCAGGAGACTTGCGGCTCTGCCTCCTATCTCATCAACGATGTTGAAGAGGGATACGAGGTGAGCTTCACTTGGTGGCCGGAATCTTACCCAGGACATTATGTCCGCATCTGGTACCTAAAGTAATGCCTTGTCGTGGACCAGACCCTGCCGAAGAGCGGGCGATGTTTAGAGCAGCTCAGGACAGCCGGATTGCTCGACTCACCGAAGAGCGTGACGAAGTTACTGAACTTCTTTGCGGAGTGATGGGCTGGCTTGAGAAGCACAACAGCGGTGTTTACAAGCTATTCATCGGCCCCCGCATCGCTCACAAGCAGTGGTGGGAGCAGCACAAGAAGCTTGATGCAGCTCGTCTTGCATCAGAAAAGCTCGATGATGAAGAGCGGCGAGCGCTCGTAGAATACGTAAAGAGGCACGGAAAGGCTCCTTGATGAGATTTATCGGAGCAACCCTCCTATTACTTTTGCTGGTCTGCGCCTACGGCTGCTCACCAGTACAGGCGAAGAAGGCTTCAGATCCGAGCTGGTCTGGGAATATGTATAATCCTAGAACCAGCATCTATAAAGGCCCTGAAGGTAGTTACAGATGCTTCCAGAATGGAACCGGAAGTGCTATCTCGTGCCTAGCAATTCCAAATCAGAATTGAGCCTCCCCGGCAGGGGAGGAGTCGCTAAGACAAGTGTTCAGTCACAAACCCCACCGGTAGCAGGAGTAGTTGCCTTAGCTATACGAAGCCAAGAGAGTTAGTGGTTACCCAACTTAAAACCACTTTCTCATCTCTCGTTCACCGCTGTCTTAGCTCTCATACATTTACCGCCATCTGAGGTACGAATCACCAATCCCGTGCACGGGACTCAAGGGTTCGGCAGATCGCAGCTACGAAGCGTCAGATTACGTAGACAAAAGAGATAGTCACCTTACTGAAAAGGTAAGGATTTACGGGTGGTGAGAAGTCCCCACAGACAGGTGATGGTTTTTCGCGAGAGAACCTTGAAGACTAGTCCTGTCAACCCAAGCATGTGACCAAAGTCACATCCTGTGTACCACGGCACATTAAATACGTGGTTGTATCAATCAGGAGTAACCCCATGAGTTTTACGAATGTAGTCCGTAGGGACTCTGACGAAGGCAATGTTGCCAAGTTCATCTTCAGTTCCGACACCGCTCCGAGGCCTCCCAGTAATCCACACACCTGTATCTGAACAACTCAACCCACTCCTACCGTGCTAAGTGTGAGAACTTTGCTGAGGGACTAGCCGCTGAAATCGCGGGTGGGCATCATTTGGACCAGTAGCTCAATCGGTTAGAGCACTTCCTCTGCTACCGAGGTTAAGCGGTGTCGGGTTCGATTCCCTTCCTGGTCCACCACATATTGTTCTGCAGCAGTGAACTGCAGTGTTGAGCATCGGCTCTCACATAGGATACATTAAGTCCTTGTATGGCCCTTAGTACAAAAGCTTCCGAGAATAAGCTGCGCTAACCACAAACACTCATGAATATGAGGATTGGCGATGTTAGTTGTCCGCCTTAGTATCAAGCAGTGGCCGGGTAATTCTAATATCTGTACCGGGAGAGCTACCCCTCTCGTTAACGATAGCCAGCTTAGCAGCTGGCTATCCACTGGATGCGACTATCAAATACAAGGCTACGTGTAAAGACCGTGCGTAGGAATCAACTTGTTGCTCTAACGGTTGTGCGTCAAGAACTCGGCTCAGGAAAGGGCAGGAGCGGCGACTAGTCGATGGGCATGATTCCCCTAATATGACGACAGGAGCAAATACATAGAGGGTTCAGTTGGCCAACTGAACAGCACATAAACTGAGAGCGACTCGGTTACGCGCAGGACTACCCATTATGGGCTCCAGCCCCGGACAAATAACGCATGACGGTCCTGGCAAATAACGAAGGGAATATCATGATTGTAGACCAAATGGAAAAAACTTGGGAGCTTGCTCGCACTCGTGGATGGGATAAAACCTACTGGTTCTTCGACTTACACGAAACAATTCTCAAGCCTACCTGGTCGAAAGATGACCTTCCATGCAGCTTCTATCCTGGAGCCAAGGAGGCACTCCAATTAATGTCAGAGATGAATGACATTTGTATGTGCATGTGGACTTGTAGCTGGCCCGAGGAAATCGAGGAGTACAAAAAGTTCTTTACATCTGAAGGAATTAACTTTGACTATGCTCAAGGTAATCCTGAAGTGGTTGCTGTCGAAGGTAGGCATGGATACTACGCTCAAAAGCCCTATCAGAACGTTCTGTTCGAGGATAAGGCAGGTTTTGTACCCAAGGAGTGGTACCAGGTAGTAGAGAGCTTGCAAAATCGCGCACAGCACCTCTCACAGTGCGAATATGATGGCTGGGCTGAAGGCTCTATTGGTCTCGACAAGAGAGCAAATCCTTGGAAGAATGGCTGTCCTGAGTACTTTCGCTGGATTACCGGCTTTCATAACTCTCAGGTATCCGACATTCATGTTATTTAGACTTACGTCAGGTCCGCAGTAGAAACATAACAATGGCCGCTACTGGTAGCTCTACTAGGCATGAAGGATTGATCCCCTTCTGAATTAAGAGGCAGTACCCGAGAGCGAATGACTAGTTAAATTCGTGCTTACGACGTATCTTCTCGGAAAGAAGTAAAACTTGCCCTGGTGGAGGGTGGCGGGAAACCGTCGCCCCTACTTCCTGGACATGAAATAAAACTGTCTGCTTATCAAATTGAGTATGGAAGATTACTATGCCTCGCATTCCTGAAAAAATTCTATGCGCTGCCATCTGGATAGACGATGACAAACCACATCCTAATCAACCAACGGCAACTGGCATTGTTTATTGTGGGTATCGGCACGGAAACATCTTCCCTCAGATTCCTTCTGAGCAGCTTAGTGATGCCCGACTATTTGGAAAAATCCATCAAGGCTTTCTAACCTCCAACGGTAGATATCTTGATCGCGAAGCTGCCCTCGCTATCGCTCAAAAGCAAGGGCAATTCATTAGTAACTATGTTCGAGCAAACAGGCTGTTCAGCGAGGACTTGTATTGATTGTGATAAGCCACCTGAACAAGTGGTAAATCTTGGACCTGGTTCGCCAAGGCATCACAATTACATCCCGAGACGATGCAAAACTCGCTCTGGCGGCAGGCGACTGAGTCGCTGTCATCCCTGGGCAAGGACTGAAAAGGCCCAAAATTTCATTTGCGCTCTAGAAAAGTAGATGCTAGAGTACAAACGTTCTGGATAGACCGGAACATTAACCCTTCCAAAGGCGGAGGAACTAATGAGCAAGCTCTACAAGCTAGGCGTCGTGATCGGACGCTTCCAGCCAGTCCATACGGACCACATCGAACAGATCATCATTCCAGCCCTGGTCCAATCTGAAAAGGTTGTCGTAATCCTGGGCTCCTGTAATCAGCCCCAAACAATCAAGAACCCCTTCACTGTCGAAGAGCGGAAGCGTATGATTGTTCGAGCTATTTACGCTCACTTCAAGAATTCGGCCCATGGTGGCCCGAATTTAAAGAACCTTCACTTCGCAGAAGCCGTAGATTTTCCGTACGACAACAACCGTTGGCGTGCACAGATTCTGCGTTTCGCACACCAGTGCGAATCCGACGACAGCAGCATCGCTCTGTTCGGTGCAGAAAAGGACGCTTCAAGCTTCTACTTGAAGATGTTTCCGCTCTGGTCGCTAGAAGCTCCGCAGGGACTTGGCAATGGCCATGGAGCCACTGCAATTCGTACCTGGATCTTCGAGCGTCTCGAAGAGGAAGACTGCGAAGAGTGGGCTGATGGAGTACTCTCTGCTATTGGGCTCCCTCGAACCAATCTGCCAATCATTCGTGAATGGTTGGCGATGAAGATTGGTCAGGATCTCCAAGCTGAGTACAACTACATCAAGAACTACAAGAAGCAGTTCGAAGACTACCCCTACCCCCCTGTCTTTCACACAGTAGATAACGTTGTCTTGTACAACGGGTATATCCTACTGATCGAACGACGTGCAGCACCTGGTAAGGGACTGTGGGCGCTCCCTGGCGGATTCATCAACGCCAACGAGTGGGTATTCACCGCAGCAATGCGTGAACTCGCAGAAGAAACTGGCCTCAAGGCCAAGCGTGAATGGTACAACCCTGAAGGCAAGATGTTCGACGACCCTAATCGCTCACAGCGAGGTCGCACCATCACTACTGCCTACCTCTGTGTTGTTCCGTCTCGCTTCCCAGCCCCCAGTGTTAAGGGAATGGACGACGCCTCTAAGGCGAAGTGGTTCCCTCTGGACAAGGTGCTGGGAGACCGTCCCGAAATGGGACCATTCATGTTCGAAGACCACTTGGATATCATCCGAGAGATGGTCGAACGAGCATAAAAACGTGGAGCGATAGACGCTCCATTCATTCTTCCAAAGGAGAAGAAAATGTTGATTAGCGAAATTCCAGCTGCAGTTCTATCTGACAGCTACAAGGCGGGTCACCCGTCGCAATACCCTGACAACGTCATCCAGATGAGTGCTTACGGTGAATTCCGTAAGCCCATGTTCGATCACGACTACCGATGTGTTTACTTCGGCGGCAGGTACTACACGGAAACCTTCCTGAATCGTCAGTGGACGATGGAAGAAGTGGACCAGGCGGCTGATTTCTTCAGCACGCACAACGTTCCCTTTACTCCGTACCCCTTCCCCGAAGAGCTGTTCCGGAAGTTTGTCCGAGAGAACGATGGATATTTCCCTGTCAAGGTTGAGATGATTCCTGATGGAACCGTCCTCTACCCTCACGTCCCTGTCTACCAGATTACTGCCTCCGGCGAGTATGCGAAGCTTGTTACGTTCCTTGAGACTATCCTCACTATGGTGTGGCATCCGAGCAACGTGGCCACTCTCGCCGCTCACGCGCGAAGCAGGATTCAGGCGGCTTTCGACCGAACAGTCGAAAAGGAGAACCACTGGAAGATCGATTCCAGGCTTCATGACTTCGGCTTCCGAGGAACCAGCTCGATTGAGAGCGCTGTTCTCGGTGGCATGGGACACCTTCTGTCGTTCCAGGGTTCGGACACTATGGCTGCTGCGTATTACGCACAGTATGCCTACAATGGTGGCAAGCCCGTCGCCATGTCGATTCCTGCGACCGAGCACTCGGTTATGACCTCTTGGCCTGATGAGCTTAGCGCTGTCAGGAACATGTTCGAGAAGTTCCCTGGTGGACTTCTCGCAACGGTAGGAGACTCGTACGACTGGAACAAGTTCCTTCAGAACATTGTTCCGCTGTTGGCACAGGAGAAGCCAGAAGATACCTTCTGGGTGATTCGTCCCGACTCGGGAGATCCGGTAGAGTGCGTTATCTCAGGCCTCCAGGCTCTTGAGAAGAACTTCCCCACGACTGTGAACAGCCTCGGTTTCAAGGTGATTGAAGGCGCTGGTGTGATTCAGGGTGACGGCCTCGACATTAGCTCGTTGTCGGCCATTCTCTTCGCAGTGGAACGAGAAGGCTTCTCGGTAGAGAATGTTGCCTTTGGTATGGGTGGCGGTTTGCTTCAGAAGCACAACCGAGACACGATGGCTTTTGCTACTAAGCTGAGCCAGATCGTCCAGGAAGACGGAACTATCATCGACAAGATGAAGACTCCGAAGACTGATGGAGGCAAGTTCTCCATGCCTGGACGATTCAAGGTCTACACTCGCGCTGGCCACCCCGTAGCTCTTCCTGAAGAGCACAACGGGTGGGAAGACCGAATGATGGAGAAGAACTTGCTCCGCGTAGTCTATAACCATGGACCCGTTGACGTAGAGTACGAACTCTTCGACGAGACCAAGGCACGACTGTTGAGGGAGTGGGAAAGCTGCAAGGATGGCTACCAGGCCATCCATCCGGCACTCGAACGCAAGATGGAGCGAATCAGGAAGCAAAACCTGAAGCTCTAAACGAACAAGCTGTGTTTAACTGAAGTCCATACATAGAGCTGGTAGAGTGGGGCGATAACTAACACTCGTGACCAGTACTCATCAAATTGCGGGTAGCGTACAGAATAAATCCCTAATGAAGTACGTATGCGAGAGCTTAGGGGCTCTTAGATAAGGGCGCTGTCCAAGGCGAAATCTATCGAAGCCCGCCTTACCACGGAGGCAAAATGTCTGAGAAAGAAGCTCAAGCTTTCGTTGGAAGCGTTAAACAAGCTACAGACTTGCATCGAATTCACTTTGAGGGAGCTGTCCAAGCATTTGTGACTGGCAACCCGAATGGTGCAATCCGAGAGGCCCAAGGAGCCTATAGCGCAGTCATGCAAATCTTTCGTAATGCCTACGAGCTAGGCAAGCTAGTTGGCAACGACGAGGAACTCGAAGAGTACGCTCGCAAGCTCGCCCGAGAGATGATCAATGAGTGAGCTAAAAGTACGTATCGGATCGTACGCATTCTCAGGCTTCGTACTTGGGAACATCGCATGGTTCCTACTACCCGAGTCATTCCAATACGGCCAACACCAAACCTGGGGCGAGTTTATCTTGCACGTAGGTTGGCTCACAGGTCTTACCTGTGCAGCTGTAACTGTTGGAGAATACCTCTATGTCCAATCGAAGGACAGTGACGAAGGATCCAACGATAGCTAGCATTATCGTTAGGATTTCCAAAGAGCTGCCTGAGGCATTCAGCCCCGAGACAGTTGAAAAAGCAAAACAAACACTCATTGAAGAGAAGGATACCCGGATCAATGAATCGCACGAACTTCCCCCAACGCAAGGCCCAGCGAATCGCTGATGGCGAACTACGAGCAGAAGAGCGAGCTACTCGCTCCGACGAGGAGCAGCTAGCCCTGCTAGACCTGCGACCTGGCAATAGCTCCAAGGAGCGAGCCCGACTCGAAGCAAATATCGAAGGGCGCGCTGCAAAGTCTGCGAACCAGCAGGACTATCCGTAGTCGAAGAATAGGAGAAATAATGCATCTCATCATTCTGCTCCTTATCGCAATTGGCGTCCCGGCGACTCTGCACATCATCCAAAAGAAGCAGTTCACCTTCAAGGAGTTTGTTGTACAAGCTCTGGTAATCTCTCTGCTTATCTTTGGCGGCTACCAGATGTCTAAGTGGAACTCTATGAGTGACACTGAATATCACAATGGTCGCGTCTCCGCTAAGGAACACTTTAATCGTTCGTGTAGTCATAGCTATGAGTGCAACTGTACTTGTATTAGCTATGACGAAAATCTGGACTGCACCTTTGAGATCTGCGACACTTGTTACGATCATAATCGTGATTACTTCTGGGACCTAGGCTTCACCACTGGCGACAACGTCCGTGTTGAGACCTGTGGAGATTGCCGAGGTAAAGAAGTCCCCCTCTGGGACAAAGCCTACATCGGTGAACCGGCCACAATTCCTCACTCATATACGAACTACCTCCTAGCAGACCCTGAAAGTCTGCTTGAGACGAAGGGTGTTGCTGAGCAATTCTCTAGTCTCCCTAATCACCCAGAAGGCTTTGGTCTCTATAAGGCGAATCGATTCGTAAGCACAGATGTCACTGTACACGACACTCAAGCTTGGAACGATGGTCTAGCAGAAATCAATGCCGACCTCGGTGCAAAGAAAGAAGTCACAATCTCTGTAGTGGCCACCTATACCAAAGACCCGATGTTCTCAAAGGGTCTTGAAGAGAAGTGGTTATTCGGAGATAAAAACGATCTAACCTATGTTTTCGGTGTGGACGACAAGAACCAGGTTGCCTGGGCTCGCGTCGTATCATTCTCAGCCATCCCCGAGCTGAGAGTCCGAGTCCGCAACGAAGCACCAGGCCTAAATCTGAATGATGTCCAAAATAGCCTTAGCTATATTCGGGCCACTACAAATCAATACTTTGAGCGCACCTCGATGGAGACTATCTCCTATCTTAAATCAGCATCGAAGCCATCCCCTGGCGGCCTTGCTCTACTTTATGTGCTCACTATCCTCTCTACCGGATTTGCAGCAGCATACTTCCTTAACGAGGATCCATTCTATAGCCGCATTCGCCGCTATCGCAGGTACTAATACATGACAAAGTCTATTTTGGGCATTGCCCTAGTTGCGTTCCTCATCTTCGGTGGAATCGGAGCATGCCTTGGCGTGTCCGCTTACAACGAGATGTCCACCGCCGAGGTGGGCCTCAAGGCTCAGTGGCAGGAAAACCAGAACAGCTACAGCAAGTTCACGCTTGAGGTATCTGAGATGGCAGGCGTGACCAACGCCTATGCAGATGAGTTCCAGGAGAACATTACTGCGCTAATGGAGGGACGCTACTCCGGCGGTCAGGGACAGCTCATGTCCTGGATCCAGGAGCAAAACCCCACTATCGATCCTCAGCTTTATGCGAACATCCAGACTGCAATTTCAGCTGGACGTGAGGATTTTCGTCGAAGCCAGACGGCGCTTCTAGATCGAAAGCGTCGCTACGAAACCTCCATTGTTACCTTCCCTGGTAACGCATGGGCAGGTGTTCTAGGCTTCCCCTCTGAGATTACTGGTGAGTTGAAGCCCCCTAGGGACCTCGACGCAGACGGAATTCTCACCGGACTGGATTACCCGGTCATTAAGAGCGGCAAGACTACGAAGGCCTTCGAGACCGGCGTAGACGAGGGTGTGAATCCCTTTGGAGGTTAGAATGGCTAAGAAAGACGAAGGCGTAGTACTAGGACTTATCTCTACGCTAATGACCATCCCCGTATCAATCGGGCTTTGGTTTTTCACCGCGATGGTAGGAGCCGATATCTGGGGTTGGTATTTTGCCAGCAGCTTTGATATCCCGATTCTACTACGTTACGAACCCTGGCTTGGAGTTTCTCTACTCACGGGCCTGTTTACACCAGTCGCCTATATCTCTTCAGAACGGTTTCTCGCCTCGAAGGAACTTTCTACAGCAGAGGAACTAGTGGTTCCTTGGGCGAACCTGTTCACGCGATTATTCGTAATCGCAATGACCTGGTTCTGGGCCTGGGCCTTTAGTGGCCTAGCGGGATAATACCTCAAGCTGCGCGCCCTTACGGGCGCGTGGCTGCGGGTGTGAAAAATATCTGAAGTTTTCAGATTTGACGAGGCTGGTTTCGAGCAGTAAAAGCCAACGCTTTCCCATAGCGGGATGGGTTAGTTCAATCAGCCCTCAAAGAGGTTAGGGTTTCTATCTACCCTTCGTAATCCTCTCACTTTGTTTCGGGCGAATACAAAGTGAACAAAACGAGAGACAGCTAGCGGACCAGGCAACGATAAAGCCTAAAATTGAAAGAAAAAGCGGGGCCATAGCATAGCGCTATGGCCCCGCTATCTTTGGAACTAAATGAGTATCAACGATATCGTAGATCAGGCCAGCTACTTAGAGATGGCCAAAGCATTAATTGACGAGTGGGGTCGCCCCCTCGTCTTCGCTGAAATGGAACCTGAAGCTAAAGTATTCCGAAAGACTCAGTATAACTGGGCTTGGGGAGTACTAGATGCTAACAGGGGTAAACCCCGTCCACGTATCGCCGCACACAAGGAATACCTTGTAGGATTCGATGGTGGTCCACCACCAAGGAAAGAAGATGGGGAAATCGAAGCGACGAGTCAACGAGAAGGAACTCGGAAAAACTCTAGAAGCACTAAGGTTCACTCTAAACCAGTCCGCCGGCCCCGTAGACGCTGACTACAGCAATCCTTCCTTTCTTGGAGGATTGCACCGGCACCAAAAGTTCCTGCGCGACCACAAGATGATCAGCAACTCTCCCGGATATGAGAGGAGTCAGTTTCGTCGGCTCTCGTTCTTTTTGAACCGCAAATACCCGAAACTCATGTTCGGGAACAACGTGAAGGCGATGGCCTGTCTCTGTCTCTCTGAATGGATCCGCCCACTCGAAGAGTGGAAGCCGAAGGGTAAATCTCAGGAGAGGATGCTCCGAGGGCTGGCGACACACTTGCACTGCAAGTACCCCACCCCCGAGTTCCTCTTTCCCTGGTTCACACCTCGACGTCCCTACGAATTCAACCGTCAGATTGTCACCTCTGTACGTGGACGTGGAGGACCCACGATCTCAGGAATCAGTATCAATCTGTTCTTTTACCTGGCTCACGGCGGAAGCATGAGGAAGGCTCAGGAGCGCGGTGTTCTGAACTTGCCGATGACTAAGAAGATGGCTCACATCTTTATGACCACTAAGGCAAAGTACAGCATTATTGAAGCCCTCCGGCGTGCTGAGACCCTGGGCCTCGGCTACGACCAAACCGTCTTCGATAAGGTGCTCGGCATCCCGGACTACAATGAGATTGGCAACCTGAGAGACGAAGCATTCCGCAGGAACTACCTTCAGTGGCTTGGGAACCATCCCATGCTTGCTCAGGAGCAGGCCGCTCCTCTGTTTGACTACGCAAAGCACCGACGCGCAGAGGACCGGAACTTCATTCTCACTGGGCGTTCCCCCATGGCCATGCTTCAGAGTATGGAGCAATGGCACGCAGAGCAGTACCACGACTACTACAACTGGGGTAATAAGAACCGCGAGTTCAAACCCAGCGGTATCATCCCTGCTACCTGGTCTAAGACCGAGAAGCTAAAGGGTGGAGCTGAGTACGAGCAGATCTGGGCAATCCAGGAACTGCTGACTGACAAGGAGTTGCGGAAAGAGGGTCGAGCCATGCACCACTGCGTGGGAAGCTACGGCGACTCCATCGAAAGAGGCAACTGCTCCATCTGGAGCTTGCGCTGCCTGGACCCGACGGACACGACTAAGCGCATCGCCACTATTGAAGTGCGAGCTAGCAGGATCGTACAGGTGTGTGGTCCCTGCAACGCGAAGACCGAGAAGTCTCACCTCAAGGCTATCGATAAGTGGGCCGGCAAGAACAACCTGACAACTGCTAAGTGGCTCTAAGAATTCAAGAGGGGCCGGAAGGCCCCTCTTGTTTTACTCTGAAGGCTCGATTACATAGCCGATTTCGACCAGCGCACCCTCTCTAGGGAGCGTGTCGAAATAAACTGTATTCGTAGAAGAATCGTAGTACCAGTCGGTAAACTCGACTCCATCTTCGAAAACAATAACACTGTCTGAATACGGAGTATACTCCAAAACCCACTCTTCGTAAGGCTCTAGTTCCGCAGTAGCTTGAGCCATACCTGGCGCCCAATCATCCGAAGATACATCTAGTTCTATCCCGCCAAGAGCAGTGACTACATCCCTGTATCCTTGTGGTAAATCAGGATTAATAATAGCTGAAGCAAACACCGCGCCTGGCGGACGCATTAGCTTGTAGTCATAGAGCCAGTCTTGCCACGCAATTTCTGACTGGTCTTGCTCATCTGACACAAAAACCGTAAGCAATGTGGCGTCTTCTCGAAGCCAAGTCTCTGCATACGGGTTACCATTGAAGTACTCCCAGCTAGACTGGAGTCCTTCTTCCCTCTGTCTCTGACTAATGGCATTGAGCATCGCAATAGCGTGGTCTACGTTATCTCCAGGCACGAGTGGGAACTGCTCTTCGACCTCAGCATCATACGGGTCTGAAGAAATCATATTCAGTCTCCAACCAGACGGTGGGAGTGCATTCATCATCGCAGCGATACCAGCTGCAAGCTTATCCTGCTGCGTTTGATTTTGCATCGAGCAAGAAAAATCAACTACCCAGAGAATGTCAGTACCATTGGTGCTTGAGAGCTGATAAAAATGCTCGACCCAAACATCTCCACCGTAGACAGGCACCTCGATCTCATGATCGATGTGAATAACCTCCGGTTCTAAATCTACAAGCGTAATATCACTGCCACATGCAGTGATTAATAGACTAAGGACTAGGACTAGTAGCTTCTTCATCAGACTGCTCCCACTGACTCTCCAGTTTTTTGAATAGGTTGAGGAATTCCAAAACTCTCCAGCTCGGAATAATCTGTATTACATTAGAAATGGGGATGTGTGGCGCGACAATTGCCCGCTCGGCCACGATGCCTACAAACTTGCCGTCTTGCCATAGGGCAGAGCCAGACATGCCGCCTTGGGCGTACATAGAAATGCTAACCCTCCAGGCAGCGTCAGCACTATCTGCGCCAGCTATGTATCCCTTGAAGGGGACAGGGTACCTTCCGTCAGGAGCTGAAACGTTCCAAATCGGAATACCGAACTCAGGATTTAATACACCAAGCTCTGCAATAGGAATCTCAAGAATTGTTTCGATGATGCAAAGATCTCTGTGGTCTACACCCCAGATGACAACAATTTCTCCTTGCGCTAGCCCATGCTCCGCAGAAACCACCCAGGGCTCAAGACTATCCCGAATTGCAAAGTCGCAAACATGCCCCGCTGTGAGAATGCGAGTCTTGCCTTCTGGGGTTCGCTCGAAGGCAACACCTGAGCCAGAACCCCCTCTAGACATATCGGGTTCACGTAAACCAATAAGAACTGAAGAATCAAGAGCCGTTTGAAACTCTTGTACGTCTACATCCTCACTAAAGAAGGTCGTCTGCACCTGGCGGTTACAGCACCCGACCATTAGTAGAAAGACTGTTAAAGTAATCAATAAGCGGACGATTCTCTTCATTTCTACTCCTAAAGGTTGACTTAGTACCCTTTTACTATATCACTGGCGACACCAATTAAGTCCAGGACGGAAATCAAATGAGACTCATCCTTATCGCCAGGCATGGCGAGAGCGAAGGTAACGTAGACCACAATATCTACAAGACAACAGCGGACCATGCCGTCAAGCTAAGTCGACGCGGACACGCTCAAGCTAAAGAGTGCGGCGCCGCCATCGATGGAATTCTTCGAGAGTGGTGGGCAAGCCTCGGACTACTTACTAAGATCTGGTTCTGGATCTCCAGAACGTGGAAAAACCTTAAGAAAGATGGAATCTTTTTTCGTTTTCCCACCTGGAAGCCACACATCCGTGTGTGGAACTCCTCTTACGAACGCACTCGGCAAACCAGGGACCGAATTGTTGAGCAACTGGGTGACTGGTCATGGGATTCAGTAGAAAACGACTTGCTCGTCGAACAGAACTTTGGCTTGTTCGACGGTCTCTCCGATGACGAGTTGGCAGAAGAGTTCCCAGTAGAGTATGCCCACTACAAGAAACTATCTGACCACAGCGGTCGATACTGGGCACGTATGCCTCTTGGCGAGGCGCGAGTCGACGTAGTTCAACGAGTCAAGAATGTAAACGGAAGTATCGTTCGAGATTCCGACCGTCACGGCATCGAAGTCATTATTATCGTAGCTCACGGCGTTGCCAATCGAGCCTTTGTTATGAACTGGCTTCACTATGACTGGGAATGGTTCGAGGCTGAGCCGAATCCTTCCAACTGCTCTGTGCGAGCTATCGAGAAGAAGAAGGACCTAGGATACGTATTCCCTGGTTTCGAACCTCATGCAAAGGGACCGTGCAAATGGCCATGAACGGCAAACCTATTGGAAAACCTGTTGCTGGATGGATGCAACAGGTTGAATATGACCGCAGCGGCACCATGATGAAGTGGTCAATGGTCCACAACGAGTTCACACCTGACCCAAACCTTCAAGACAAGATGTACAACTTGAAGATGTACCTCGGGGAGCGAGTTGGGCTCTTAATCACAGGAATCATGATGGGGTTGCTCCTTGCAGAGATCTTGCCCTTCTAAGGAAACAACATGATGGAACTACCCCTATTCCTGCCTCCGATTGAACCTCGGCCTGTCCCCCACCTCAAGAAGGGGGAGGGCCTCCAGGATGCAGGACGACTACTAGTAAAGCTGAAGTTCGAAGAGTGTAGCGACTACGAGGTTGCTTATCCCTGGTGCTTCGAGATGGAACAAGTTAAAGCAGGAACTCTACGTCCAGAAGACGCTGAATGGCACTGGTGCTACACCCAGGCCTTCCGAGACATTCCCATCGATGACAGCCAAGTGATGGGCTGGTACCCATTACCAGCTCCGAACTACAACGAGGGCCTTGGCCCGACTGAAATTCCGGACGACCCAGAGCCGGAAGAGCCTGGACCGCAAGCGGCTTAGCCCGCTTATGCGGGCTGGGGCTAGCGTGCTACCACGCTACAACTAAAGGAAACTGATGCTCGAAGCACGAGGAAACATGCTTGACCTAGTAGGTCAGGTAGATGCCATTTGTATTACTACGAATGGATTCGTCAAGAAGAATAACGAAGCGGTTATGGGTAAGGGTTGCGCAAAGGCAGCCGCCGGACGATGGCCGCAACTACCAGGCATCTTAGGTGACCTGATTACAGAACACGGGAATCGAGTGTTCCGTCTACTGACGGTAGACGGAACTGAGATTCTGTCCTATCCGGTAAAGCGTATTCGACGCACACTGGAAACTGCAGGCGAGCTAGACCTAGTTGTCAGTCATATGCAGAACAAGTTCAAGGGAGGCTCTGTCGTCCCTGGCTGGGCGCTAAAGGCCGAACTCCCGATCATCACTCGTAGTGCAGCGCAGCTACTTGAGATCGCAGACCGAGAAAAGTGGGAAAGTATTGTACTACCACGTCCCGGATGCGGCGCTGGGGAACTCCCTTGGGAAAACCATACACACCGCGCACTGAGTATTAGACTCGATGACCGATTCACATCCTACACTTTCTAAAGTTGTAGACGCTTTACGCATGGTCGATATCTCAGCATATATGTCAGAAGTTGACGGAGTGCTTGTGATTCGTATCGATACTCCTGACCTAGACGAAGATTTCGATGGACCTATCTGTCGAATTTACCTCAATGACGACGTGGTTCACGAAAACCCCGTATACCCAGGTCGCAACCTCGAAAGGCAAAACTGACCAATGCTAGTACTAATCGAATACAACTGTGGCGAAGATTGCTTTGCTTGGACTGCCCCTTTCGACAACAAGGATGCATTGGCGGACTGGTGGCGCGCTATGGCGACCGCCCCTAAGAATCCGAGCCTGCTTCGGAAGGCTGTTGGCGGCGAAGTTACCCACACGAACGACCGCACTTGGGCCATGCTGGCTGAGGACCCTCGAAACTGCGTGCTCTACCTGAATGGCGACCACGACTCCGTCCTCCGCAACCCGACGAACAGCGTACTTGATGTGCTTTGGGTTTTCCATCGAGGAAACCCGCGCACCGATTTCGAGACTTCTATCGATCGAATCCCTCCATCTCTGGAGCTAGTCGATAGTTTCTCTGAGTGTCGCGAGATGATGAACGACAAGATTAAGGAGTTCCTTGAGAACACCCCTATGGAGGCTTAGATGTCTGCTGTAAACCACCCCCATCACTACGGGGGAGAAGATAACCCCTACGAGGCTATCAAGATTATTGAAGCTCTCGGATTTGGGGAAGGCTTCTGTGCAGGCAATGCACTTAAGTACATGGTTCGAGCAGGTGCCAAGGACCCCGCCAAGAAGCAACAGGACCTTGAGAAGGCTGCCTGGTATCTTAATCGTTGGATTGAGGGAGACTACACTCCTGTCATTCCCGAGGCTAAGTACAAGTACGCCGACATTGTAGAGCGCGCTCAGATCTTTGCTCTGAAGCGTCACGCAGGCCAGATGTACGGCGACCTACCCTATGCCTATCACCTATTCAAGGTGGTTCAGGTACTGGAACGCTACGGTATCACCAACCCTACGATTCTTACAGCCGGATGGTTGCATGACGTACTAGAAGATACCGAAACTACTCCCCAAGAACTTATCGAGCGATTCGGAGTCGAAGTAACCGAACTTGTTAGTCGAGTGACCGATGACAACTCTATCTCGGGTCGAACAAACAAGAAGGCGGACGTCTATACTCGGATCAACATGTCCCCTTGGGAAAGTCTAGGCAAAGACTCTCTCATCGTTAAGCTTGCCGACCGCATTGCGAATGTCGAAGCTTGTTATTCTGGTAGCCAGAAGCTAACGGGAGAGGGTCGGGACAAGTGTACTCTCAAATACACGATGTACAAGACTGAGCAACCTGCACTTCACGCGGCCTTTGCTGACCGTATCAAGACTGGCACATTGGTTGACCACATGTTCCTAGACCTAGAAGTATTGTTCCATGAGAGTCCTACACTTTAGCGACCTCCACGGTGGATTCAATCCATTCTTCGCTTGGCGAGATGCAGATTTCGATCTGTATATCAATACAGGTGACCACGCCCCGAACCATATGATTGGTAGAGGGCGAGACGAGAGGCTTCGCCCCTCAAAGAATGAGGACAAAGATAGGCTGTATCAATCTAACTGGCTCCATGGTCCTCGCAAGAAGGGGCAACTCCTTCAGAGGATTATGGACCAGTTAGATGGTAGACCCTACATTGAGGTCCGAGGCAACCACGACATAATCAGCATTGCTGATGAGCTAACAAATAGCGGCTATCCGAACGCACATCGGATTCTTCCTGGAAAAGTCATCGAACTCTGCGGACTTAAGTTCGCTGGATTCGAAGAAAACCCAGAAACTGGTGGAGACTGGTATAGAGAAACCATCTTCTGGAATCTGCACGACGCTACCGACAGAGCGTTAGCTCTAAAGCCTGACGTACTACTTACTCACGCACCCCCGCTAGGGATGCTGGATAGAGGCTTTGGTATTAGCGGACTGCTAGAAAGACTAAAGCAGAGTACAGTTGGGTACCATTTCTTTGGACATGTGCATACCACAGGAGGGTACAATAGAACCCTCTCCTGGGAAGACACATTTACCGGAGAAGAAAAAGCTATTCGATTCTTCAATGGTGCCTGTTGCGCCAAAGACCTCCGAATAGAAGAACCATAGTCACAAAGGAAAACATGACTACCAATCACACAGACATTGTAGCGATTCTAGACAAGTCCGGCTCCATGGGATGCGTACGCGGAGACACTATCGGAGGGTTTAACACCTTCGTCACCGAGCAGCAGGCGGGCGAAGGCACTTGTGCCCTCACTCTAATTCAGTTCGACCATGAGTACGAGGTGTGCTATGAGGCTCGCTCCATCCAGAGCGTTGAGCCTCTGACTGAGGCAACCTATGTACCTCGCGGCACCACTGGCCTTCTAGACGCTATCGGTCGCGCAGTAAACAGCACCATCGAGCGGCAGAACCGACAGCGAGTAAAGACTGATAACACGATTGTCGTGATTCAGACTGATGGCTTCGAGAACTGCTCGAAGGAATTCACTAAGCCTCAGATCAACAAACTGATTTCGGATTGCACCAGGGACCGTGACTGGCAGTTCGTCTTCCTCGGCGCCGGGCAGGATGCCATCGCTGAAGCACAGTCCCTAGGGATTGGTCGTAACTCGACCCTGAGCTATGGAGGTACCGCCAAGGGAACTCGCCAGGCTTTCAATGCCATGTCGCGTGCATCTACGCAGTACCGTACCACCCGAGGGGCCAACCCCAGCGCTGCTGGAGCCTTCGAATTCACTGCTTCCGAGCGAGAAGCGCAGAGGAGCGAAGGAGCTATCTAAGCTCCTCCCCTCTTAAGATAAATTAGAAGGCCGCCCCCACAAAAGGGGCGGCCTTCCTCAGTTAAAGGATGAGAAATGACCCGCGCAGAGTATCTCTACTACTACACTAAAATCGTTCAGCAGCTTCTAGGTCGCATTACGAATCTTCCCGTTGCAAAGCGCGCCTTGGCTACCCTGAACGAACGTACTCGCACCGCTGGAACACTTCGTCAGATGCCACTCAAGACTCCAAAAGAATTGCTTGAGATTCATGGCGATTGGCTCAACGATCATCTCACGTATCCTACGCCTAGGGCGCGCAACTATGACGAGGAATACGACGATGATGACGAGGAATACGACGATGATGACGACTATGGCGATGATGACTACCACGATGATAACTATGGCAACGATGACGAGTACTAACGGCTCGGCCTGACTACGTACTCAAATTCATGATAACCTGGGAGTAAGACATTTTCGAACGACGAAATCTGCACCCTGGGAGAGACAATGATTTCATTCTGTAACCCAAGCTGGCGCTATGCGGACCTGTCCAGGTGGAAAACTATCTGGTACGACCTTTACGAGGTACTAGGCTGGCGTTGGGAATGGAACGATGGTGATCGTTTACTACTAAACGATGAAGTCCTCTTCTATGGTGAAGATACAGTCGGAGACGATTTGGATGGGGCAGTTCCGCTGCCCCATCCCTCGCTGCTTCTAGTCATGGCTCAGAGACTTTCTGAGACCCAGCTAGAGCAGAAGCACGCCCCCGACATGATTCACATGGCGAGCAAGCAGTTACTTGACTCTTGGCGCCATCTAGACAAAGAGGTTTTGTCAGAAGAAGTACCCATTATTTCTGACGAAGTGGTAGACTAGTCATCCAACCAGGAATGGAGACCCCATGACAGCTCTAAATGTACAATTGGAAGTTCCACCAGACCTACTGTCTGTGCTCATCAACCCCTCGCTCACCATCCGTGAGCTTGCCAAGAAGGTTGAAAACAAGGCGAATAGCATTGTAGAGCAAATGGGATTTACAGCCGTACCCGACTCCGTTGAGGAGCAGTGCGGATTGTTCCTTGAAAATGCTGCTATGATGCAGCCAGGACAAATCCACCAGTGGATTGAGCACCAATCTGGAGAAATTCTAGAGCCATTTACAGACGAATTTGATGAGTACTTGTACTCAATTCGCTGGCACGTTGCGCGTCTAGACCAGGAGTCATGGGCAAACTGGAATGAAGCAATTCAGCAGGTCAACTCTGGCCTTAAGATGGCTTCGAAAGAACGACTTTCAGAAGCTCTGGCCGAACTACGGTCAGAGGCTGACTCAGACGACGAGGACGGCGTAGAAGACGGGGGACCTATCGATGAATCCATTCGCGGGCTCGTCCCTTTTACGAACCCGATGACGGGTGAAACAAGGCCTACCTTGTTTACTATGCCCTGGGTCACGAAAGACATTGAAAATACTTAACGGGGATGTTTTGGTTTCGACACGGTTGTTGAGAAATAGATTGCAGTACGCTGACTGAGTACAGTCAAAAAGTATAATTGCCAACTGCGGTGATTACGACGTTGTGGAGCTTTGCGCTCCTCTCGCTGCCTAATAAGCGGTGAGAACAACGTTCCTGGAACGTATGAATCCAGGTGGGGTGTTCACTACCTTATTATCCAAGTGTGAAGACCACAGGCTGTTCACTGATGTTATCGAGTGGATATAGGAGTAGAGGATGCGGTCGTAAGCCTCTTTGGACCTGAATACTAATGGGACAAAGCCTGCTCTCGGGCTTAATGAGAGCTAAACTGTAGACGTCTATTTTGTTTCAGTTGTGGATACGGGTTCGAGTCCCGTCATCTCCACCAATTCTAGAGCGGACTATTCATGTACACGCTCGACCTAGTCTTCAATGAAGAGGAAGGTGTCTATGAAGTCGATTGGGGCTTCAGAGCACGAATTCGTTACTACTTCAGAGAACTCTACACACCGATCCTAGATAAAATGTTGCTCAAGTTCCAAAAAAGACTTGACAAATACTTTGACCTATACAAGAATTAGGACCTTAGCAATGACTACTGTATACCGCCGTAAGGTTGACGCTTACGAAGGTGAAACACGCGGGTGTTTCACGATTGCTTACGAGATTAACGGTGAGGAAGTCACCTACGCGGCTACCGCCCGGTCTCCCCAAGACAGTTACGAAAAGAAGAAGGGCGAGATTAAGGCTTTGGGCCGATTCTCTAGCCCGAATTGGCGCCGAACGATTACTGTCGAAGGCGCTGGCGAGATGAAGGCCGGGGCTATCCAGGCTGAAATCGACGTCGACATCACTGAAGGAAACTATCAGTTCGGTAGCTTCGGTCAGAACGAAGCCATCCAGACCCCTCTCTGGCTCTTTGGCCCTGTAGAAGAGCAGCTGGATGAAGGTAACTGGCTTTCCTACTAAGCCAAACTTTTGGACTTACTAATCGTTGGTGCTATTGAACAACGGTTCTTGCTCGGACAATCAAGAGGGTAAGTTCATTTAATATGGTGGGTTAGACGCAAGTCTAGTTCAGACGTGTCCTCGGGGTTGCACCCCGTGCCCACCGCGCATCATTGACGACTAGCATAATTGGCAGTGCAGCGGGTTCTGATCCCGTGGGAGTAATCCTTGTCTAGGTTCAAGTCCTAGGTCGTCAACCAAACTTTGAAGTCCACGGGTT
>Ga0208299_1001162_pt1 | contig 20480 bp, 25 predicted proteins | sample 15_taG_FD_184089 | JGI IMG/M metagenome (GOLD analysis project Ga0208299, IMG submission 184089) | Marine viral communities from the Subarctic Pacific Ocean - 15_ETSP_OMZ_AT15312 metaG (SPAdes) (version 2) | ecosystem: Environmental > Aquatic > Marine > Oceanic | place: Pacific Ocean | collected...
CTCCAGTAGCACCAGATAATCCTTGTACACCATCAGCACCTGCTGGTCCTTGTGCTCCAGTAGCACCAGATAATCCTTGTACACCATCAGCACCTGCTGGTCCTTGTGCTCCAGTAGCACCAGATAAACCCTGAGGTCCTTGTACACCATCAGCACCTGCTGTTCCTTGAGCGCCAGTAGCACCAGATAAACCTTGTGCACCATCAGCACCTGCTGGACCTTGTAATCCACCCACAGGTATGACAATATCAGGTAAGTCTTTCCTAGTTAATGTTAATATATTATTTGATGACGTACCAGTGAGTACGTAGTTGTTTGTATTATCTAATAGGTCATTGGCTGGTATTGTGATTAAATCCCCAGTGTTTAAAGTAAGTTCTATCTCTTTAGTTGATGAGTTATAAGTACCTCCAGTTAAAAACTTCTCCACCCCTACTGAATCAATATTGTCCATATCGAAACTCAGTTCTTGTATTGCCTTGATGATTGGAGGTATGAAGGTTTGATATTTAAGACCTTGTCTGCCATTTGACATTTCCTTCCAACCGTCGAATTCTGCGTAGTTAGAGTTATTTGACATCGTTGATTTAACGTCCTGCGCTAGTAACCCATACTCGAATGTTTGGTTATCGTGTGGTGCGTATGTGTCGTAAATGGTAGAGCTATTGGAATTGTCGTATTGGTTACCACCTGATTTATACCTATCCTCTTTAATTGCATATGGGTAATCTCCTGGGTGTATTCTCCTATATTTTTTAGGTGATAAGTCTTTTATGAAATCCAACCCTAAATCACAACCTAACACATCTTTTTTTGTTCTTTCATCAGATAATACAGTCCAAGCGACTTGTATGTCTGCAGTTGTAATGGAACTGTTACCCATTTCTATGGTATTAGATCCTGGACTTATTACACCGTTACCTATCGCAATTTGGTTTTGACCTATGGGGTCACCTGTTGAACGATAACCTACAAATGTGTTATATCTACCACTAGTTAATGGACTACCTGATTTAAAACCAAGAGCGACGTTACCTTGTGAGTTATGAGGACCTCCTATTGCACTACATTGTAGTGCTTGATAACCCAATGCGGTATTACTATCCCTATCGTTATTTTCTCCAGATTGATGCCCGACATATGTGTTGTATTGGTAAGTGGTATTATATCTACCTGCAGAATACCCAACAAATACGTTATCGGTTGGCGTATTTGACTCTAATGACGAACCAGCTAGTTTACCTATTGCTATGTTGTTACTGGCACTGTACCCCGCAGTGACACTTGCCCCTGCACTACTACCAATGAATATATTACCAGTTCCTCCAGTTGTTTTACTACCAGCTTCAAGACCTATGAGAACATTTTCTAAACCACTACCTGCAGTTATAGTATCTCCCGCATCTTTACCTATCAGTATATTATCTCCTGCATCGGTAAGTTTCATTATTTGGTCACCATTACTGTTTTCGATTAAGAAGTTAGTAGTTGCGTAGGTATTCCCCTGTCCATTTATTATTAAAGCACCATCTATTCTTGTAGTTCCACTTACGTGTAGTTTCTGTGCTGGGGATGCCGTTCCAATCCCAAGTCTCTCATCTGCAACATTTATTGTCACCCCACTTGAAGATCCAAAATAAACATTCCCTTCATCTCCAGGATTAATATTTAATGGCGAACAAGAATGAATGTTACTCACCCATATATCACTTATGCAGCTTCCCGAAGTATTACCAGTGAAGGACCATACATCCGTAGCGGCTGCCCATCTACCATTACCACCAACGTCAGAAGTTAACACATAACCATCAGTGGCACCTGATAACATTGTAAAGTTCTCAGTGGTTGTTCTACCTGTCACATGTAAGTTACCTACATTATCGACAGAAACTAATGTATTATCAGAACCATCTTGTACTAATAAGGTAGTTGGGTCACTTGCGTGTCCTTTAACTTGTAAGTTTGCTGTGGGTATATCATTAGAAATGTTAACTCCTAACTTTGTTCTATCTGTTGTGGTGAAATCTCCAGAGAGTAAATATTTATTTAACTCTCCTATTATTAGTTGTCTACCAGTTGTTGTACCACTTAATAATACACCACCACCTATCATTATGTTATTTCTACCTGTATAATGTGATGCACCAATAGCTGTGTTATAACCAGCTTGGGGGCCTATTGCTATATTATTGTAATCAACTACATTAAAACCAGCTTGGTAACCTATGGCTACTTTATTTCCACCAACACCAGTATAGCTGGGTGAAGCTTTACCAGCTTCATAACCTATAAATACATTATTATGGTATACCTGACCACTACCTGCTGACCTACCCACTATAGTGTTAGCGTTTCCGCTAGTCGTACCGTCGAAGGCATAATGACCAATGATTACGTTATCTGTAGGTGATCCTAAATTAAACCCAGCACGTTCTCCCATAATTATATTATAAGAGGGAATGCCGACAGAGGGAGTTCCAATTACGCTCTTTCCTAAGAAGATGTTTGATGTCCCACCCCCTTTATTAGTAGCCGCCAATCTACCCATCACGATGTTGTCACTACCTGTTGCATTTATTAATGCCGACGATAGAGCCACGAAGTTATATGTCCCTGTACTTACACTGGGTACAACACCAGATCCCTGATTTGCCAATATGATGTTAGCACCACTTGTATCTACATCTATTAAGTCATCGAGTTCTTCAGGTATTATCGTTGTGATATCTGTTGGTGTTGCAACGCCATCGCTATTGCCTAACCAAAGATAGTTTTCTTGTATGTTAGGTACGTCATTTGTTCTATCTATTGAGGATACTTTTAACCCTTGTATTATTGTACCATTTGTTTTTAAAATGATACCCATATTTTGTATGAGGTTAGTACCTATTGGTTTTGTTATGGTTAAAGTACCACCGCTGGCGACATAAACTGTATCACCGTCAGATAAACCAACAAATCCATTTATATTTTCATTTAAAACGCCAGTGACGACAGCATAACCATCTTTGTTACCTGCGGTGTCTAGATCTTGTGCCAATACGCCTATTGCTGGCATTTTTGATGGGTCAGAGGCATCAGCTATCCCCACTTTTATTCTATTACTACCACCAATCTCACCTTTAGAGTAGACAGGGGTCCCAGTATCTAAATCAACACCCTCATCATTTCTTACTTGTAAATCTAATCTTTCACCATGATGGAAGATAAGGTCACCAGAATCATTAACGACCATCACTTCACCTTCTGTCCCTCCAATAGTGGGTAAAGAATAGTCATTTATTGTTAATGTTTTCGATGTTCCTGTTATGGTAACGTTACCTGTTGATGTCAACCCTGTTACTGTATCAAAACTAGCATAAAGGGATGCACCATCGGTTCTCGAAATAGTAAATGTGTTTGCATTGTTATATGTATAACCTGTGACGTATGTATCTGTCATCCCCGTGAGGAATCCACACACATCAAAAGTAGTCCCACTATTTGTAACAAAGGTAACACACCCGTTTGATGGGTTATAAGTACCTCCAGTTACGTTTATATCATTATCACTAAATAGTGCAGCGGAGTTTGCAACATTAAATGTACCCCCTGTTGAGTTTGTAAAAGTCAGTGTTGATGACGATACGTCAGCAGTACCACCAGTTATGAACAAATCAATTCCTGAAGAACCAAAGTAAATCTGTTCCCAGTCTGATAAATCGTAGTTCCAAGTGCCTAAATCTTTAAGTTTATAATATTCGGCACCATTATTAACACCAACTATCATCCCTGGTCGTCTTCGCAGTTCTGTTATGGTAGTCCCACTAAGAACTTCTGTAGTACTACCAGAGTAGTTTCTTAGTCCATCAATACCTAAAGTAGTATCAATAACTGCGTACTCATCTGTAGTATCAACAGGGGATATAAACCCTGTTATTGTAACACCACCTAATGGTTTATAATCTGCCATTACACATTTATATTTTTTCTTTTATTATTAACATACCCAAACATTAACACTACCAGAAGTTTTATTAGTTGATCGGTATATATTAAAAGTAACACTAACAGAATACGGATTTGTATAAGTGACAGTACCTATCATTGTATATGGTATGTTTGTTCCGAAACAACCAGCAACACTATCTACTAGGTTACTTGGTTGGCTTAGTGTTGTTGGTACACATAGATACAAATATTCCCCAGTTGCCGTCACTGGCATCGTATAATATGTACCAGTTACGTTACTAACTAATCCATTATTTGCCAACCCTTGTACTTGACCTATTGTTGTTAAAGATGTCAACGCACTTTTACCCCAATACCATCTAACCAACCAAGTGGCTGATATTGATGAGTTTATTGTACCGCCTAATGTGTTGAGTGCGGTGATTGTGTATAGTGTTTTTGAACCCAATGTTGTCCTGCTATCGGCAATCGTAGTAGTACCTGCGACACCACTACCTGAAGTTGCTTGTGCGTCTAATATTGTATTTACGCCACTATCTTTGATTATAATACTACCAGCAATCCCTGCATTTACATTTGAAGGGTTTGATGTTGACCAACTGAAGTTTTGTGAACCTATACTTATAGTATCACCAAGTTCATATGTTGATTGTAAGTTGGTGCGGCTAAATGAACTAAAACCAGGGTATTGGTATGGGTATAATAGATCGTCCCACATTTCTTGCATTGTTTTTCCTGAGAATGTACTACCAGCGCCAATACCACCTATTGTTGTAGGTGTTGGTGTGTAGTTAGTATATGTAGCACCACCTGACATCCCACTTAGGGGTGTGGTAAGGATGCTACCATTATTTCTTGTTAGTGTTAAAAGTTCAGTACCTGTATTATATGTCAAGCCTGAAACATCTAAACTTTCTAGGTATGTGAAGTTATCATCTAATTCTGTAAAAGTTAATCTAGAACCTTTAACATTCCTTAAAGTTAATGCCATTATCTATACTTTTTATATAAATATAAATATTAAGCATATTTAGAAAAAATAAAGGAATTTTACCCTAATAAAAGGTTTTGGTGTACTTTTGTATGGTTATCGTTTACACCTTCGTAGTAATAATGGTCAGTTCCGAGAGCATCTACCAGCTCACAAGCGATATCTTCCGATGTCTCTATAGTCTCCAGTATCACATATTCACTATTGGTATGGTAGTTATAATACCCTGCTGGTAGGTTATAACAACAGAAGTCAAATTGTTTCTTCAATTCCCACACGTCGGTATAAGGATCGTGCATATATTTCCATTGCCCGTCGTAATAATCTCTGAGTACATCTTCGGCAATAAGTTGAAACTCTTTTGAGTACAACCTCATTCCCATTAGTGTGTGAGATATTTTATTATCTGTTGGTGAGTCGAATTGGATGGCATAACCAACATTAGAGAAAAAGTCTTCGTCGGCATGTTTAGAACCATTGCAACCATTCTCTTCACTAACGAAGAAAGCACCTTTGGCATCTTCGTAGTTATCCATCATCCTCAGTGCCAGATAAACACCAGCAAGGTCATCACCACCAATACCTATTTGTTCTCCACTATCGGGGTGAGTTGCATATAATATATTTTTACCATCATCATCAATACGATGGTTGATTACTTTCTTTCTATTGTCTCTGATGAGTTCACTTTGATCCATGTGTACTGTATCTGTATGTGCCACAAAGCAGGGGAAGTATTCATATTCACTAACACTACCTTTGGTGAAGTATACATTATTTACAGAATCAACAAATACTTTATATCCCTTTTGTACCCCATAGCTGATGAGGAAATCCACCACTCTATCCTCTTTGCCTGTATATGAAGGTAAAGACAATACTTCTTTCAATAACATTAAATTTTCATCACTCATAATATTTTTCTTTGTCACATAACAAATATACGAAAAATATCTGACATTAACAAACTATTTTATCTTTAATTTGACATTATTGGTTATATTGCTTATATTTATATTTGATGTCGATCGTTAGTTTTTTTAATAAGTTACTTTGTCATACTAAATGTCCTAGCCCCCAAAAAGGTATGGGTGTTACCATCTTACGATATGGTAAACCAAAAGCTGGTACTATCCATAAGGTAGAGAATAATGGCAAAAGTATCTTTATTTCATTGGATGATGTTACAAAAAACATAAATGACAATCTTATTTTCGAAAATAGAGATATTTCTGAGAACGAAAACTGGAAATGTTACACTCTTAGAAAAGACGGCAAATACCACCAAAAAGGTAAATCTTTAAACACTAATCCTTTAGTGATAGGTTTAAGGTATGTTGTACACAATAACATACCGATAAAAGAAAGTTAATTTTCTAAATACTGGTCCTAGTTTTTCCCCGAAATAAAAATAGTTATAGGTAGGGTACTATCGTAATACTTCCTTTAAAGAAACGGTATCTGTTGGGTTAAAACTATGAAGTGAAAAGTAAAAGCAATAGACCCATCCCATAACACTTGACTTCTAATATAAGGCTTATTTCTTATATGTCAACACAAAATATGACAAATGTCAACATTTTAATACAAAAATGAGGAGAAATATTTTATTCATTGATAATGGTACTAGTTTCAGACGACAAATAATTGACATCTTAGTAGATGAGGATGTCAATTTTACCGTTAGAAATTGGTGGGGCATTTTTCCAGAGGTTGATTATAATTTTTGTATATATGATGGTGTTATTTTCTCAGGATCTAAAAGTGATGTCTTTGAAGATGACCATCCACGTGCATTGTGGGAACATTTAAAAGAAGTCCCAAAGTTATTGATTTGTTACTCACAGCAACTTTATTTGTATGACAACTATGACATCCCCGTTGTTAAATGTAACGGTGAAGAAGGAGAGTTAGGAGGGAGTGATGTTTTGATATTAAAAGACTCTAAACTTTTCGAGGGGATAGACTTCAACAAGACCCCCCTAATATACCATTACCATTGGTACATACCCAAAACATTACCATCACATTATAAAATCACAAGTAGTACAGAATTTAGTCCCTTTGCAAGTTGGGAGAACGAAGATGAGAAAGTTTATGGATTCCAATGGCACCCAGAGGTACTACCCCACACGAGAAAGATATTATCGAACTTTATTAATTCGATCTGCCAATAAGTTTTCTTACGTATTTCATTACCGTAACGACGATACCGACAAAATCTTTAGGTCTGTTTAGTGTTTTCACTATTAGCCTCAATAACTCACCCAACAATATCAATTCTCTGTCCCCGCTGAGTAGTAAGTCTTTGATGACGTTGTCTACCCTTTTCAGTATTACACTTCTCTTATCCATCTATAGATAAATATCATTATTATTGTATATTTATATTAAAATAAGTTTATGCCTTCTAAGAGTAAGTCACAACAAAGGTTTTTCAGTATGGTAAAAAAGTGTAAAGACACTGGGGACTGTGCTAGTAAAGATATAGAGAAAACATCTCAAACGATGTCAAAAAAAGACATTAATGACTTCACCTACACCAATACGAAGGGATTACCTGATAAAGTTCAAAGTAACGAAGACTTAATGAAAGAAATTATCAGAAGAGTTATCTCAGAAAAGAAAAAAGAAAAATAGTATTTATCGGTATGTTTTAATGAAAGACATAACTATCTATAAATATTTCATTGAAACCAGCATTTAATATTTCTTCATCATCGGCATCGGGATCTTTATCGATATCCAACCACCCCATAAAGTCACTATCCATCAAGAATACCATAATATCTACATATTCTGTTTCATCGATGGCGCCTGAAGTGTAACTCCAATCAAGATCAAGTGTAAATTCATTTAATGTTGACCACATAGTATCTGGTTGGATGGGGAACTTAAACATATTGTCTTCATTTTGATAGTGTCGTTGTGATTCCGCTCCAAAGGCATCGGCTAACACATCAAAGGCATATTGTATCGTTATGCTTGTTTTTGCGTCTTGATTTGCTTGATGGTACGTATTTACAATTGAATCATACATGTCAGTGGCGGTATCATCAATGAAGTTAACCACATCATCACCATCCATTTTCATGAAATCCATCTCTTCATAGTCAGAACCATATTCAGTATAAAGATATTGACGTATTTCTTGTTTTGATCTGTCATCTAAAAAGTCATCCCACATCTCTTGTGTATCTGGTGCCCACCCACCATAACTATCATACATGTCTGGCCAGTCTTCACCCATCAACCCCAATGCGAAATTTCTTTCATTACCAAATAGGTCACCAACGCTCTCTAAGTCAGTATGGACATAATATTTATCTCCCTCTTTGATTACATCATTAAGGAGGTCTCTTTCTTTGAGTTGATTAAATGCCCAATCTCTCACCTTTTTTGTTTCAGCAGGTTTTAAAGTATGTGCTTGTTCAGCCCCCTGTATTACTGCAGCATCGGGGATGTATTCTCCTGTCTTCATCGAAATGATTGTCGCAACTAAAGGGTGACTCTTTACGAAGTCGGACATATCCCCACCAGTGCCTTCAATATTTAAAGAACCATTTTTGATGTTTTTCATCAGCCATCTCTGTGCCTTCGCTTCACCCATCATCTTTTCTATGGAGTCAAAGCCTAAACTCGATAATAACATCACTGGGTCGTCTTTATATTTCTTATACAACATTGGTGATGCTTCTTCTATCCCTAATAGATTGATGAATCTTTTAAGGTGTAGGTTCTTCTCACTAGCATTCTCTACTATCTTCAGTAGTGCTTCTTTAGGTACTCCTTCATCTGTCAACTCAGTTAGTTTAGAGAGGGTATCTGGGGCATTATATAACGCCACATCATTTAGTGTGAAGTTCAATGCCATTTTGTGGTATGGGTTACTTTTATCTGACTTTTTATTTATCACATAGTATAGTTCTCCATTCTTTTTGTATTGATTGTAGTAACTGTCTTTATCTTTTGTTGCGGTACACCATTTTGTTTCTGCACCGTAAAAACAAGACGCTTGGTGTGACAGTGGGATAATGACCAACCATTTATTATCCTCATATAGTTTAATACCTTGTTTCTTTAACTTTTTGGCTTGTGACGCAGATATTTTATTACTCGCACCTCTAACGTCTTCTAAAAAATCTATCGGCCATGAACCTTTATTTCCTTTTCTAAAATAATCATTAAGGTCTTTATGTCTGAAAGTATCTGGTATATTTTGTTTCTCATGGTAAACCTTAATATTATGTTCCAGTGAGTCCAATACATTATCAACCCTACTATCGGCCAAAAATGACGTAGGGTCGATTACCGCCATCATAGGAAGTCCACTACCCATCATAAGAGTGGCATGTTTAATCCATTCTAATAAGAAAGTAAGATATTTGTGATTTCCTGATGGGTCCATCTTAGAAACGATTTCCACAATTTCAGGGTGTAAATATTTTTTGTATTTTTCTTGTGAATCTGAAAGTCTACTTTCTATTATCAGTAGTCCTTCGGCAAGTAGGAGTTCACTTAGTGTGCTTTTTTTTTTACTTTCGGCAAGGTGAGAACCACCATGCTTTCTTTTCTCTTCCCATTCTCTTTCGTCGGCAGAGATTGCTTTGTGTTCGGATGCTCTATCTTCATGATATTTCTGTACCATCCCTCTAACGTCGATGGGGGATTTATCTATCCCTATCACTTCGTATTCTTCTTTGTCTGAACTACCTGAGGCTCTATCAACTTTCACTAATGGCAAATCCCCAAATCTATTATAGAATTTCTTTTTCCATTTACTTAGAGAGTCAAATCTTTCATCGTTTGATTTGTCGATTTCTCTTTTAGTTCCGTATTGGGTACCTGGAGTTATTAACACCTCCACACCATCACCAAATGACAGATCCATAACATAAGTGTAATCGTTAGGACTACTCACTGCTTCTGTTATCATTGAACGTAAGTCTGATACTTTTATCTTCATATTAAATAAATATCCTATTTTTCTGTAATTGGCATCAATTTTGCCACTTTCCCTTTTAATATTGTAGAACCGTTTATTGTGGGTTGTCCGCTCACATCCGACCCTATTTCTTTAACGACTATCTTTTTATTTTTAAATCTACCAATATATAAGACATCACCTAACTCTATTTCTATTATTAGTTTCTTTTGTTTACTCATATAACTCTGGGTTTTCTCTTCCAAACTCTCTAACCATCACACCTGCCACTGAGTTAGCTTCGTTTTCAATATCAGTACCATCTTCACCTGCACCATCGTATAGTCTATCTTCTTCTTTTTGTTGTTGATGTACTAGTTCATGTGCTATGGAGCGACAAACGTCCACTGGGTGTCTCCCGTTGGAATAAATGTTTATCTCATTGGTATTGGTATTAAACTGTGCGGTGGTTGTTAATCCGTCTCTTGTCCCTTGGAGGTTAATAAAAACATCTCCATGTATCCCCAACTTTTCACATACATAGTCTACAAACTGTTGTATGAGTTCCATTTTATCGATATCCATGTCACTATTTAGTGCCACTTCTTCGTTAATATATTCTTTTATTGTATTTTTAATAAGTTTTTTCATTTTCTAAAACCGATAGGTGTTCTTTGTACGTCAGGTAGTGAAGTCACCAGTTCTGCCAGTTTATTATATTGTTCCATGAACTCACCTTCGCCGCCATCGGTATATAGTAGCATCCCACACAATTCAGTGATTATTGCTTCTGAGTCGGGTACTGCATATCCAAAACTCTTTTTACTTGCCATTTCCTCTAATATATGAACAGAGTTAAAAAACTCATCCAATCTATCTTTACATTCTTTCCCTTTGTCCACTCTGAATTCATTAAGGGCTTTTTTGATTTTATCTTTCATAATTTCTTTTATCTTATATTAAATAAATATTTAGAAAAATCAATAATATTTATAATTGTATTATGGATAGGATTTTGGTATTAAATGCAGATTACCAGCCGATGTCTATTACTCCTTTCGAGAGGGGTATTGGGTTGGTATTTTTAGGTAAGGCTGAGGTTATGGAGCACGATGAGCGTCGACCTATTAAAACAGCAACTAGGAGTTACCGTCGTCCCACCGTCATCCGTCTCATCAGATACGTCATCATTCCATTCAAGAAAGTACCATTATCGAGATTCAACATATACCGTCGTGACGGTCATAGGTGTATTTACTGTGGTGAGAGGATGAACTTAACTTTGGATCACGTATTGCCGAGGAGTAAGGGGGGTAAGAACACTTGGAAGAACTTGGTTACCTGTTGTACTGGTTGTAACATCATGAAGGGTGATAGAACCCCTGAGGATGTTGGTTTAGTGATGAGTCACAGTCCTTACGTTCCAAAGATGATAAACTTCATTCGGAACTACAACGGTCTTTCTCATGAGAATTGGAAGAACTGGTTGTTTTAGATTCTTTTTCATATTCTTCTACTGTTCGGGTGATTAGTTCATCATGTTCCTCGACAATAGTTTGCAGAGCCCTTTTGAGCTGTGTTTCTGTTAAAAGAATCCTTATGGACATCTTATTTATTCGTTAGGTGATATATCTGTTATATCAAAATCTTCAGGATCGCTAAACTCGGGAGTTTCTGTATCTTGTTGAAATTGGTCCATTGCGTCGGCGATGGGTTTAAGATGTTTATTAATCATAAAGAGTCTTTTTTTAAGTTCATCATGGAGTTCTTTTTCTATTTCCAGTTTCCCTATTTGTTCTGCCATTTTGCCAAGACCGTCCATTGTCAATGTAAATCCTTTATGCATTTCATCATCGACATCGCTACGAAATTTAGCTTTCCTATCTGGGGAATCATACCCTTCGGAGGTAGTATTCTCTTTAATCATTTTTTCAACAAGGCTATTTAAGTGTCCTTTTTTTAATATTACCTTTTTCATTTATTCAATTTTTAATATGAGGTTATATAAAATAAATATTTAGTTATTGTAATTTGTCTTTTTAATATAAATTTATTATATTTGTGTATGGAGTTGATTAGTACTCACATTTGTAAGACGATGGATATTGGTAACGCTGGAAATATGTTTGGTGGACGTGTTCTTTCTATTCTCGACGAATCTGCTGCGGCATATTCTGCTCAGTGTTGTGACACTCCGAGAATGGTTACTGTAAAGATGTCTGAATGTGTTTTTAAGAATCCTGTTCGTGTTGGGCAGTTGATAAAGATTTACGGTGAGATTGCTGAGATTGGTACTGCATCGATAACATTAAATATGGAGGCGAGGAGGCACTCTGTTTATACGGGAGAGCAGAAGGCTGTTGTATCGATGGGTATTAAGTTCGTAAGGATTGATGAGGATGGAAACCCCATTCCGATCAGTGAGAGGGTAAAGAAGAAATATGGTTTCAATTAAAAGGTTAATACTATTTACTTTTCTATGGGGTTTTTGTTTGATTGTAGGTACTTTCTCTCAGGATCACGATATAGAATCATATGAATACAGTTATGTCACCAGGGGTGGCAGGACGATACAGGAGAGTACAACAATATACCTTACGACTGCTAGTCATAAGGTTCACAAGGCTTACAAATGGTCGGATGGTTACTATTACATCATCGGCATAATATCGAGGAAGGGGAAGTTTGTATTGCAGACCTTCGATGAGGAGGGGAAAGTGAAAATTAACACCTGCGATGGGTATGAGATAATAAGAAATGTTAATTTAGTGAAGAAAATAGTAATATGTGATGATTACACCCAAATTATCTTCTATGGACCCATCCAAAAATCAACAATAACCTTATCAAAAGAGAAATATTATGAATAGAGAGACTATTAGAGCACTTTTGAAGTCATTGACGTATAAATCACTGTCGACGATATCAACTTTCCTCGCAGCGTGGTTTATAACAGGGAATCTGGCAATCGGGATGACACTGGGACTGTTTGAGGTTACCTTTAAACTATTATTGTATTATTTACACGAAAAAGTGTGGTTTAAAGTCAATTACGGGATGAAATATTCAAAAAATAAGAAAGATAAGAAACTTTTAACCCACGATCACCTAATAGAGAACGGATTCCATGAGATTGGCAACGGAGAAATACTAATGCTACCATTATCGGAACACATCGACCTCATCGCAACAAGAAAAAAGAAGAAATCAAAGAAAAAGACATATTTTAACGTCAAAATTAAAGACACCAACATCGGTAAGTGCAAAAACAGGGGGCATCTCCGACAACTGATAAAATCCCTAACCCGATAATAAGGTTTTTATGCCATATTTATTGTTGTAATGATAATAAAAGTTTTAAAATGACAATATGACGGTATTGAATATAGGAATTACTATACATCTTGACTATTCTGACATCTCCAAAGGGTCTATTTGGTCGTGTGGGAACAGACAAACAATATTTTACCTAAAAAAGACACTCGAACAAACAGGGCACAATGTGTTTTTGGTTGAAGCATCCGCAAGGACAATAAAAGACGAAGAAGCCAAGTTTAAAGACGAAAAAGTATACAAACTTAAAGATATCGGAGGGGCACTCGACATCGTTCTACTGCATGGAACAGAACTATTGACTAATGATGCTGAGAATTTACATAAACTGGGGTGCAAAATCATTAAAATGCAAGGTGGGAACGCCTATGTCTTCCTAATGGAAGCCATTCTATTTAAAGAATCCGACGGTAGGGTTGATAACACCACCGCAACGAGAGACGACCTCATAGATGAGATATGGACGATACCGCAACATGAAAATACATGTTATCATTATTTCGAAATGGTATACCGATGTCCCGTTACGGTAATCCCTCACCTATGGAATCCTTGTTTTTTGGATGAAGCTGCCAAACTATTGGAGAGCGGTAGACCATATAAGGTAGAATATCAGAATAGTGGTAAGAAGGAGAAGAGGGTTTCAATATTTGAACCTAACTTAAACGTTGTTAAGAATGCTCTTATGCCGATGTTGGTTGTGGAGAAGATGTACAGAAAGAATCCAGAGTTATTAGATAAGTTATACATCACCAATGCCTTCAAAATAAGGGAACACTCCAGATTTTTGGAGTTTGCTTTCTCTTTAGACATAATAAAAGATAAGAAGGCGTGGTTTGAGAAGAGGTATCCCATTGCTCATTGGTTGGGTAAGCACACTGATGTGTGTGTCATTCATCAGTGGGAGAATGCTATGAACAATATGTATTTGGATGCTTTACACTTTAACTATCCTTTGGTACACAATTCTCACTTCTGGAAGGACTACGGTTATTATTACGAAGGATTTGACGTTGCTGCTGGTGCGGAGGCATTAAAGAGGGCTATTGAGACTCACGACGACAACTTGGAGGAGTATAAGAAGAAGTCTCAGGAGTTAATATGGAAGCACCACACCGACAACCCTGACAACATAGCGATTATGAAGGAGGTATTATCGAAGTATTCTCGTAGGGGTGGCAGGATGGAGATTGCGGACATCCTTTCAAATAAGGAAGAAGAGAAGCCTAAGGTAAATAAGAAGAAGGGTAAGAATACAACACCGAAGAAGAAGAAGAGGAAGAAGTAACAAACCGAAGGGGTGGGGACGATTTTCGGAGGATTTTTCGACTTTTTTCCGAAGTGAAGATTTTTTTTAAGATGGAATATACATACCAAACAACGAAATATGATGAAAAAAGCACCATCACAATCAATAACAGCAAGTTTATTGCCATGTCTTTCCGTGTGGAAAACATCGATGACGTAAAATCATCACTACAGTGGGCAGCATTTCATCACCCCAAGACATCACACATATGTTCCGCCTACCTATTACGTAACGGAGAATCAAAAGCCGATGACGCTGGTGAACCATCAGGTACTGCTGGCGCTCCTATCCTTAATAAGATAAAGAGTCACGAGGTCGTGGACGTATTAGTAGTCGTCATACGTTATTTCGGTGGGATCAAACTGGGCAAATCTGGACTCATACAAGCATACTCATTCATAAGTAATGAGGTACTAGACATATCGGGTAAGTCAATCATCGAGATAACAGAGGAGATAAGTATCACCGCACCCTATAAGCACCTCAATAAGTTAATGAGGCTACTAAACAGATTTAAACTAACCACCGAAAGTACAGAATCGACAACCACGACGGTAACTTTACACATTAAGTATCCGATAAAGATAAAGACAGAGTTCGTTCCTGAGATACTCAGGTTCGGTGATAAGGTATAAACCAATCGATATGGAAAATAAGGCGGCACTAATAATAGTAACTCACAACAACTGGGATAAGTTAAGTGAGTGTTTGATCTCCATATACAAACACACGAAATTCCCTTATCACATATTCTTAATCGACAACGCCAGTAGTGACCACACCACCATACTCTATGATAAGGAGTACCCACATATGACCATCGTAAGGAATGAAGAAAACAAATGGTGGTCGGGAGGTATCAATCAGGGGATTGACTTGAGTAGTGACTATAAGTATGTTTTCTTTTTAAACGATGATATTGTTGTGGGTAAGAATTGGTTAATAAATCATTTGGTGGCATTACAGAGTCCCTCCATTGCTGGTGTAGGCCCACACAACTCACATCCAAGGGATTCACAATGTTATGACAATGCTTTAACTAAGGAATACGGTAAGAAGTATTTACCATTGATAGGAGAGGATGTTAACCGCCACGACATAGACGAAATGAATAATATAATATACACACATAACAAAAAACATTATCCAAACAATTCATATTTAAATATCATAGGGATGTTGGCATTCTTTTGTGTTGGTTTTAGGCGTGAGGTTATAGAGGAGATAGGATATTTGGATGAGAACCTCATAATGGGAGGAGACGACGACGATTACTGTATGAGGATAAAGGAAGAGACGGAACTGAAGATGGCGATACTCTTGGATACTTATGTTATACACAACGCTGGATCGTCCATCAATAAGAAAGGAGAACAGTGGAAGAAGGACACATACAATAAGAACATGGCATACTTACGGAAGAAGTGGCCAAATAAAAAATGGGAAGAGTAATGAAAGACATATATAAGTTATACGAACAATACTGTGAATCGAAAGACATACCGTTCCAGTTGGACACCAATGTACGTCCATATGATGATACGACATTATTCTGTCCTGCGGGGATGCAACAGTTCAAAGACAGGTTTAGGGAGACAGATGGACAAACAATTGCCAATATACAGTCTTGTTTAAGATTAAAAGACTTGGATGAGATCGGTGACGGAACTCATCTGTTATACTTTAATATGATTGGACTCTTCAGTTTCGATGGAATATCTCTCAAAGAGGCTATAGACTTCTGGATGGACTTCGTGGTTAACGTATTGGAAGTTGAAGTAGACGTTATTACCTTACACAGTGCCAAGTTCGACGAATGGAAATGTTTGTACGACGATTACGGTGTGACATTAAAGGTCGACGACGACTGCCGATGGACCGACGGAGAGATAGGAGGATTCTGTACAGAGTTTTACCACCAAGGAGTAGAGATAGGCAACATCGTCAATCCATTAGGAACATCCATAGACGTGGGATTCGGAATGGAACGATTGGAGACTATAGTAAACGGAGACAAAAAATATAGTCCCGAAGAGATATTACAGTCGACGATACTGAAGATTATAGAGAGTGGATATTGGCCAGGACCACAGAAACAAGGTTACGTCCTCAGAAGTTTACTAAGGAGGTTATACAAACTTGGTGGCACCCTCGACCATCCATTCTTTGAAAAGGAGGTTGAAAGACAAAGGAAAGCCGTGGAGAGATATGATCGTTTGAAAGACAAACACCAATCCCGATCCAGAGAATGGTGGTACGAAACTCATGGTATCAACATAGACGAAATGGACGAAGACGATAATGCAGACTCCATGTTAGACAAAGGAGAATAAATATAGTCGGTACTAAAAAATAGTAGTCGGAAATCCCCTACCTTAGAAAATAGTAGTCGGTAACACATAGGGTTTAATAATCTCATTAAATTTTCCTGGAAATTTTATTTCACCAATTCCACTAATTAAATGTTGAAAATGGTTTTTACCCCACACAATTAAGGTATCCCACAGTCCCATACACTTATGCCAGTGAACTAACTCCCTCATTACCATACACTTACCCCACATCGGCATGGTAGTCCCCCATGTGAAATATTTATATAATCCTTATATGACTATTATTTTTACATTTTAGAATAACATATTAAGAAAACGTTAATATGTCTAAGAGGTTAGTGAAAAAATTATAAAAATTTTATTAGAGGTTTCTGGAGATATAAAATTGGGCAATGGCATCGAACCCCAATTTCCGTCGGTTACGGTTACGGTATGTAAAGGGGGATACGGAGGGCATGAGGGGGGAGGGGGGTGTATATATGGTGTATAGGGGAGGGGGTATCTTATCTGTATCGTATCTATATCTTATCCATATATGGGGGGTGGGTACATATGCGATAATAACATATATAAGATTTCATCGGCATAAAAAAAGGGTATCGTTATGACACCCTCTTTCCTTTGCTTGATTAAAGTCCTAAGCCAATACTAATTCATCAACTACTGAGAATAGTTTTTGGTTATACTCATTAATCATTCTAAGAGACTTAACCTCTCCAGCCTGACGTTCAAAAGTTTCCTTTTTCTTTTCATCAGTAAACTGAGTAGTGATACCACCTCTGATTAGAGACTCTTGTATTCTGTTAGTAACAACCCAACCGTTATTTCCAACATCACCTTGTCTTCTAACTTTAAGGACACTATCGATAATAGGTTGGTACTTAGAACCAGAAAATCTGATATCCATAGCTCGTTGAGCCAACTCTATTTGTACTGATTTATCTAACTCAACATTTTGTAGTTGGATTATTCTGTCCATATTTTTACGGGTAGTATTTACGAACTGTTCAATGTGAGGAACGATATCAAACTCACCCATGTGAACTTGTCTGATAGAACCCATATCTTTATCCTTAACTATCATACCATTGGAACACACCAAACGGAAGATACCAGCCTCAAATCTGAAAGCCCGAGCCCCATTGTTAGAGTTAATAAGAACCATTTCAGGAACTGAATCACCCACTTTAGTTAACATTTCTTGAGAAAGTGTTTCGTGTGAGAAATGTACCATATGGAAGTTGTAATGTTTTTTGGCTGTACCATTAGAACCATTTTGTTTAGTTCCAGTTTCGATAGCCTTAGTAGGATTCCATCCTCTGGATCTCATTTCGTCCACAATGTTCTCAGTAGAAATCGCTTGGTATTTATTAGTTAACCAAGGAGCCTGATCGTTATAGGCTGAAGGAATGATTTGTCTTAGATTGTCGTTTGTTAAGATTTGGTTTTTCATAGTGTTTAAAGTTTTGTTTAAGTGAATAATGTGTTGTTCTTTATTGATAATATAAAGATACGAAAAAGAATCGGCATAACCAAACTTTTAGGTATCTTTTTTTATTTATTTTCATCGGTGTTAAAATATTCTTCAGACTCTTCCTCGTCTATTCTGTTAATAAGAAAATCTATCTGTTCAAACAGTTCCACATCAACATCTAATAGTTGTCTTCTCATTTCATCAATATCTTCCCCTTTTAATGATGGGTATTTTTCTCCAATGGTTTCCACCAATACATTGATTTCGTCATATAATTCCTCTACTCTATCCATAGTTTTATTGTTTTGTTGTATAACAAATATACGAAAAATAATCGACTTTACCAAACATTTTGCCAACTATCTTCACATTTAGTTTAATGTATATGTTATTTCTATATGTGTTGGTTAGGTGCAACAATTTAGAGATATATTAAGGTCAATTACCACCCTGAATTTGGGTTATTATAGACCTAATAATATATAACATATATACGAAAAATAATCGACTTTACCAAACATTTAGTTTAATGTATATGTTATTTCTATATGTGTTGGTTAGGTAGTTTTCTGATTAATCCTAAGGTCTCATTGCCCGATCAACTTATATAGTAAAGATACGAAAAATATTTGACTTTACCAAATTTAATAACACTTATTTTTATTTATTTTCATCGGCAGGAATGGACAGCATGGGCATAAAAAAAGGGTAGCCGTTATGACTACCCTCCAAACAAACTCTGTTGGCATTGCACCAACAACAAACAACTATGATTAAACGTTTTCTAATTCTTTATGGTTAATAAAGAAGTCAGTATATAATCTCTTAAATCCTCTAAGAGTATTATTTTTGTTTTTTCTAACTTGTCTCTCTCTCAGTTCCCCGTTGTCAACCCACTCTTTTGTTTCTTTGTCCCAAGAGTCATAAGAACCGAACACTGTAAAAACGATCTGTTTAGGTGTAACTTTATCCACCCTTATCTTTTTCGCTCTATAGAAAGTCTCTTCACCTATTCTAACATCTGTTCGGTAATACCCTTCTCTGCCGGCATACTTAACGTAATCTCCTTTCACTTCGAACTCAAAACCTTCAACGAACAATCCTTCTAATATTTCTCTATATTGTTTACCGAGATTGGAATACTCTTCGTTAAGTCTTTTCTTCTCGTCGGCACTATCTTCTGTGGACTTCCTAAGTTCACTATAGGTTTTAGTGATCTCTTTCAGTTCATCCAACTTCCCGTCGGCAATATTAGTCAACAGAACCTCTTGAGCTCTGTGTCTCCTTAATAGTGTTGATACTTCCTCATTATTTCTATCTGAGGGATCGAAGTTGTTGGCTCCGTAGTAACCGAACTTTAACTGATAGTAATGTTTTGGTTGTCCATCACTTCTATCCCAGTCGTAATCCTCTCTAACCTCTAAAGTGGCAATACAATCGTGATATTCATCAGTCTTATCGAAGTATACTCTCTGTCCATCCCAGTGGTATTGATATTCGAAGACATCATTAAAGACACGTTGTTTCTCCGTAGTCTCTTCTCCGTGTAACTCCCCCAGTGCTTTCTGAAGTTTTGTGTTCTCCTTTTCGACCTCTACGCTTAAGTTGTTTTGAAGGTCTCTTAATACTAATAATCTTGAATCCATAGTTGTCTTTGTTTTGTTATATAACAAATATACGAAAAGTTTTTGACTTTACCAAATTTTTGTTGTCTTTTTTTCACTCCCACATACTAAACATGTTTGTTCATCTAGTGTGGGTGTATCAGCATCACAGGGTTCACAATCACTATAAGGTAATCCCAATGTGTCGGCAAAATCATAAACTGCACTTGGTCCAGTCTCATCGTATAACTCTACCGCTCTTCTGTATATCTCTTCAGTTGTCATCTTATAGAGTTTTTAATACGTTAGATAATGGTTGAAACGATGGTTTTCCCTCATAGGTATCAGTAACGTACCACACACCATTCTTAAAGAGGTAGATATATTCCACACCCATATTATTTCCATCCTCAAACAATGTCTGTTCATCGGCATGGAAATCGGTTATGTCCTTATCGTTAAACTTGGTATTCTCTATTGAATCCCCCAATGATGAAATGTAACCTTCTTCTGACAATAGATTGTCTATGTCATCTTCTGTGTTGTAGTTCTCATCTAATA
>Ga0208299_1001164_pt1 | contig 20458 bp, 33 predicted proteins | sample 15_taG_FD_184089 | JGI IMG/M metagenome (GOLD analysis project Ga0208299, IMG submission 184089) | Marine viral communities from the Subarctic Pacific Ocean - 15_ETSP_OMZ_AT15312 metaG (SPAdes) (version 2) | ecosystem: Environmental > Aquatic > Marine > Oceanic | place: Pacific Ocean | collected...
GTTGTCTAACTTGTCGGCGTTTGTGGCCAGATCAGCCGTTTCTGCGCTGTCGGAGCGGGTTGCGCTTGCGGCACTTGTAGCTGTAACCGCACTTACAGAGGACTTTGCGTGTAGGTCACCATTGGCATCCCTTACAGCTATATCCCCCGCGCCAGAGCCGACCTTGATGTAATCGTTTTCCCCAGAGCTTGTCCCAACTTTAATCGCGCCATCCGGTAGGGCTGCCTCTTCAGCTACAGGCGTATCCGTTTGAACTATTGTCAGCCTACCGTCAGCGTCAATCGTGCCGTCACCGTAAATTGTTTTAGGCTGGAACTTCCTGTTATCCTGCGAGATCAGAAAAGATGCCTCATCAGCGGGAGCAATCTTTTTCGGATTGATCTTCGCTTGATTACTGATCTTTCCATCAGTAATTGATAAAGGGTCTATGGTGGTGCGGGATGACATTAATTCAGTAAGAATATTTTAATGTGACCCCGCCCTCCCGCTTCTGACACCATTGTATTTGCCGTATTGGATACGGTTCCAGACTCATTGTAACTACCCGCTCCCCCGAACCCAAACCCCTGTGCCGCAGATTTTGCGTAGCCCGAGTCGGTGGAATGGTACACATTGCATCTGCTCGCCCCCCACCTTGAATGACCGCCGTGACCGCCGACCAGAACGCTGTCTGTCATCGTTGACCCTATAACTGGCTCTGTCCTTGTGCCGCCATCTCCACCGGAAACAGTAGTGTCACCCACGCAGTTAGCTGCTGACCCGCCGCTCCCCTCGGTTGCGTAGGCTGATGAGCCTCCCCCCCCAACGGCTTTCAAGACAACCGTTCCTGACGGTGCTGCTGGCTTTCCGGTTGTTGCAGGGACGAGTGGGTATTCCACAATAGAATCCCCCCCGCTACCCGCAGCAACAAAAGTATTACTATTGAGAGTCCCTCCTTTGGAACCGGCATCGCCAGCGGTTATGCGGAGAAGGGCGAGGTTAGTCGCTGTCACGGTGATTGTTCCCCCGCTCGCGTCAGGTGTTCCCGTCTGCACAACTGTCAGCACATCACCAACCTTGTATCCCTCGCCGCCACTAACAATTGTGGGGGTTCCCGTAATCCCGCCCGAAGACGCAACAATCGATACTGTGGCCCCATCGCCGGAACCTCCAGTTGTGTCGAGGTTAGTGGCGGTTGTGTAGTCGCTTCCAGCCGTGGTAACTTCTGCAAAGGTCTTCACCGCTCCGTTACCTGTGACCTCCAGATCAGTAGCCGCATATGCGCCAGCACCTCCTCCGCACCCGCTGTAATCTGTGCCTTCCCAATCTCCCGTCCCTCCCCCTCCTCCTCCAACGGCCTGTATCCGTATTTTAGAGGTTCCTGTTGGGACGAGGTAATAACAAATTCCAGACGCTGTGGACTCAAAAACAGGAGACTCCGCTATTTCCAACGGCTTGTATTCGGGATCAAGGTTTGTTCCGTTTGAGGTTAATATGTAACCAGCCGTACCCTCACGCTTGAGGTTGTCTAAACCTATTGAGTTGCTTCCAACTTCTAGTTTCCCAGAGGCTGAGTTTCGTGTCACCGAATTAGTGAACAGGTTTGAGTCGAGGTGCGCCCCCGTAACAACCCCTGTGTTAATTCTCAGCTTTAAATAGCTCCCCTTCTTTTGAATCCCCACATGGCCCCCAGTTGTCCCTAAGTCTGTGCGGTATAAATCAAAAGAGGTTCCGTTATCACCGAGCAAAGCTATGTTGCCCTCTTGCCCATCCTCGTCTGTGTTCAGATTGGAAGTGCTTCCCGCGAGGGCAGATGCCTTGCCGTTCTCGTCACCTATTATTAAGCTGTTTTCCGTTAAAGCTAGTTTTGATATGTCAATGTTTGCTCCAGCGACAATGCTGTCGTTGTCTACGCTGTCACTCTCAAGCTCTGATGCCCCTACCGAGCCTGTCACCGCAATCGTTGGTGTGGCTCCCGCATTTAATGCGGCCCGTGTTACGTTGCCGCTCGAAAAATCATGTCCTTTTTGGACGGTTATGTTTAAACCCATTTTATAATTCCTTTCGTATTAGATTCTCTCCGGCCAAGGCTCCTACCTTAACCGTGTTAAGCTTCAAGCGGCCTTGAGTGTTTGCTACCTTCAGTTGGACGTAGCGGCCCGTACCCCTAAATTTATATTTATTAGCACTTGATTGGTGTAGGTCAGGGTCAAACCCTTTATCAATTGGGTCTTCGCTATACGTCCAAGTCTCGCTGTTCGCCTCACAGGTTGTAAGGTCAGAGTGACCCCCCGCCGAACAGGAGCCCGTTGGCAAGGTTATATCAGCCCCTCCGGTTTCGTTGGTTTTGTTTACCCCATCAACGATTAAGTCAGAAAGCTTAACGCTGTAGTCCTCCCTGTACCTCGTCAGAAAATCGTTGTTTGTGTTGCTTCGGATAAACGCAGGCTTGTCGAAGGGCTTGTCGTACTTTGTCCGACTAAACTCCTTGCTGGATGCGAGGGTTACACCATCCTCCTCCGGCCCGTCATAAATTGTGGTGACAGTAAATTTGGGGTCGTTAGTTGAAAGATGCAACTCCGCTCCCCTCCACTTCTTCTGTGCAATGCTCTTTGCAGTATAGCCCCGAGTGGTTACCTCGTCTGAAATCTGTTCGACTGACAGACCCCCATCACTTGCTCCAACCTCATCCACAAAGCCACAAACGCCTAAGTCATCATCGTACAGGTTTATATAGCCGTCTGTGGAGAGAAAGAATAAACGCCTCTTGCCTTGGAACTCCATCTCGACAAACTCCTTAACCTTGACCGCGCTGCCGGTATCATAACCGCTCCAAGCCTGTTGCAGTAAGTCATACACAAGCACAGCGTTGTTGCTCGTAGCACCGTCTATGCAAGTCGCAAGGTAGTACCTGTTGTTATACGTTGCGGCTACAGCTTTGCCAGCATGGTTCCAGTTGATGCGTTCAATAAGCGGTTGTATAGCCTCCGAAACGGGCTGTTGGACTGCTGTAATCTTCCCGTTAGCTGCAACCGACAGGGAGCAAACGCCCTTCTTGCTGGAGAGGAACCAAATGTCGCTGCCCACTTGGATGGTTGACTTGAAGCTGACTGCCCCAAAATCTCGCGTGACCTCGTCGAGTACCGCATCCGACAAGTTCCCATATATGTTGGATACCATATATATAGAGTTGCTTTTAAACGCAGCTAAAGTTGTGTTGTTCAGCTTCTGAATGGCAACAAGATCATCCTCGGAACCCTGTTGGATTCTGAAGGAACTCATTATAGGGGCATAGCGTGTGTACGAGAGGTAGTCACTCACCGCAACCATGTCCTTGTCAAAAGGGACAAGCAGCCTGTTAGCAAAGTATAACGCACTATCGCTGGCAGGGATGGGCTCTGTTCCATCGCCCTCGTCGTTTTCATCCAGAGTGGTGTCTGTGTCCTCCTGCGTGATTGAAACAAAGCCAGTTTTAATCGACTTCATTACGAGTGGAGGCAATGAAGCCCCCCGCATCATCACAACTACATTGAAGCATTGAACAAACGAAACATCCGCGCTGATATCGGGACATATTAGTTTCTCTGAGTGAGCCCCGTCCCTTGTTGCGTATGTCCCGCTGCTGCTTGCAACAATTAAATGCTCACGGCCAGATGGGTCACGAAACACCCCAGCCCCATACACCTCATTCCCGTAGCCAAAAATCTTATGACCCGCATCTGACCAGTTGTCCTGCAAGGCGTTTTCTACGTCTAGAGGGTTGTCTCCGGCATCAGTAGTTCCTGTCGCTTTAAAGAACGGGCCTAAGCTATTGCTGGCTGGGCCTGCCGTAGCGGCCAGAGGCGTTGAACCGTCCGTTGTTGTGGTGTTTGGATCACCTACGTCCACGTTGGAGAAGGAGGGGGTATCTCCGGATGTGTCCACCTTCCTCCCGCTATACAAAACGTAGTCGCCGCTGGAATAAGAAACCGTATCGTCATAGGTGGAGGCGGCCTTGTTGCTCCAAGGCATTTTTTTAATGCCTGCCCGAGTCTCGGCAACCCCGTTAACGAATCGCTTGTTAACAGCGTTGGCAACGTACCCTTCCGGCAACTGGCTTGGGTCTAGCCGCGAGTTAACCCCGATAAATCCGGTGTCACCATCTACTATAGCCTCATCAATTGGCATTACTTCAGCCTCACCACTTTATTCAACCTTGCCACTTCCCTCAACGCTGCCCGAGTGAACTCGGGTGCTGCTTGTGCCGCCCTCGGAAACTGGGGGTGATCGGTCAGGGTCGAGACTCCATTCAAATCCCTGTACTCCGTTGTCCTGCACCCCGCCGCGAGCAGCAGCAATGGCAGCGTCAATTTCATCAAGCTCCTCCTCATGCTTTTTCTCCGCTCTCGCTTCATTCAACGCCTTGGCTACGCTCAAAAAAAGCCGCTCCAATACAGGGGCGGCCTTGAGTAGCGAAACTATAGCCGCAAGGATTCCCCCCATTAGCCTTCCACTTTTTCCTCCACCTTGGAGATGCCGTGGCGAACAAAAATAGCGAGGATCGATGTGGTTGCGATGCTTATAGCATTCCCAAGCTCAATCTCCCCTGTTGCCCATCCGGCTATAGCACTCACCAAGCCCGTTACACCGCCCCAAAAACTTTTTGACTTTAACATATTATATTATTCCCCTTTGCCCTTAAACATATAGTAAGTCTTGCCCATTATATACACCAACATTGTCGCAGATATGCTGACCTGTAGGAGTTGTGATAGTTCAACGTACCAATTACCAACGCCGACAATTCCGGCGGTGGAGACTTTCCCGAGATCAGCAAAATCCGAAATCATCAGTCTACCCAATAAGCTCGACTAGTTCGACATCTCCAGTTCCAGTTGCTGCACCAATATAGTCGCTAATTACAACAGTAGTGCTGCCAGCAATTTTTAGCGTACCCGAAGATCCAATCGTATAGTCTCCAACAGTTGTTGCCTTGTTATTAACTAACAATTTCCTTCTACGTTCGTTATAGGCAACAGTATTAGCTTGAGCTAACCCGTTTACCGCACTTGCTATTTTTACATTATTCATCTTTTACTACTTCTGTTTCTAAAACTTCCTGCGATCCTCTTGGTTGTTCATCCAACCCACATTCCTGCATTATAGCACGGGCTGCGTTTGTGACAACTTCATGCTGCTGCCGGTTTAAGTTCGCGTTTCCACTCGCAGTATATAGTACGTCGAGTGCCTCCTTAACTTTGTTCTTGTCCATTTTAGTATGTAGTTACCTTCACCTTCCTTACTTGCCCTTCCTCTCTTATTAGAGAGTCAAGCTCCAAGGAAAGTAATCCTTCTGCCTTCTGCTCCTCCATTTCAGCCGGAGTGCCGTTGGCAGTTAAATAGTCTGTAAATATACCTTGCGTGAGGTAACCTAAAAATCTTGTGGGTATCTCCACTTTATCCCACTCGGTATCAACGAAACCGTTTCCGTCTGTTCCCGTGTTCGCCGTGTAGAAGTTTTTCGAGGAATAAACTTGAGAGTTGGGGGGGTATGATGCCTCGACATAAACATCCCCTGTTAAATCTGCGCGAGCCTTCCTGTACTCAACGTAAACGGTCTTTTTGCTTCCGCGAGTGTATATGTACCTCGTCCCATCGTCGTACAGCCTGTAGGTCTGTGGAACGGCATCGATGTTCAGTAGAGGGTCTTTATCGTACACCTCTATAATTTCCCCCATGCCGCTCGTTAGCGTGAACTTGTCAGCCGTGGCTGTGGTAAGGGCCGCAACCCTCACTAGCTCCGGCCATGCAGCAGAGGGGTAGGCTATAGCCAAACGCCGGTTGGCCAAGTCCCGTACCTGTTTGAAAAAATGATCGGGCAAGTTGTCCCTGTCCAACCCTGCGAGTTGAGCTACCCCGTAAAGTACAGTTCCAAAATCAAGAGCTAACATGAGCTATATTTTTTGCTATACTTCGGCGTTGAGGCGTATCCGATTTGAAGCTTAGTGCCTTTGCTGTTCACCTTGCATTGGGGATTGTCGGTGAGATAATTGCCCATAAACTGCTTGTCTCTCCAGCAGTCATAACCAAGTCTCTGGCCCCAATAGTGATAGCTGTCGGCACTAATCTGTGCCTTCATTTGGCCAAGCCCATCGACGGATTTTCGCTCCTTATGGTTGGTTTGCCCGAGCCGCTTTTGAGCGGCCCGAGCTATAACCTTTTGGCGATTCCAACCCGTCTTGAACTCCTTGAGCATCCCATCGATTAGGGACTCATCAAGTCCATCAAGACTAACCAGCATATTAACCTGTGGCTAAATCTGGAGCGAATTTACCAAAGCCCTGCGGTTGCTTAATGACAAGCGAGGCACAGGCTTCAACAATGCGGCCTTCACCAGAGCCAGAGTTAGGAACACTCTGAACTCTCGGCAACATACCGTAACGAATTTCAACCATCTCCATTGGGATAATATATCCGGTTTGGTTGTCTGGAGTGAAGTTATCAACGTGGATGTTAAGCGTCCCGAAATCACCCTCAAAAACCGTGATTGTGTTTTTGAACGTGGAAGCTCCCAAGTCTTGATTAAACGTGCGAACTTGAGTCGCGGCCATCGCGTTTGTGTCTGGGGTTGCGTCCTGCGTAATCGCTGTTGCCGTCAAGTTAGTGAAACCACGCTTGATTTTAGCACCACAGATTAGGTCGAACGAACGAACATTTCCGGTAACTCCATAGATAGACTCCAAAACATCTTGGATAGCTGTTTCAGTTAGAAGTTCCGTCCCTGCACCAGCAGAAACATCAAACGTGTTTGCCGCTGGCGTTAAATAGGCAGTTGGGATGTTTGCATCCGTTGGAGCCCCAGCTTCTGGAGCATTGTTAACCCAGCTTCCCATACCTCTGGTTTTGTAAGGCAGGGTGCTTGTCTCCCTGACAGGCTTGTTGTTGGACAGGAAAGTCTTTTCCATGTCTCGCTTCAATTCCACCGTCTTCTTAGCAACACCTTGAGCGAGCAAGTTTTTGCCGCCTACAGGGTTCGTAACTTCAGCAGCCAGCGGGGATACCTTGGTAGCCCTGCGGAAATACTGAGCGTAGTTAGACAACTCATCACGCTGGCGAGCATGATTCATTATCAGCGGCTCATAGCCAGCACCGTGAGTCGTTGACTCAAGTGAGTCGTCTTCACCGTCCTCGTCCCAAGTGCCACCATCATAACCCAACACACTTGACGCTGTGTCTGCGTGAGTGCTTGCAGTCGTTGTGGCGTCTTTGCCGTCCTTGAACCCTTCAGTTGTCGCACCCTCGTACTGGTCTGCTGACCAGCGGTGATACATATTGCCAAGGTCTTTGCCTTTCGGGGCAAGTGAACTCAGCGGCGTGTCTTTTGCGTCTATTAGCGAAATGTAATCCGCTAAGTCTTCCCGTTTACTCGGGCCTGCTGTTTTCGCGCTTCCATCTCCTTGGAAGTCGCTTTCAAATAATTGAGCCATTAGATAAAGCCTTTCATTAATTCAGTTAGTGAGTCTCTATCCCTTCGTTGAGTGAAGTTTTTGACTGCGTTCGACTTTGCCTGCTTGTCTTTGCTAACAGACCTCTTTGCCGCAGTTGGCTTGGTTGGCTGTGCCGGTGCTTTAACTACTGACTTCTTCTGGCTTCTTGAACTTTGTAGTTCTTCGTATGCCATCAAACCCAATTGATAAATCGTAACATCAGCTTTCCACTCGGCATGACTTTTAATCTCTGGACGATTGCGAACTATTTCCATAGCTTGCTGATACATCGGATGAGATCGATCTTTCCAGTAAGGAAAAGCTGTCTCCACTACGCTTGAGTTTTCACGCTCCCGCAGCAAATAATCCTTCCTTCTTGGTAAGTCCCTTAAAGCCTTCCTTGCTTTCCGCTTAATGGCCAAAACGTCTTCTTCGGAATAATCCTTGTCGCCTTGAACAGTCCCGTTAGGGTTGTCCTCGGCCCAATCATATACCTCTTGAGCTTCTGTGAGTTTTGACTCCACATCCTTAACTGTTACAACGTCCGAATAAGGAACATTGCTGTTAACGACAGCAGGAGACTCATCCCCCTTCTGCTCAAGCTGCGCCCGTAGGTCTGCCACTTGATCCTCAAGAGAAGAGACTTTACCCTCTGCCTCCTTGCGGATTGCTGTTAGCTTTCCAATGCGCTTCAGAAGACCGTCCTGCCCCTTGCCGGACTCGTCATCTTCTTCACTCTGAGAAAGAACTTCTGACTCGGTTTCGGAATCTGTTTTCTCCTCGCCACTCGGCTTGGCAGATTCGTCTACTTCTTCAGTACCCTCTTCAGCTTCATCTTCGGCGGGGTGCGTAGGCTCGGGTTCACTCGCCTCTTGCTCCGACTCAAAGAGCGCGTCTGGCTCTAAAATCCGGTCAAGTCCCGCTTGGTCTAAAAGACCTCCTATATTCTGCTTCAGCCCTTCCGTTGCTTCCTGCGACTCGGGCAGCGAGTCGCCAGTATTCTGTCCTTCAGCCATGCGTTAAGGTGCAAGATTCCTCGCCAGCGTTTTGGTATAGGCAAAACACAGAAAACCCCCACCGCTATACGCCGAGGGGGCTCCTTTTCCTAACAGGTGTGTTATATAAAACCTGTTATACTATGTTGTAATATAATCTACCTGTTTATTTTCGCTTCCTTTACGGCATCGTCGATGACTTCCTTGATCGTTATCAGCGCATCGATGCGGCCACAGGCGTGAGCCCTGTCATGGCTTTCTATGCCTGTTCCAGATATAAAGGCTATCTCTCCGGTTATAGAGTCTTGTATTAACAAATCCACTCCCTTGAGCGTGTCATCCCCGTTTCCCGAGGCCAGTAGTGTCTTCAGTTTGCTGTTGTCTATACTCATTTACTGCATTGGCTTTACGCCTATTTTCCCTACCATAGAGTTTTGCTGCTGCTGTATCTGGAATTGCAGAGACTGCGTGTAGTTCTCCAGCAGAGCCTTGAATTGCTCGTCTTCCTGCATCTGTCCCTGCGCTTTCGGGTTGGACTCAATTAGCTGCTGAACGTATTGCAGCTTGCTCTGTGCAGCGGGGTCTTTCTCTTGGTAGTTGCCCTCAAACCCTTGCATCATGCTGGAAAGCTCTGCCTTCATTTCGTTAAACATCTTCTGTGAAGCCGAACCTTGATCGATGAGTATCTCGTCTGCCATCTCCGGAGCCAAGCTGCTCACCATTTTTTTGATGAGTGTGTTTCTCTCAATCGATCCACCAGCGTCAAGTGGCAGCAGTTGCTGCGCTATAACCTCCAGCTTCTTCAGGACGTAATCGTCGTTCATGTCCCGTGCGTCAAACTTCATAATGAAGTCCGGCAGCGTGTTTAGGTCGCTGACTTGAAGGGGAACCCCCGTGACCCGCTGCATATCCTCGGGGGATAAGTATTGCAGCGTGAGAGCAAGCATCTGCTGGTAGACTTCTGTCCATGCAGCCAACCAGTTGTTGACGAGTGCCTGCTGCTTCATCGTTGTTGTCAACGGGGGTATATTCGCGTGGGGTAGCCCGTAATACTCCGCAACATCATGCAGTATCATGTCTATGCATTGCATCGATGTTGCAGGGACTCCAGCCGTGAGTTGTAGCGGTGAGTAGTCGCCAACCTTCGACACGGGAACCATTATTGCAGGGCCAAGGTTGTTGACCATGCCGAGCCTGCGGTTGTACTGAATCGGCGGGATAGTCTCCAAGCTAGTCCGGTCAATTATACTGTCTCGCTGCGCCTTTAGCTCGGCCTGTTGACAGGCACTAACCTCCGCAACCCCTCGACTCTCCGTTATAGCCCTTCGGCTCGGCCTCTCCCTCCTGTACTCAATAAATGGGTACTGGCCGTGGGCGTAGTCAACAAGCTCATGCTTGGCGTATAGAGGCTCCTCGCTGTCGTTCCTTGTGGTGTAGGGACTGAACACCGTGCAGTAAATGCCTGCCACATCGTCCTCGTTAAGCTGCCGTGTGTAGGCGTAAACAACTTCAATGAGGTTACGGGTGTCATCCGGTAACGTGCCGAGAGTGTTCACGTTTAGACTAATGCCGTTTGGATCAGTTGTCTTGCCTGCCGTCTCGACAGCCTGCTCAACAAACTCCTCGTCCCATCCCTCGTCGCTAATCTTGCTGCGAAGTTCCACCTCCGTCATCAGCACCCTGCGATATATAACCCGAGCCTTCTGAAGCTCCACGGTTTCAGTTGGGAACACTATGTCCTCGTAAGGCTTGAGGGCGACACATACTGGCTGGTTCCTGTTAACCTCCGGCATGGGGATTTCCGTTTCACCCGTCTCCCGTAGCTCTTTAACCATCCTCAAGGCTCGCCTCTTGCGGACGTTTGGAACCAAACCTATAAACAACTCGGCAACTTGGTTGGCCGCTTCCGGATTCTGGATCATCTCTATAATGTCCTCCGTTAATCCGATCTCCTCACCGCCCTGCTGTGCCATTGCCTGCAACGCTTGCAGGGTTATCTTTTGGGGCTTTAGAATCTGGCTCTGCTCCCAGCCTACAAACATAACGCTGTAGCCGTAAGTCAGCCCGTACTCGCCAAACAGTTCAGCCTCCCGCTGAAGCTCGTTGTATAGCCGCGAGCCGACCAGCCATCGAAACAGCGTGTTGAGTGCTGATGCCGATTCTGTGTCGCCCGTCTCCACGGGGTTGATTCGCACTTGAGCCCGTCTAAAGGCTACCATCAGTAAGTCCAGTAAGTTGCGAACAACAGAGTCAACAAGCCTCACCCTTGTGTCAGCCGCGCCCTCCCACGGGAAGGCTTGGGCCTCGTCGGTTGCGTGTTTTTTAAAGTCGCTGGTCTGTGAATCCCAGAGGGTTAACCGCTGCTTGTCGCAGTAGTCCAGCCGCTCGGACGTAAACCCTTCCCCAACCGCTCGACGGTACTCGTCATGCAGTTCCAATATATCGGGCTTCTCAGAAGCCTCTGCCAGTTTATCTTTCATTCAAGTCAAATACCCTAATTAAATCTTCCCTATAAATTTTTCGCTTGCCCCCATCCGTTGTATACGTCTTGAGGGCTCCTGCATTCGCTAATTTCTGCAAATAGCTGATGCTTAATCCCAAAGAAGTTGCAGCCTCTTTGAATCCCATAAATACACATTCATCCTTTAGTATAGTATTCATTAATAACCCCCACCAACACCGTGTGCTTTCCAAGTTTGCCCGTCAACGTATATCGGGTCATATGTCAAAAGATACCTCAAGCAATCGACAAAATCTTTCCACTTGTTTTTGTCACCGCCAGCGGCAGTCACCTCCTTCATGCAGTCGATTAGGTTCCCGCACTTCTCACTTATAAAAAGCGATGGTTGGTTGCATACGCTCAACGGCTCGTCGATGTTATAGTTTAATTTCTCGTTTATTAGGCTCAACCCCTGCTCAACAGGGAGCCCTGCGGCCTTGTAGAAGTCCAAGCCTATTTCCTCCAGTAAGTCTATTAAAGTCTCTCCCCCCTCGGCTGTTGCAGCCGTACTCCCTCCGGCTCGGGGGTCTATCAGCCTAACCTCTATAGTCTCGGCCCCCTCCAATTCCTCAATGATTTCCTTGTACTCCATCAGCCCCCTGCCTTCCGGCTTCGCCGCCTGCCCTATGGCTCCCTCCGGCTTTTGGGCGGGTATAGCCCATTCCCCATACGTCTCAAGGTCTGGCCACTCACGATAAACATACATATTCCCATCACAATCAACCCGTAACCAAAGCATAGACCAATTGCGACTCCCAGCGGGATCGACGCACATATAGTTCGTGCCATCTTCCGGAATCCTGTCCGGCTTGATGATGTGTGTTTTTCCAAACTTAGGGAAAAAGTTTCCCGCCGATTTATCTGTGTAGCCGTAGGCTCGGATTTTGATTTGTGTGGACGTTTCACCGGATAACGTCCGTTCCATTTGGTCATACGGGTTGTAGGGGTTAAATTCTGTGAAGAAGAACATACAAGCCTTCTTCTGGTCGATGCATTCCATGATGTATGGCATCTCCCCCCTCTTGGCCCCAGCTACTGTCGGCTGGTTCTCCAGCAATGGTGCAGGGCGCGTCTCTCTGATTTCTGCACCGTTAACGAATGTGCCGAATACTGGAGTATAGCCCGTTATAGGGGTTGCCGTTACGAGCATCTTGCCCTTACGGGTTACAAGCCGATAGGCAGCGGTAGAATACCATGTATGTGGAACCAGTTCATCGAACCATATAGCGTCCGCTTCAAACCCTTCTAGCACATCGAGGGGCTGCTGGTATGCGTTGAACCAACATTGCGATCCATTGGGGAAAACGAAAGTCCCGTCAGAGAAACCGTTTTTCTGCGTGTACTTTACGTTCTGAACTTGCCCCCGCTTCATCTTCTTAAATTCTTTGGGGAGCATCTCGTAAACGGCAGGCTGCTGATCCCGTATGCTGCTCTGGTGCGTCATGCTAAAACAGGCGACACGCGCCCCAGCGACACTCGCCAGTAGCTGCACCACATACCATGAGGCGAACGCCGTTTTACCGCTCCGGTTTCCTCCCGAGATCAATAGCTGATCATGCCCGTCAATGAGCTTCTTTGCGTCCTTCCAATGGGGCAAGACTTGCCTGTGATTGAACGGATCATCCCTCTCGGCCTGTATAAGCTCCTCACGATCCATGAGGAGAGACACGGTTGCCTCCCGCCCGTGTTCCTTTTCGTAGCCGAGAATCTCAGCCTCGGACGGCCTGTAGATTGTGGGATGATCCGTTAGCTCAATCACAACTCAAGGCAATGAGCCCCCTCCATGTCTATGAATCCGTTAGCCCTCCGTATGGGGGTAGGGTCGTTCACCGTGCGAGTGGTGATAGTCCTTTCGGTTTTCCATTTTTCCACCCTTTTCCAAAGCAGTTTTTTGCTGTTAACCAAATGCAGAAAACCAATAAATGGAACGGATAAATAACTGGCCGCTCTCCGGCATCTCTCCAGTTTGGCAGCCGTTACCAGCCACTCACCGTTGTAGTCCAAAAAGAACCCGTCAATATCCACATCGTAGCGGCACTTAACCTCCACCACAGCCCGTAGCTCCTTCTCCTTCACAAGCACCCCGTCAGCGTATGCCGCCGAGCCCTTTGGAGTCTCAACGTAGTCCATGCAGAACCTGTCGGAGAAGGCGGCCATCGCCCGTCTCTCATCCCCGAGTGACTTCTGGCCCCGAGGCGTGAGAACGTCAAGCGCAGGCATTATTTCTTCTTTTCAGCCACCTTTTTAACCTCACCCAGCTTCACTTCAACCTCCTTGCCCTTGGCAGCGAGGATTAGCGATGGAAACGGTATGTCCACCGCGAAGTAGGGCAGCTTAATGTTAACACCTTCAGCGGACAGCTTGGCATCCGGTAACACACCAGCCGCCGCGCCCAGACAAACCGAGGGTATACGGCATTTAAAGGTTTGACCGAATATAGTAACCCTCGGGACAGGCTTGAGGCTCGCCCCTATGGTTTCCGCACTTGCAGTCGTTGCGAACAACACCGCACCAATAGTTAATATTAATCTCTTCATAACTACTTCCAAATTTTATTGTGAACCATGAAGCCAATGATTCCGTAGTTGGCCAAGTCCATCCAACTGTCGCTCACAGACTCATGGTTCACACCACTCTTGCCCAACAGGTTCTTGAGCCTGCAAATCTTGTCCTGACTCCGGACTATAACCCCTTGCTCACCGCTTATAATTATATTGGCAGAGCCATAGTCCTCCTGCTTCTGATCCAGCAGCCTCACAAACTGCACGGCCAGTTTCATTGCCTCCCGCCCCATGTCGGTCTTCAAACCAAGGGCAGCCACTACCTCGGCCACATCAGTAGCCGCCTCGTCACGCTTCTTCATCGTATTCTTCATCGTATTCTTCATCGTTTTCTACAAAGTATTCTACACCCAAGTGGTAAACCAACTCCCTCGCCAAACCCTTCAGCACCACTCCCCATATGGCATCCTGTGGCAAGTCATACTCCTCGTAAGCCCTATGTATTAATGACATGACCTCGTTCTCAAGCATCGAGCATTGCTGCTCTAGCGGATTTTTCTCTTCTCCCATCGCCGCCACTCCGCTGTCAGTTGATAAATCTCCCCGTCCTTTGTAACCTCTATGTCCTGCCCCACAGACCATAGCCTATTGTTACGCACCTTAACCCTGTACTCCGTACCCCCACCCTTGCAAACGAGCAGCCCCAGATTTCTGGGCCTCAAGGCTACCCGCACCTTCTCCGGCCCTGTCGGCTCCGAGAAGTGTTTGCGAGCCAACTCAACCCCCTCCTCAGTCACCATGTAGCCCACATTCGGCCCCACTTTGCGCTCCTGTATGTGAGGGGCAATGTCCGGCACAGCCCGTAGCTCATCCTCCGTAACGCTTAACGCTTTCACCACTTGAGTCACCCATGTCCTCTTCATCGAAAAACTCTTTGTTGATCCACTCATCTATAAGCTTGTTCGCAAAATTAATGTCTATGGATTTGTGACTCTTGGCCCGTACAGCAATGCCCTCCGAAGTCTCAAAGGCCACAGCGTGAATGCCGACCCCCGCAGGGTTGATGTACCTAAATACATACCAGCCGTCACCTCCTTCGTCTCCCGCCATCTCCTCCTGCAATCCGATCATCTAGCTTGTTCAAAACCTCCTGTGGAGCCCAATCATCCAAGCCTGCTAAACCTAAATAAAGCTTCGCCCCGTTTCCGGCAAAAAACTCCGCAACCTCACTCTTGAGGACGGCCCCCAACATCGCTTTCCCATCCTTTTTAAACTTAATGTTGCCCTTCTCATGCCCCATGTAATAGTCCTTAACCGCCATCTCCAGAACGCTCAGAGCCAAGTCCCTCGCCCCCTCCTCATTCGTAATCTCCATTTCCTAAAGCAAGTGGCTTGGTGTTCACAATGAGGTACAATGCAACCTCGTCCGGAACTCTCTTCCGACTCTATTCCAAGCCTGCTCAACCATTGTTCCCCCAAGAGGTACACCGTGACCAATGCGGTTGAGCTAAATTGTTCCCCGCACACCGCAATGACGGGACGGGGTTTAACGGGAGGTTGCAGCCCAGCATCCTAAACAACGTAATATTGTCTGCCTTTCCAACAGACGGGTTTATGTTATAAGTATGCACCCGTTAAATCTTAGACCAATGGGGTTTGTGTCTCTTTTTCATAAAAAAATCTATAGGCTCTGACCCGTCCCAATTTCCCCGCTCACCAGATCGTGACCCCCCCCGCCCCCTCTGCGGTACACGCCTAACACGCTGATTCCTAGTGGGTTGGATATATACCTGTACTGCCTTTTTCGCACAATAGCTATTATATTTACTTCAGCCACTATTCGCCTTTATCACTCTTGATATCAATGACTTGGGTGTCCTTGTTCGCCTTCTTCATCTCGTCGAGCTTGGCTCCGAGGCCAGAATGCGTAAGCCCCTTATGGTGAACGACATGGCTCACGTTCTCTCCATCGAGTGCAGCCTTCTTGTCGACGGCGATAGCTATGCTGACGGGTATCTGACTCAAGGCCAACTTATCAGCCTCACTCACCAACCTATCGCTCAGTACATCGATGGCCTCGCCCAACTTGGTGCTTACTCTTTTCTTCCACTTGCCTAATTCCTCTGCATTCTCCGCACAGATTCTGGCTATGGTATTGGTTGCGGCTCCCGTCTCGGCGGTGATCTGATTATAAGATTTGCCGAGCTTCCTCATTTCAAGGATGCGCTCGTACTTGACGGGGTCGTAACGCTTGTAGCTCGTTCTATCGTAGTCTACCCCTGCTTTGGTGTTACGCGCCACAAACGGTGTTATACCTGTTAAGCTCCATTAAACCATCTAAAGAAACCCACGGGCTGTCCATGAGTTAATCACAAGGTCACCCTGTCTTGTGGCTATAGCTCTTGCTTATAGCTTTCAGTTCGTTGTGTATGCGTTCGGCAGCGTGACCGTGTACATTCTGCTGTGTTGCGAACCTCTTGAGCCCCTCGATAGCGCAGCGCACCTCTGAAACGTGAGCCCTTCGTGATCGAGTCTCTGTAAGCACCTCACGGCCATAGGCGAGCCAGTAGTGAATGCTACCGAAGTGAGGCGGGTCATAGTAGGCTTTGAAGTGGAGCTTGTTCTTCTTGCCCCAAGTCCCTGCGGGGTTAACTCCTATGCCGAGTCGAGCGGATGCCTCCTTGTTTGCCTCCTCGTCCACCACTAGTGACCGAGCCTCGTCCCTGTTCTCGCGTAATGCCTCCTCTAAGGCATTTGTATCATCCGCTGGTCTGTCCATGTACCTCAACTACCTAAAGCTCCTTAGAATCAATCCTTGAGCCTCCCTTGCGTATGTATAGCTTTATAGGTGAGGGGTTCCTTCCCTCTTCATGTCTCATCCAAACAGGAGCCCGAGTATTGTGCCTGCTAAAAATAAAACCCACAGGCCGTGTACAATTCTAATTGCTAATGGTGTTTCGTAATGCGTCATGTTCTGTCCTCAATTCGCGTTATTGTTTGTCTCTCATTGCGTAACTCACGCAATCAATTTCAACCACTTCGTTCTCACCTCTGATCATCCGATCAGCTATGCGTACATCGATTTCCGAAATGTCGTTCATCGACAGGTTGGAAGTGATCACCGTCCACTTGCCCAGCCTCTGATCCAGCATTGAGGCAAGTTGTCTTTGGCTGAACTCTGTAGCGTACTCTGCACCGAGATCGTCTAGGACGAGGAAGTCTGCATCGGCACATGACTGAAAGATGCCGAAGGCTCCGCTCCTCATCTCGTTACACATCCGGCTAAAGCTCTTAAACAGCCCGTGCTTCACCATGTCCACGCCTGCCTTCCTATACCATTGACCCTTGTTCTCCCAAGCCTTCCAGATTCCTTTGGCGAGGTGAGTCTTGCCTGTTCCGGAGTTGCCTATGAGCGATAGCCAGCGAGGGCCAGTTTTCTTGTGAGCCATATCCCTCCCAAACTCGGCGGCTGCCCTCAATGGCTGCATCAGCGCAACATCCATGCAGGGTTGGAAGTCGCTAAAATATTTCGCCCACCTTTTCATTTGATCGTTTGTTAACGGCTCCCGAGTAGTCGGCCTTGGCTTTCGCGTTATACCCGCTGTTATTTGTTTTATTGTTTTTTGTTTTGTTGTCATTGAAGAAAACCCCCGTCCAACCATTGGCTATACTCTTCTCAAGTGCATCGATGACGAGTGCCGAATTGACGATAGCGAGCTTCGACATTAACTTGTCCATCGACAGTTGGGTAATCCGTTTGCCGATCTGCATACGATACTCGATGTACTCGACAAGAGCCTTGAAAACTAGAGGACTGTGTAGCTGTCTCTCCAGCTTGAACCCTATACTCTTATTGTTATTATATTTATATAAATAAAGGGTGTCTTCCGGTTTTGTGAACACCTCCGGAGTAACTCCCGCTTTAAACGCAACTTTCCCTTTAGATTCCTGCTTTTTAGTCTCCTCACCCTTGCTCGGTTTACTCACCGGCAACGCACAGTCTGCTGACCGTGTACCAACAGGGTAACCAGTAGCTGCTACCCACTTAGTCGCAAGCTGCTCACACTCTACTCTCGTCCTGTTCGCAAGAGGTTCATGCTCACACCAATCGCTCAACGTCCTGCATCCTTGTAGGACTGAGCCATGATCCCGCTTGCACCATGCACCCGCTTCGGTGAAGGACATTTCAAGGGTGTTTCTCAAGACATGGTAAACGCAGAATCGGGCCGAAACGTACTCCCTCTTCTTGCAGGGCTTGTATATATCGGCGGCAGTCAGCCCGAAGTGATCAGCTATAATTCCGACCAACTCAGGAACGTCTCGCCGTTTGTTTATTATTGTGAATTTCATTTTTAAGAGTAAGAGCGTGATGCAGTATTAATGCAGCATCGCAGGTTTTAAGTGTTAGTTTTAGGTTGGGGTATAGCTCGTCAGCCTTCGCCTTCAGAGCCCTTTTGTGGGACGCTTTATCCTCCTGCCTTGGTAGGTTCAAGGGCTTCTGCCATGTCTGTGGTCGAACAAGTTCAACCTCCGAATCCATGCCGTGAAGGACTCCGAGAATTATTCCGAAGTTGACTCCGAAGTTGAACATCCTCGAGGCGGGGTGAGCCTTGCCTATATAGCCGCACACTTTTTCAACGTAGGCCACATGAGGGTTAAGGGCCACAAACAATTCGGCTATGTCCTTGGGATCGCGGGGCATCGAAAATGCGTAGAGTTGGCCATCAGTTGACAGGGCGGCTATGCCTCCGTTAACCCCCACATCGACCCCTATAAGTTCGCTCACCATCCTATCTTCTCCCAAACCTTCTTTGTTATAATTACGTCCTGCTCCAAGTAATTCAGAGCAGCCTCTTTGTCGTTCAGCCACTTGGCATAAAAGTCAGCACCATCGCCGGACTTCTCGCCTGCCCCAACGAACTTGGCCAAGCGCGTGAGGGATATGCGTTTCTGGTATTCACCAAGGGAGTAAATGTCCATCGTGTCCACCAATTGCTTGTTCCACTTAATGGGGTTATACATCTCTATTGGGAACACAATGTTATGCCTCATTGAGCGTCTTACGAGGAAGGGCCAGTCAAAGGAATTTGAGTTGTGTCCGACCCATGTTGCCGCTGAAAGTTTGCGGAAGTAATCCCAGAACTCGGTCAGTAAATCCTTCTCGGACTCATTGCCTAAATAGTAAACCTCATCCTCATCGCACAGGCTGTAGCCTATAGCCAGTACCCTGCCCGTCTCAGCGTTAAGTGGAGCCTTGTCAATGTAGTCCCGCTGCTGTTTGGCGAGGTTCTTCTTAATAGCCTCCTCTGACTTATAGGTGCTAGGAGCCTTGAACTTGGGCATCAACTCTTTTATTCGCCCGAGAGGCTCTGGGCCTGTTTCTATATCGAAACAGACCCGAGCCAGACTCGGACTCCCCTGACCCAATGGCCATTCCCTCAAGTTGTCAGAATGGGACTTCATCGGTTTCCTCCTTGACCTCCTTGACTCCATCCCTCTTGGCCTTGGCAGATTCGCGCTTGGCCTCACGTTCCTCAATGGCTTCTGGCGGCCCTTTACTGAACGCGCTGTACTCGGGGGCCGTGTAGCCCTCTCTCTCGGTCAGCAGCGTCCACTCACCGCTGGGCTCAACGTCAACCTTTGATCCCTTCACCGTGTCAACGTATGCATACTCTATAACCTCACCCGACTCGTTGGTGAACGAGTCCTGCTCAACGATGATGGTCGCTGACTGCCCAATGAGTTGGCTCAAGTCGTAGTCCTTCTCCTTCGTGAACCCGTCACCAATCCAGCCTGCTATTAATTTAAACAGGTTGGACTTCCTCGCTCCACCGCTAATGACAGCGTTTTGCCTGTAAGACTTTACGAGGTAATGCTTCCCGTCCACCTCGGCCTCAAAAAAGAATTTAATAAAACCCTTCCAGCCGTGCTTGGTTTTCAACCAACCCATGTCCTCCACATCCACACACACCGCTTGGTGAATGTCGGCGGGGCATGGAACCCTCTTTTCCCTGTTCTCGTTTATTTCTGATTTGATGTTTACTGCTAGTTTCATTTTGTTATGTTCTGTCTCGCGTAGTTCTGTCCAAGCAGCGGGGGTACGCCGGAGCTACTTGCTCTGCCCCGCTGCAATTTTTTCCTTCTTGCTGTTACCAAATTCCGGCAACCCAATAATAGCCCGTTCCAGAATGTCGGTCATATTGGTCTGCCGCAGTTTAGCAATTCGTTTTAACTTTATAATATGCTCCGCAGAGAAGCGAAATGAGCATAGCGTTTTGTTCTGTGTCATGTCTGTCCATCCACCCTCCTTTGGGTGAAAAGCAAGACGCTACACTACCTGTATATACCTTTGCAATGCTTTTACTGTGAATATAAAAAAAAAAGTTCAGCGTAACCTGTTGCAGGCCAGCGAAAAGCATCAATTCTTGTTCATCGAAAAATGTCATTGTTGCAACTTTTCTTAAAAAATGGCTTGCCTTGTACATACGAGTGCTGCATATTTTGCTCCGCGATGCCAAGCGAGCGCAAAACACCAATAGGGTTACGCCTTGAACCGGAAGTTATGAAGGTGCTGAATAAAGCCGCCTTGGCATCTGGGCGCAGTAAGACGGCGGTGATCGAGGAGTGTGTGAAGCGGTACGCCTCGCGGTTTGTTAAGGAGAATCTTGAGGCCCAGCAGAAGTTGTTTGATGACTATCTTTCAGATGCTTCGCCACACAAAAAGAAACCAACTCGTCGCGGCTGATCCCTTTCATTCTTAGGAACTCCTCGAATATTGAGCAGTCCTCAAAGCACCCTGCTGCCCCATCTTCGGCGCAGCCCCCTTCACTACAGGTATCTCCTTGTTGCATGGCTTGAAGAGGCGTATTAACAAGCGACTCTAAACCCTTCAAGTTTTTTTCGGAAAACATATTCACAGGGAAAGACTATCCCCGTCTATGGGACATTGGCTGTCCTACCACTAAAAAAGCACCCCCAAAATTAATTTGCAATATTGGTATATACGGGGTTGACTTG
>Ga0208299_1001166_pt1 | contig 20421 bp, 28 predicted proteins | sample 15_taG_FD_184089 | JGI IMG/M metagenome (GOLD analysis project Ga0208299, IMG submission 184089) | Marine viral communities from the Subarctic Pacific Ocean - 15_ETSP_OMZ_AT15312 metaG (SPAdes) (version 2) | ecosystem: Environmental > Aquatic > Marine > Oceanic | place: Pacific Ocean | collected...
AGGAATCATTAAGGACAACTTACAAAAAAGAATATAAAAAAAATAATAATATTCACTTTAGTGAACCCGGAGAGTTAGATGAGTTTTATAGTGATGGAATTAATATAATTGATTTCTTTAAAAAGAGAAAAAGCAAATATTTTAGTAAAAGAGGATGGTGGTTAGTTGGATGTGAATTACCAGTTACTTATCCACCAAACCCATTTAATCCTAATGTATTATTTCAGGGACATTTAGATGTTGTAATGTACCATGAACCCACCAAAACCTTTGAAATCATAGATTTTAAAACTAGTACTAGAGGGTGGGGTGATAAAGAGAAAAAAGATGAAATAAAACAATCACAAATAATTTTATATAAAACTTTTTTTGCAAAACAATTCAATATTCCTTTAGATCATATTAAGGTGAAATATATGATATTGAAGAGAAAATTACCTGTATTAAAAGATGGATTTCCTGTTAGTAGAATACAGGAACATAAACCCTCTCAAGGTAAAGTGAAAATTAATAAAGCTATTAGGAGTCTTGAAAATTTTGTTGGAGAGGCTTTTAAAAAAGAAGGATATAGTACTAAAAAATTTGTTCCTGTTCCCTCAGCTTGGAATTGTAAATTTTGCCCATATGCTCTTGATAATGAATTGTGTGGGAATGGAAAAGAATTTATATAAGAATATACATTTTCCTATATTTGGATATATTTATAATTGATAAAAAATAATTGATTATGAATAAAGAATTACAACTAACCAGTGTTAAGGTTAAAAAGAATTTATGGGAACAATTTAGAATAGAATGTATTAAACGTAAGTTTTCATTCCAAAAATTATCAGATAGAGCAATTCACTTATATTTAACTGATGATGAATTTCGAAGGAAACTTACTAACCATAATAATTTAAATATATAAAAAATAAAATCTATGAATGAAAAGGAAGGTTATATTCCAAAAGGAGAACGAAAAAAAATCCTATTAATCTCAGATGATATTAGGTCACATTCGGGGGTTGCCCAAATTGCAAGGGAAATGGTTATTAATACTTGCCACAGATATAATTATACTACGATAGCAGGAGCAGTAAACCACCCTGAAAAAGGTCAATGTATTGATTTAAGTGATAATTTTAACCAAATGAGTGGTGAAACAGATTCATCTGTTAATTGCTATCCAACAAATGGTTATGGGACACCTGAGATGGTAAGACATTTGATAAAAGATGAAAATCCTGATGCTATATTTTTAATTACAGATCCAAGGTATTTTGTTTGGTTATTTCAAATGGAAAGTGAAATCCGTAAAAATATTCCTATTATTTACTTGAATATTTGGGATGATTATCCTGCTCCAATGTATAACAAAGAATATTATGAAAGTTGTGATATGTTATTGGGCATTTCTAAACAAACGGTTAATATTAATCGTTTAGTATTGGGTGAAGAAAAAGCTAGTGAAAGAATTCTTAGATATGTTCCCCATGGATTAAATCATCATACCTTCAAACCATTAGAAAAAGATAATGAAGAACTAAAATTATTTAAGAAACAACTATTGGGTAATAAGGAATATGATTTTGTTCTATTATTTAATTCAAGAAACATTAGAAGAAAATCAATCCCGGATACATTAATTGCTTGGAAAATGTTTTTGGAAACTTTACCAAAATCAGAAGCTAAACAATGTGCCCTAGTTTTACATACAGACCCCATAGATAATAATGGTACAGATTTACCCGCAGTATCTGATTATTTATTTGGTAAGGAAGAGAATGATATTATCTTTTCTAATTCAAAACTTCCAACAGAAGCAATGAATTTATTATATAATTCGGCAGATGGTGTTGTTTTATTATCTTCAAATGAAGGGTGGGGGTTGGCATTAACTGAAGCTTTATTATCCGGAGTACCTATTATTGCTAATGTAACTGGGGGAATGCAAGATCAAATGAGATTTGTGGATAGTGAAGGTAAATGGTTTACTCCTGATGAAAATGTTCCTTCAAACCATATGAAAACCCATCAAGAACATGGAGAATGGGCATTTCCCGTATTTCCGGGAGCAATATCATGTCAGGGTTCTATACCCACACCATACATTTATGATGATAGATGTTCTCCTTTAGAAGCATCTCATGCTATGAAAGCATTATATGACACAAGTAAGGAAGAGAGAAAAAGAATAGGATTAAAAGGTAGAGAATGGGCTACTGGGGATGAAGCAGGTTTTACATCTGAAATAATGGGGAAAAGAATTTCCGATGCTATGGATAAATTGTTTAATACTTGGGAACCTCGTTTCCATTATGAATTTTTGAAAGATACAGATTATGAGAGACGTTTATTACCTCATAAATTAGTTTACTAAAAATATTTAAAGTTTATGGATAAAAATACATTTGTTATAAGTTGCCCTATTGATACCTATTCAGGCTATGGTGCTAGAAGTAGGGATGTTGTAAAGGCTATAATTGAATTAGATAAATATGATGTTAAAATAATCCCACAAAGGTGGGGGGAAACAACATGGGGGTTTATTGAGGAAAATGAAGAATGGCATTTTCTAAAAGAACATTTGATAACTCCTAATCTAAAAGAACAACCTGAAATCTGGTGTCAAATTACAGTTCCAAATGAATTCCAACCAATTGGAAAATATAATATAGGAATAACTGCGGGAATAGAGACTACTGTGTGTGATGCTGGGTGGATTGAAGGGTTAAATAAGATGAATTTGAATTTGGTTTCTTCAAATCACTCTAAACGGGTATTTGAAACCACTCAATATGAGAAGAAAGATGAAAGAACAAATCAAACAATAGGCATTTTAAAAGTAGAAAAACCTATTGAAGTATTATTTGAAGGTGTAGATGTTGATACCTATTTACCCATTAAAAAGAATGATTTTTGGGATTTAGACCTTTATAAAGATATCAATAGTATTAAAGAGGATTTTGCTTATCTATTTGTAGGACATTGGTTACCTGGTGAAATGGGTGAAGATAGAAAGAATGTAGGATTAATGGTAAAAGCATTTTATGAAACCTTTAAAAATAAACAAAACACACCAGCTTTAATAATGAAATGTAATTTCCTCAATTCATCTTACCTGGATAGACGAGAAATAATGCATAGAATAAATATTATTAAAAATTCAGTTGATGCTTATAAATTACCTTCAATTTATTTGATTAATGGTGATTTTACCAATTCTGAAATGAATGAGTTATATAATCACCCAAGGGTTAAAGCAATGGTTTCATTTACTAAGGGAGAAGGATTTGGTAGACCATTACTAGAATTTAGTATGACTAATAAACCTGTTATTGCCTCTGCATGGTCTGGTCAAACAGATTTTCTAAAACCTGAACATTCATTATTAGTTGGAGGTAGATTAACAAATATTCATCCTTCTGCCCAATCCAAAAATATGCTATTGGATGGTTCCCAATGGTTTACTCCAGATAATGCTCAAGTATCCCATTGTTTGGTGAGTGTATTTGAAGATTATAAAACCTGGAAATTAAGAGGAAAAAAACAAGGTCATTATAGTAGAACAAATTTTAGTTTGGGAAAGATGATGGGAAAAATTGATGAGTTATTAGGTCAATATATGACAACAATTCCAAAAACCCAACAACTAAAATTACCTAAATTAACCTTACCTAAATTAAAAAAATTAGAAAATGCAAAATAAAGACAATTTAGTAATATGTAAAAGATGTGGAAGTGATGCATGTTTTGAACAAGTAGTTACTCCCGAAGTAACCAATTACCAATGTTTTGGATGTGGTTTTATAACAAACACTATTCTTACGAAGGGAAGTAAATTTTTCAATGAACAAATTGCTATTCTCCCTGATTTATATAAAGAATTAATGGGTGAAGATGAAGATGGATTAATTTGGATGCCTACTACTATTAATATCCCTTCTCAAGGCATGGTGTTTGCAAATGGGAAAAATGGAGATAATTGGAAATGGGCTGCTGTTAAAGCAATTGAAGTAACTGAAGAGGAAAAAGAACGTTATCCAATCCCAAGTAAACCAGGAGAATTTTATGAATGGAGAATGGCAATGGAAACAATGCAAGAATTTGAAGAACATTTGTTTATGGATGCTCTAAGTTATATTGGTGCTTTACCTGAAGATCCTGTTGAAGAAGATACAGAAGTGGTTGGAGAAGCAAAATAGGGTTATTAACTTAATGGAAATAAAAGTTATGAAAATTTTTAAAAAAATTATAGCAACCCCTCTTGCATGGGGTTTCTTTGGATTAGGGGTTTTTGCTTCACAAGTTGGTTATTGGGAAGCTTACCAAAATGCAATGGGATGGAGTGTAAGAGCACAGGAGTGGGGTGAATTAGATTCACCATGGAAAATATAGATAATAAATCATGAATATATCGTTTGCAGTACCCGTTTGTAATGAACGTCTTGAAATAGAGCGTTTATTAGGATATCTTATTAAGAATAAAAAGAAGGATGATGAAATTATTATCCTAATGGATGAAGAAAATGTTACTAAAGAAGTTGAAGATTTTGTGGAAGATTTTGTTCATTTATATCTTAATGAAGATAATGTTTATTGTTATTGGAACCCTTTAAGAAAAGATTTTTCACAACATAAAAATTGTTTAAATGGTTTTTGTAAAGGTGATTATATTTTTCAAATAGATGCAGATGAAATCCCCCAACAAGATTTAATGGAGAATATTCATGAAATTGTTGAACAAAATGAAGTAGATGTTATATGGATTCCTAGAATTAATCTGGTTCATGGTTTGGATCAAGAACATATTCAAAAATGGGGTTGGCGATTAAATGAAAAAAATTATATAAATTGGCCTGATTATCAAGCAAGAGTATATCGTAATACCCCAGATATTAAATGGGAAAATAAGGTTCATGAAAAATTAACAGGCCATAAAACAGAAGGACATTTAGTTCAAGAGGAATTAGCTTTACTTCATATAAAAGAAATTGATAGACAAGAAAAACAAAATAAATTTTATAGTGAGATATGAGTAAACAAGAAGTATATACAGATTTAGAATACCACCATATTAATGAAAAACATGCTATTTTAGTAATAGAAAATATTAAAAAATTAATTAAAAATTATCCTAATGATGCTGATTTAGGTAAAGAAGTAAGAAAATTTATTGAGACAAAAAATGGATAATATCCCACATTATAGAGAACAAGTTTTAGATGTTTTAAAACAGTCTAATAATCACTATGGTACCCAAATCATAGAATTAGAAGTTTTAGATAAAAAATTTCAATACCATAGGTGGCTCCACCCATGGCAAGGAGATTGGGAAGTGAGTTCTTTATTCACAGAAGAAATATTAAACAACCTATCTAAAATTATTAAACCCAATAGTACAGTTATTGATATAGGGGCCCACACAGGAAATATGTCTACTGCGTATTCCTTATTTGCTAGTAAGGTATTTGCATTTGAACCAAACCCAGCTACATTTGAGGTACTAGAAAAAAATTCCCAATTAAACCCTAACATACAACCTTTTAACTATGCAGTTTCTGATGAAGAAGGTCCATTAGAATTTCATTATTCAGACTTTGGTTTTTGTAATGGTGGTTTTGCTACTAGAACTGATTTTGGGGTTGGAGTAACAGGACATAAAGTTCCAATTGATGTTTGGGCGGTTAATTTAGAAAAATTTATAGAAGATAAAGAAATAGGAGAAGTATCTTTAATAAAAATTGATGCTGAAGGACATGATAAAGATATCCTTAAAACTCTAACTAACATTATAATCGAACACAAACCAATATTAATTACAGAAATATATGATGGTTTATCACCAAATGAAATAACAGATTTGCTAAACACAATTCATTCTTTAGGGTATAAAGCATATGATGAAGAAGTAAATAAACTAGACTTAAACAATCTAGGAACCGAGATAAAATCTGTATTTGATATAAAACCTGGTTCAGGTCATAATTTAATTTGTATTAAAAATGGGGAGTAAATATTTTATAGATTGTGGAGCACATTGTGGTGAATCCATACTAGCTGCCAAACAAAGATTTGGGGATGATATTATAACAATTTCATTTGAACCAATCCCAGGATTAGCAAAACAATTACAAAAAATCCATAAAGATAACCCCACAGTGAATATACAAAATTCTGCAGTGTGGATAAATAATGAAGTTAAAAGATTTCATTTATCTGAAGAATATACAGATGGATCATCTTTATTAGATAGTTTAAATAATTTAAGAGAAGAACACAATATAAAAGTCCCATGCTTTGATCTTTCAACTTGGCTTTCAGAAACATTTGATGAAGATGACTATTTAATACTAAAATTAGATATTGAAGGGGCGGAATATGAAGTTCTTAATAAAATGATTGAAGATAAAACTATAGATTTGATTGATGAGTTCTGGGGTGAATGGCACGATATGAAAATATCAAATCCAAAAACTTTAGAGATTTCTAAAAAGGTTTATAGTTATTTAAAAGAAAATAAAATTGAATTTAAAGAGTGGGAAATTCATATTCCTACTTATGGTAAATCCCACCCTCAATTAGCTTTTAGACCTAATAATTTAACAGATTTAAATAATAGTTTTTAATATGAACATATTCTTTTTCTCCTCTGATTATAGAAGTTATTCTCCTTTAGAGAATGTATATCGTGAATCTATATCTAGAGACATTCCATCCTTTTTTTTATATACTAAATCAACATCCCCTATATCTCCTATTCAAAATATGGATAGCTATAATTATGATAGCAACATTGAAAATATTGAAGATGTTGTTTTTATTCAGTCATTAGGGATATCTCTCCCATTCCCCCCACAAATTTTAGTTATATCTAAAGAAAGATGGCAACCCGAACAATCCATAATTTATGAATTAAAAAAGAGATTTAATACAAAAATATACGTAATTGAAACTAGTACTCACCTTATTAACAATATAGAAAATAGAATTGAAATGGTTTCCCGCGCGTACAACCAACCTCAATCTACGTGTGTGGATGGTTTTTTTGAACAAAGTGAATTTGCTAAGAATCGTAGAATAGATTGTCTTTCTAAAGAATGGGGAAAGAAATCTATAGTAGTCGGAAATCCTAGATTTGATAAACTCTATAATATAAATAAAGAGAAATGTATAGAAAAATATAATATTAGACCCGACTTACCTTGTATATTATTTTGGGGGGTAATCAATACAACCAGAAATGAATCTTTTGAATTGTTAAAAAAACTTCAAAAAGACCAAGGAAAAAAATACCAAATATTTTATAAACCAAACCCACAAGAACCTTTTAACCCTTTATTTTCTCATCAATTTAACCCTTTCTTTATAGAAGGAGTAAAAGTAATATATGATGACTTTGATATAAACCCTATAAGTGAAATATGTAATATTCATATAGGATCTATATCTAGCATATACAATTATGCGTTTTATTTTAATAAAAAATTAGTAAGCATTGATAATATATGTCGGGTAGATAAACATACAAACAATTATAGCAACTATTTAAATGAAACCAAAAATGGGGTTGAAGACTCGGCTAAATTTTGGATGGGGGTTTTTGGGTTAAAAACCCATAAAGAATTAGAAAATTTAATTGAATTAGATAGATTAGAAAAATTTAATGAAACCAATAAGTTAGTAATTAAGATGGTTAAAGATAATCTTCATACTTTTGATTATGAATATAAATTTTTAGAAGAAGAAAAAAAAGATTATAAAAATATAATTAAAATATTTGATGAATTTAATGATAAAAAGGCATCTATAAGAATAATTGATTATTTACAAAATAAAATTAAAAATGATTAAACTAATTATATTTGATTTAGATGGGGTTTTAGTTTTTAAATTAAATAATTTATTATAATGATTTCTATTTGTATACCAACATATGAAATGAAGGGAAAAGGGGTAGAATATTTAGAATATTCATTTAATATACTTTATTTACAAACCTACAAAGATTTTGAAGTAATAATATCCGACCACAGCATCTCAAATGATATAAAAAATTTATGTGAACGGTGGGAGGAAACTTTAAATATAAAATATTTTAGAAACGAACACCAAAGGGGGAACCCATCAGCTAATTTTAATAACGCTATACAAAATGCTAATAATAGTATTATTAAATTTTTATGCCAAGATGATTTTTTATATGATGAACACAGCTTAGAAAACCAGTTTAAAGCTTTTAAGAGTGGGTGGTTAGTAGTAGCATGTTGTCATTATGATGGAGAAAAAGTATACAAACCCCATTTCCCTCAATACCATGATTTAATTCAATATGGACGGAATACTATAGGATCACCCAGTGTATTAATGTTTGAAAATAAAGATGTGATTGAGTTTGATGAAAATTTAATCTGGTTAACAGATGTAGACTATTATAAAAGATTACATAGTAAATTTAATCTTCCCACTATACACAATGAAATTTCTGTAGTTAATAGAGAACATCCATTCCAAGTATCCCACACTTTGGCTATGGATAGTATAAAACAACAAGAACATAAATATATAATTAACAAATATGAAACCTCTAACTCACCTAGCTAATAAACTTCTATCAGATAAAGGAACAACCCATGGTGTTAAACATGGATTTTCTGAAATATACGATGATTATTTTACAAAATTTAAAGATCAAGATATTAATATTTTAGAAATTGGTATTGAAAATGGATCTTCTTTAAGTATGTGGTACGAATATTTTTCTAAAGCACTCATATATGGTTTAGATAAAAATGACAAAACACATTATAATAATGATAGAATATCATGTGGAATATTAAATCAATCTAAAGATGAGCATCTTGATTTTTTTAATAAAGAAATAAACACTAAATTTGATATTATATTGGATGATGGCAGCCATCACTTACGTGACCAACAAGTAACATTTTATTATTTTTTAAGTCTACTTAATCCTGGTGGGGTCTACATTATTGAAGATTTGCATACTTCACTATGTGATAATAATACTAAGGTTTATGGGAGAAATATAGAGATTTGGGATAACAATATTAATACAACTTTATTTTATTTACAAAATAAACCCTATAATAGTGTTTACTTGACTAAAGAACAAAACCAATATATACAAGATAATATTAAAGAAGTTAATATCTTTGAGAAAGATAACCCCCATGTACCCAATGATTACAAAAATAAAAGTATAACATCAGTAATAATTAAAAAATAAAAATTATATGGATAATTATTCTTTAATAAAAAAATGTCCTATAACTGGGGATGATAAAAGTACAATATATTTAGATTTAGGATTAATGCCTTTAGTTAATAATTTAAACGATACTAAAGAAGAGTCACTAAATTGCCCTAAATATCCTTTAGCAGTTCAAATTTTTGAAAAAAGTAAACTCTCCTCACTAACCATTGGAATAAACCCAGATATATTGTATTCTCATTATTTATATAAATCTGGGGTCTCACAACCATATATAGATCATTGTAAAGAAATGTTTTGGTTTGTAGACCATTATACAACATTAGAAGAACATCATAATGTTCTTGATATTGGAGGGAATGACGGAACATTACTAAAAACATTTTTAGAAAAAAAACCATACTTAAATGTATTAAATGTTGACGCATCAGCTAATTTAACATTAGAGGCTGAACAAAGTGGCATCCCTTCTATTAATGGATATTGGGGAGAAGAACTAGCTAGAAAATTAAATAAAAAATTCAAATTGATTACTACTACTAATTGTTTCCAACATACCCCCCTAATTGAAGACTTTATTAAGGGGATATCAATAAGTTTAGAAAAATTTGGGGTATGGTGTTTAGAATTTCCATACTGGAAGACAAGCATAGAAACAAACCAATTTGATCAAGTATATCATGAACATGTTTATTATTATTTATTAAAACCATTAATTAGTTTACTTAAAAGGTATAATTTAAGAATTATAAAATCAACCCAATATCCTATCCATGGAGGTACTATGAGATTATTAATAACCCATATTGGGGAGATGGGTGAAGATTTTCAACCTTGTTCTTTTAGTACCCCCCCTACATTAGAAAAAGAAAATTTAACAATTAATGATTATGTTAGTTGGGGAAAAAATATTAAAAATGATATTAAAAAAAGTAAACAGTTAATCTTATCATTAAAAAATAAAGGATATAAAATAGCAGGATTTGGGGCAGCTGCTAAAGGGTGTATATATTTAAATGCAATAGGTATTAACTATAAACAAATTGAATACGTTGTTGATGATACAAACATAAAACAGGGAAAATTCATACCTGGAACTGGAATCAAAATTACCTCCAGAGAAACCCTAATCACCGACCCCCCAGACTATATAGTAATTTTAGCCCATAACTTTTCAGAATATATTATTAAATCATTAAAACAAAGTGAATATCAAGGAAAATTTATTTTATTTCTTCCTGAATTAAAAGTAATTTAATTAAACAAAATTTATGAAAAAAATAATAGGCATAACTTTATTACCCCAAAAAATAATGCATAAAGTATGATTACGTTTAACCATTTAGGTTATATGGGGAGGTTAGGGAATCAAATGTTCCAATATGCTACTTTATTAGGAGTAGCAGATAAAATCAATTCTTCTTATGGCATACCTATCAGTAAAAATAAAAAAATAGTGAAAAATGGGTGTTTTGATAAATTTGCTAATAAATGGATCCCATATAAATTAGACCTAACTGAAGGATTTAACCTCAATATTGAAGATAGTTCAAGTGTTACTAATAATAAAGAATTTAAGGAAAAATACCATCATTTTGATTCAAGTATTTTTAAAATTGATGATAACACAGATTTGAATGGTTATTTCCAAACTGAAAAATATTTTTTACATATTAAAGAAAAAATAAAAAAAGAATTTGAGTTTAAGGAACATATTAAAAACGAAGCTTTAAAACTTAAAAGTAATAGTTCTGATACAGTTTCCATTCATTTTAGGAGAGGTGATTATTTAGGAGCATCTGATTTATATACTAATTTAGATTTAGATTATTACCAAATTGCTATTAATTACTTTAATGATAAGGATTATGTTTTCTATATATTTTCAGATGATATAAATTGGTGTAAAGAAATATTTGGAGAATCAGAAAGAATTTCGTATATTGAAACAAATGATCAGTTTATTGATTTATGTTTAATGAGTATGTGTGAACATAATATAATAGCTAATAGTTCATTCAGTTGGTGGGGTGCTTGGTTAAATATAAACCCGGATAAAAAAGTTATAGCTCCTAAAGTTTGGTTTGGACCTGGTTTAATTCATCTTCAATCTGATGATTTATATTGTGAAAATTGGATTTTATTATGAAAAAAGAAATATAATTATTAAACCTTAAAAAAGATAAAACATGAAGCAATCCATAAGAATATCCATATTTTTATTTCCTTGGGAAATAGATAAATTTCAAGCAACATCTGATAGGCTTAAATTATGTGCTAATTTTTTAAAAGATATAGAAAATTGGGAAATTATAGTTGATGTAACTTTAAATATAAGTGATAAGGCTATTAATTGGAACAATAGTCAAATAAAGGAAGATTTTTTTATAAATTCTTTTAATAATATATGTAAAAAATTAACCCCTGTTTTCACTGTTGAAAAAAATATAGAAACCACAAATAAATTATTTGGGTGTGTTGACAAAAGAAGAGAATCATTTTCAAAACCCTCAGATTATATAATGTGGTTAGACACAGATATCTTTTTCCCAACACATCTTATATATTCTATGATTCAAGCAATACCAAATATAAATCACGAATATTTTGTTCTATGCCCACAAATCCTAAAATTGTGGGATGGAAGTTGGGATGTATTAACTAATGAGTATTATATAAATGAGGATAGAACAACAAAACCCTGGAGATACCCCAATAGAGAGATATTTGAATGTGACTTAAGAAATCAACTAAACTTTTTCAATGGTAATGTTGAATTAAAAAAATTAGATACATTTAAATTTGCTGGTGGGTGGTGTATATTATTTTCTAAAAAATTATTAGAAAAGATAAATATTCCTTCCTCATTTGGGTCTTATGGATTAGAAGATACTTTTGTAATGGAAGGATGTAATCATATGAAATATAAAAAATATGATATTTCTCAATATATTTTAAAAAATATAGTAATAGGAGAACACCATCTTTCTACTCATAATTATGAAAATTATGATTTTAAAAATCTTTTAAACATAGTATTACCCCCCAAAGAAGAACAAAAACAACCCTCAATAGATAATTATAATGTTGAAATAGAAAAACTCTTTAATAAATTATGAAAATATATGTTGATATAGATGAAACAATATGTTTTTATAAGGGCCCAAGAGAATATCCTTTTGCCCAACCTAATTTGGAAAACATAAAAAAAATTAATATATTATATGATAATGGAAATGAAATAACCTATTGGACTGCTCGAGGAACAGTAACCGGGATTGATTGGTATGATTATACAAAAAAACAATTAAAAAGGTGGAAGTGTAAATATCATAAACTTATAACAGGAGAAAAACCAGCATATGATTTGTTAATATGTGATAAAACTAAAAGAATAGAAGAAATATAATTATTAAACCTTAAAAATTAAAAAAATGTTTTATATTTTTGAAATGGCAAATAACCATCAAGGAGATGTTAATCATGCCAAAAAAATTATTGATGATTTTGCTGATTTAGTAAAAAGAAAAAAGATAAATGCAGGTATTAAATTACAATTTAGGAATTTAGATACTTTTATCCACCCAGACTATAAGGATCGTAATGATTTAAAGTATATTAAAAGATTTAATGAAACACGTTTAAATAAAGAACAATTTGGGGAAATTATAAATTATATTCATTCTAAAAATCTTTTAAGTGTATCAACCCCCTTTGATAATGAATCTCTCCCATTATTTGATGAATTAGGGGTAGAAGTATTAAAAATAGCATCATGTTCAGTTGATGATTGGCCTTTATTAGAAGAAGTATCTAATATTAATAGAAAAATAATTATATCTACAGGAGGTGCTACTATTAAACATCTTAATAAGGTTTATGATTTATTTAAGAAAAAAGGTAGGGATTTTGCATTTTTACATTGCATAGCAGAATATCCAACACCCCCCCACAATGCCTTTTTAAATCGAATTAAAAAATTAAAATGTGAATTCCCGGATATTGAAATTGGCTATTCAACACATGAAGATCCTAATCAAAAATCAGTTTCCCCATATGCTGTTTCTATGGGAGCAAATATAATTGAGAAACATATAGGTAAAGTAACAGATAAAATTAAATTAAATGCCTATTCTTGTACATCAGAACAAATGGAAAAAGTTATTGATGAAATTCAATTTTTCCAAAAATCCTCTCAAGGATCCTTTTCAAAAAGTGAAGCTCTAGAACAATTAAAGAGGGGGGTATATGCAAAATTAGAATTAAATTCTGGATATGTTGTAAAGGAGAGTGATTTATGTTATGCTATGCCCCTTCAAGAGGGATGCTTGAATGTTTCCAATGTACCGGATTTAATAGGAAAAAAGCTATTAGTAGATATTGATAGATATTCCCCTTTTAAACCAGAACATTTAATAGATGGGAAAAGGGAAAAAGTTATTAAGGGCCTAAGTTTAAAATTCAATAAAATATTAACAGATGCTGGAATAACAGTAACTGAAAAGGATGATGTTGAATTATCATGCCATTTTGGTTTAGAAAAATTTCATGAAAATGGAGCTTTAATTGTAAGTAAAATTAATAGAAGTTATTGTAAAAAAATTATTGTTATGTTACCTAATCAATCTCATCCTACACATAGACATCTACAAAAAGAAGAATGCTTTGAATTATTAAAAGGAGATTGTATTTTAACATTAAATAAAAGAGATATCCAATTGAAAAAAGGAACCCCTATATTAATTAATAGAAAAGTAGATCACTCATTTAAAACTATAGGAGGATGTATAATTGAAGAAATATCCACCACTCATATAAAAGGAGATTCAATTTATGAAGATCCAACTATTAGTAGACTTACTGTTGATGATAGAAAAATTAAAATAAAACTATGAAAAATATAAAAGATATTTGTTTAGTAGTTCAAGCCCGGATGGGATCTCAAAGAGTCCCTGAAAAAATGTTACGCCCCTTCTCAGGAACAACATTAGTAGATATTTTATTTGAAAAATTAAAATCCTCTAAAATAATACCTACACAAAATATTTATTTTTCTGCATATGAAGAAGAATTAAAAGGGGTAGCAACAAAACATAATATTCATATTTTTGACAGAAGTAAAGAATCAGCTTATTCCGAATGTGAATCCATATCTGAGTTATATGAATGGTATAATAAATTACCATTTAAATATGTTGTGTTGATAAGCGCATGTAATCCTTTATTAAAGATAGAAACAATAGATGATTTTATACAAAATTATTTAAAAACAAAAAAAGAAGGATCATTTAGTGTTATCCAGAAAAAAACATATTATTGGGATAGTGGGGGAAAACCAATAACTGATTGGGGAGATTTAGAAACAATGAACACCAAATTTGTAGAACCTGTTTATGAAGCTGCTCATTGTTTGTATGCTAGTAGAATGGATATTATTGGAGATGGTTATTGGATGGATACAAAAACCCCACCAGAACCAGAATTATTTGTAATTGATGAATTAGAAGCCTTTGATATTGATTATAAATGGCAGTTTAAATTAGGGGAACAATTATATAAAATGAAAAATGAACTATGAAAAAGATAACATTTTGTATACCAAGTAAATCAAATGTAAGATATTTAAAAACTTGTATACCCTCTATAAGAAAAAATGCTTATAGAAAGGACCATGATATAATAATATTTGTCGATTCAGATGAGGATGGAACTGTAGAATGGTTAGAAGAAGTAAAAGATAAATATAACATTCAATATTATGTTAATCCTGATTTAGGGGAAAAATTATATGGTATTGGCAAAGCATACGATTTTTGTATTGAAAAATCCACCACAGACATATTCACAATCTTCCATGCTGATATGATGTTGGGAAAACATGCTGATTTAAAAGCATTTAATTATTTAAAACCTAAAACAGTAGTATGTTCTACTAGAATTGAACCTCCTATCCATCCTAATGGGGGTGAAAAAATATTGTTAGATTTTGGAATGTGGTCTGAGGAATTTAAAGAAGAAGAATTTGATAAATATGTTGAATCCCAAATAGAAGAAACCAAAACAACAGAAGGCATTTTCGCTCCTTGGATGATGTATAAATCAGAATTCTTAGAAATTTTGGGGGGACATGATCCTATAATGCACTCCTGTAGGGAAGACTCAGATTTATTTAATAGAATGTTATTAGCAGGATTTAATTTTATCCAACCTTGGAATTCATTAGTATACCATTTAACAGGTAGAGGGGCAGGGAGTTTTGATGGTGATCCTGAACGTCATAAGAAATGGAAAGAAGATATGGATAAATCCACTCTAGAATTTATTCGGAAATGGGGGACTAATGTTAATCATACTTCTTTAATGAAACCTATAGTATCCCCGGTTTATAAAAAATCTCTAATTTTAAATAATCCTAATTCCAATTTAGAAAATCTTTTAGAACCTTGGTTTAATGGTGGAGAAGATATAATAGTTGAAATAGATGGTAATACTTTTAATCAACAAGATTTTCAAATAATACAACAATTAAACGATATTATTAAAGATAATGGGGATGTTGGGTCGTTTGAATTAGGCAATTTAAAAATCACTATTAATGCTATGGATGAATACCAAAATGATTTGATTATTTGCAAGTAATAAAATATTTATAATAAAATACTAATAATGGATTCAAAACAACAAAACAATTTAATTAATACAAAAAATTAATGATATTTATAGGAAAACCACATACAGCTATGGAAAATTCAATCGATGTGAAGGAAGAAAGAAAGATACCGATAGTTGATTTAATTTATGATCAATCATCACAATTATTAGATCTTGTAGATCAGCCAAAATTTTCAAAAGAAATATTAAAGGATGCTTATAGAGGGGTAAAATATGCTATTGATAATAAACTTACTAGAGTGGAATTATTTAATATTTCAAATTTATCTTTATTGGTTATAATGGATAAAAAAGAATATCCTAAAGTATTAAATAAGATTTTACCTTATTTTGAGAATCTTGAGGATTATGATGAATGTATTTATATTAAAAAAATGTTAACTAAGAAAAAAAGTTGGTTTGGAAGATAGTGGATTTAAAGAGGATATAAGAAATATCCAAAAGGTATTTAGTAGTATTTTAGGTGGTAAGGTTGAAGTGAAAGATAACTTTACTAGCACTGAAAAAACATTGTTTTTTAATTTGGCTGAAAACTTATTAAAATCATATAAGGTTGAAAAGAGTGTATTAGAAAGTGATGATCAAATTTTCAATATGGATATTTTAAGTGATACAGTTGATCCCTTATGGGCTGTAATAGAACAAAACCTAAATTTCATTTATGGTAAGGAAATTACATCTGCTTTATTGTGGTTTGTTTTGGAAAGTAGTGGAAAAAACAATGGAATTATTCCATTTATAGATTTCAAAGGTGATTCCTATGATTTTTCAAATGTAAATGATGTGTGGGAATATGTTAAATCTATAAGTTAATGCCAGCTGCTAAACCTTTATCAAAAGAAATGATTTTAGCTGCAATGGCTAAAACAAAATCAAATAGAGCTTGTGCTCGGTATCTTAATGTTTCCTATCACCATTATAAAAAATGGGCTAAACAATATAAGGTAGAAGATGGGAAAGAGGAAACATTATTTGATAAGCAACTCAATCCTATGGGTAAAGGAATACCTAAATTCCTTAATAATAAAGGTAAATTACCTGCTATATTAGATTTAATTGAAGGTAGAGCAGATCCATCTTCATTCTCCCCTGAAAAGATAAAATTAAAATTAATTAATGAAGGTTATTTAGATGAAAAATGTGCTAATTGTGGGTTTTGTGAAAGGAGAGTAAATGATTATAGAATGCCTTTATTGATGCATTTTAAAGATGGAAACAAACAAAACTATCGAAAAGAAAATCTAGATTTATTATGTTATAATTGTTATTACCTAACTGTTGGTATTGTATTTACTGATGATGAAGTTAGAAATATTGAAGACCACAGAACGGTATATAGAGGGGAAGTGGATTGGGAACTAGACCCGTATCAAAAAGAAATGTTAGAAAAAATAGGTTCTCATCATTCTGAAGAACCAAATGATTTAGATAAAAAATATGGTGGTGGAAGTGAATTTATTGATATAGGATGAATTTAAAAAAAAACATAAAGCTATAGTTAATGATTATGAAAAAAATAAATCCAAACATTTGGAAAAATTAGCAACTAAAATGTTAAAACAGGATGAAAAAATTCAATCCCTAAAGTCTTACAAAATAAGTGGTTCTTTTTTAGATAAATTTTGATACCCTAAATCTCTTTCGTAACTTCACGGTATGGCAAGACAAAAAGCATATGGTAAATCACCAACAGTCGTAATTTTTAAATCCTCAAACAGATCTAATGCACGAGTTAAGATGAAAGTCTTTCGTACTAGAACTATTGATCAAGTATTAGATATTGATGAATACCTCCCAGGTGTTAAAGGTGAAATATTAGAAATTTCTGTAGGTGAAAAAGCAATCAATATTTTAAAACAAAAATATAGGTTATGATAAATATTTTCACAGTAAATGATACTAATTACGATGTTATTGAATGTGTTAAGATTTCAAGATTTTCACATCCCCTAAAGGGTACATCCACAAAAGCAATTGAAAGTTATAAAGATTTAATCAAGGCAGATGTTGTGGTTTTGGATGAGACTTTAAATGAATTCAAATTTGGTAGGGAAGTTGAAGATATTGAATTCAAAATCCTCAAAAAACGTGGAAGAAAACCTAAAATAAAAAATGAAAAATTACACGAATTATCTGAATGAAGGGAATAATCTAGAAAATTGTTGCCCTCACTGTTATAGCATTGGAACATATACTGATAAATTTAATCAAATTAGGTGTACCGAATGTAAACGCTTACAATATGATATTAATCTCCCAGAACAAACTTCAACCCAAATTAAGAAGTTTAAGGAGATAGAGTAGTATAAATAACAAAACATCAAATTCGTTTCCCCAAAAAACTTTTCGTATCTTTATGGTGTTAAAGGAATTAAAAAAACTCAAAAAGATGAATAAAAGTATTGATGGTCGTTATGAAAAGTTATTTGCAGAATTAGTTCCCATGGATGGGAAATCTGAAACATTAGAAGGTGAATTGTTACGAGCAATTAGCAAAGTTTATTACCGTTGGAATAATGATGGTGATATGTGGTGGAAAGGATATGGCACTGAAACAGCTGGTTCATCTGCATCATTTTTAACTCGTCATCCATCCCCAATCAAAGATGAATTGGTAAGAATATTCCATGAAATTGATGGTAATTATGGTCCACATAGTGTAGGAGAAACAGTTACAAATTCTATGTATGAGCAAGGTTTAGATGAAGCTCTTAAAGTGGTTGTAGAATTTGTTGAAAGTCAGAAGGGTAATTACACACCAAATTCAACAGACATGTTGTCATTTAATCCTGCCTATGAAAATTGTGATGATAGGGATGATGAATGGGATGATGAATGGGATTATGATGTAGATGATGATTATAGGGGGAGATGGTAGTATTTATAATAAAAATGTAATGAAAAAAAGCGAATTAAAACAGATGATTAAGGAAGAACTTAATCCAACTAAAAATGAAACCTAAATTAATCCCTTAACACATTTATAAGAATGGTAAAATTATTAGACTTATTAAGAGAAGTGGTTATTTTACGTTTAAAACAGGTAACAGATTTTGTTGAAAAACCAATTTTAACTCAATATCATGGGACTTCTAACAAATCAGGAGAAATCAATTTAAAAAATCTTAAAACAGAAAGGGGAGAAGGAATGGAGGGGCATGGTTCTGGATTTAGTGGGATGAAAGCTGGGGGAGAATGTATTGGTTTTTATACTATTCCGAATAAAGATCGTGCTATAACTTATGCAAATAGTAGTAGAAATAAATACTTCAATGAAGAAAGAGATAAAACCCATGGAACTGAAGAAGAAGCAAATTTAAAAGCTCAAGCTTATGTTTATGAAATTAAATTAAAATCTGATATTGCTTTGTATGATGAAGGTAATCCGTGTGTGCAAAAAAATGATATTGAAGATTTTGTTCAAGGAACTAAAGTAAAGAAAGAAGAATTTGATGGATTTCAAAGCAGTGGAGGGGAAAAAGAAACTGTTATTTGGAATAAAGATAAAATCCAATCTATTAGATTAATATTAATAGGTAGAAAACCTTCAAAACCTAATGATAAAAAAGGTTTTGCAGGGTTAGTATGGGATAAAAAATAAAAAAATGAAGGCTCATACATAGAATCTGTAACTGTTTCTCCTATTTTTTTCAAAAGTATATACATGGTAAAATTATTAGACTTATTAAGAGAAGTATCTTCCGACATACCGGAGGTGGATTATATTAAAAACCCAATTACAACCCTTTATCATGGCACTTCTAACAAATACCCTGAAATAAACTTATCTAATCTTAAAATAGAAAGGGATGAAGGTATGGATAATACGTGGGCTTCTGGGTTTAATATAACAAGTGGGGCAGACCAATGTATAGGATTTTACTTAAGTAAATCATCAGGTATTAATAAATTTCCTGAAATGGAACGTAATAGTGCTATGGCTTTTGCCAATAGTGCAAGGGACCAATACCTACTAAAATTAATGGGGGGGAATAAACGTAAATTCAAATCTTCCTCTGAAAAGGCAGAAATGTTAATTTATGAAGTAAAATTAAAACCAGATGTTGTTTTAAAAAACGGAATATATAGTTGTGTTCAAAAACATCATATGGATAAATTACTGGCTTTTGATGGACTTCAACAAAAAAAGGGATTAGAAACTGTTATTTGGAATAAAGATAAAATCCAATCTATTAAATTGATCAAAAGAGGGGTATATAATCCTGATTCAACCTCATGGAGAGATAAAATAATATTAAAATAATTATGAAAAAAATCCCAATTATATTGGGAGTTGCATTATCAATAGGTTGTAATAATAACTCAAAGGAGTATTGTTATTTAATTGAAGAAAACGAACAATTAAAAAATGAATTGGTCTGTAAAGATATTCAGATCAATCATCTACAACATATGATTCGTTTTGAAGAAGCAACTCTCCAAGCAATAAAAGAAGTAGAAAGTAATAATAAACCTGTGTTAGGTGACGCGGGCAGGGCATATGGTATTTTACAGATACACAAGGTGTGTGT
>Ga0208299_1001168_pt1 | contig 20413 bp, 20 predicted proteins | sample 15_taG_FD_184089 | JGI IMG/M metagenome (GOLD analysis project Ga0208299, IMG submission 184089) | Marine viral communities from the Subarctic Pacific Ocean - 15_ETSP_OMZ_AT15312 metaG (SPAdes) (version 2) | ecosystem: Environmental > Aquatic > Marine > Oceanic | place: Pacific Ocean | collected...
AAACGATGGGATGCTGAATCTGGTGAAGCTATGGATGATAGCAAACAAGAATACTCACTATCTCAATTAGAGAGTGAGAAAAAGCGTTACGATGATGAGATGGCGAGAGCCAAAGCTCAGAGTGATGGACTTGCCGCCGCTATCGAAGATTTCAAGAAATTATAATTGGATTATCTACCGCTAATTGTGATGTGCTTATTGTGTTTTGCAATGGGCTGGATTAGCGGAGGAGTCCTTAAACGAAAAAACAACAAGGAGTCATAATGGCTAAAAAACAAAAAGAAGAAAAGCCTGTCTTGAATCTTGACGGTAAAGAGTATGTTATCGAAGACATGACAGATGAAGAGAAGCAGATGATTAATCATATTAATGATATGCAGAACAAAATCAATACCAATGCTTTCATGCGTGAGCAGTTAGAGGTTGGTAAAGAAGCGTTCATTGTCAGGCTTCGAGAATCACTTACTGCTGAAGAAGAACCCGAAGAGGTAGAAGCAGAAGCATGATTATAAGAAGGTGTAGTCAGGGTCACCGTATACGTATTCATAGAAATGCAACGCCGGGTGTTACTCGTATAAAGAAATACCGTGATGGCAGTACTGAAACCCTGACTTATCCTTCGTCTTATAATTATTTTGTTGATGTTGATGGTAGTGTAGAAAAGAAAACGAATAGTTTTAAAGTAGCTGAAGAGTTTTATAATGTTGAGTGCGCTAAGAAACATAGCGATACGCACGGTAGGTTAATCATAGGCAAGACTAAGCTTATAAATGGAGTGGCTACAGTGAAAGCTGACTACCCATCAGAGTCAGACTCTAAAGATGCTATAAAAGAATTTTTGAGTATAAGAAATATTGAACATTCCGAAAGTGATACTAAAGACGCTTTATTAGAGAAAGTGAATGCAGAAAAAAATAATAGCTGAGCGCCAAGATAGAATTTCAATAGATACTCCCTATGGAACTATTGAATCTGATTCTGGCAATCATTTAGTTGATATATCGACAGTGGTCTTTATAATACTTGTTTGTGCATTGTTAAAGCTTAAGGGTGCATTGTTACTAAAAAAGATGTTTAATAAATAATGGACGTAGGTGTATTAAACGAACTTGGGTATGTTGAGGTATTAGAAATATCAATTTGGTTAGGTATAATGTATTACGGAAAATGTTGGGTAGATAATAGGTTTAAATAGAAATGAAAAAACTATTATTAATATTAGGATTATATGGCTGTAGCGATGACTATATGACAATAGAAAATCGTATAATAGACGCTGATAGTAAAGTTCCTATGTACTTTTACGCAGAAGCTGAACAGGCTGGTGTTGATACATGGAGGCCTGTATTTACATATCTTATATATTCATTAGAAGAAGGTGAATACGATGCATATTTCCATGCTTATATGGTAGATGACAATGACTCAGTCCTATGGTCTGGTATTAAGCATATTGAAGTTGAAGGAGGCAAAAGAATATGGGGACAATATACCACTGATGCTGAGTTATACCCGTATGCGATGTCCAATATACTTCCTATGGCTTATGTGAGTGTGGAGTATTAATTATATAAATGGTAAGAATTTATGACAGATGTATATTCAGATTACGGCTCCACAGGGGTCATGATTTTATTATTTTCTGGAATGCTGTACTGGTTTAGGGGATTTGTAGAAAGACTTGTAAATAATAAACTTGAAGACCTTGAGGAAGAGATACAGCAGAACAGGAAGATATTGGTAAAGTTAATAGACAGATGGAATGTAGCGGATGCTTCAAGAGATAAAAGATATGAGAGTCTCGTTGATAGCGCAGAGCGTAGGCATGAAAAATTAACACATGAGTTAAGAACTCAGAGTGAGGCTTTAAATTGGCTGAAGGGTAAGCTTGATAATAAGTGAAGAAGATGAAAAAGACTAGAATAGGAAATGGACGCGGTACTAAAAGAAAGTATAAAAGTTATCGCGGACAAGGCGGTAGAAAGAGATGAATAAAACACAGATAGATGACTGGCGAGTTAATATGCAGAGCAGGCTTGAAGAACTGACTGTTTTAAATGCTAAACAGAGTTCAGATATTAGTCATGTAAAAGAATCATTAGATGAGGTAAAGACTTTAATTAAAGAACAGAATGGTCGAGTAAGGGAATTAGAGGGCGGTATGTCAGGTATAAAAGCCATAGGCGGTATGCTGTCTGCTGTATTCTCGGGTTTATTCGGTTATCTGTTTACGAAAGGGTAAAACATGGACATTAAAAAAATGTTAGTTGACTTAGCTGAAGCTCAGGCTGATAAAGTAAAAGATGAAATGATGAGTCAGCTTGATTCCAGTGAGATGGAAGAAAAAATAGCTTCGGCAATAAACGCTAAAATAGATATACCGTTTGTATCAGAAGATAAGGAGCAAATATTTTTTGAAAAGGTTGTTGATATTGTTACTGATTTGTTGCACGGTGTTCTCAAGGGTAAATAGCTTGCTAAACGAACGACAAGTTAAAGGCCTTATTGATAGGGTCTTAAAGAAGATGGATTTGCATTCTCCTGAAGCGTCAGACCTTGTATACAAGACCGGAAAGGTAGAAAGCGGGTATAAGTACCTAAGACAGATAAAAGGGCCAGCAAGGGGCCTTTTTCAGTGCGAGCCGTGGGTAGCTGTAGATATATGCAAGAACTATTTGCATTATCGCAAAGACCTGATGCGTAAAGTGGCTGATGCTACTATGGTTAAGCTATCTTACTTTGTAGACTCTAAGGAAGATGACTGGAATTTTATACTGGAGACCAATGTTGCAGCTCAAATAGCTATGTGTCGCTTGCATTATAGACGCATACCTAAACCATTGCCATCAAGCGCTGAAGGTCAGGCTAAGTATTGGAAGAAATACTACAATAGTATGGCTGGAAGAGGAACAGTGGAAGACTTTTTAGTGAGGTCAGCGTAGTGCCAAAACAGACATATACATTAAATGATTTTTCTGGCGGTTTGAATACTGTGAAAGACCCAAGAGATATAGCTATTAATGAATTAGCGTTAGCTCAAAATATAATGGTAGATGAACAAGGTGCTATTCGTACTGTTGGAGGCTGGGTTGATTTTTCAGAAGTACAAGACCAAGCGGCTACTCTTTCTGGCGGCTATGGTATAGCTATATTAGAGTCAGATTATGAGACAGAGCCAATATCAATGACTGGCGCATCTGATGTAGATTTTGCGAGTGTTAAATTAAGTGGCTCTACTTCCCTGACGAGCGGTAACGGTAGATATATAACTAGGTCTGTATTTAATAGCGATATGGCAAAGGATGGTGATGAGTTAACTGTTACTACGGGTGCGGCTCACGGGCTTTCGGCTGGAGATTCTATTTTTATAGATGGTACATCAAGCGACCATCAAGAGGGTGTTTATACAGTTGATACTGTTCCTAGCACTACTACTTATACAGTTGAATCTTTAAATGCCAATATACCATCCAATAAAGGAGCCACTTTTCATAGACTAGGTTTAGCTGTAGCAGCATCTGGTGGTGGAACTGGATATGTGGAGGGTAGTGAAATACTTGTAACTGGTACAAGTAATAATGATGGATATTATACTGTTAAATCAACAAGACAAAATAAAAGTCAATTAATAGTTCAGAAAGATTTAACTGCTGAGGTTGGGACTTCAGCAGTTGTAACATCACTGCCCAAAGAAGATTATTTTTTAATATTATCTGATGCCGATAATGGCAAAATAGATACATATTCTAAAAATAGAGACACGTGGACAGCTGACCAAATTACTATTGATTCTACTTCTGGAAATCTAGTTGCTAGTACTAAACCAGTTTATTATAGCGTTGATAATGCTATTAGGGTTAGTGATGCAAATTTTGCTCTAGGTAATAATATTAAATGGTTTGGACATGTAAAAAGAACACATTTTGAAGGTTGTACAGCAGAAGATAAATATCTTGACTGGTTCGAAAAAGATAATAAACTATCTCCTCCAACAGATGGAGCAGTAGGGGATACATATCCTGCCAATAACGCTGGGTTTGATTTACTTATTTTAACTCCGGCAAATAGTGACAGTACATGGGTAGCAGCGACATATCAAGTAGCGTCATCGTTTATATATGATGGCAATCAAGAATCATCATTGTTTGAATATCCATCTTCAACGCATGATTTTGATGTAGCCGCTGGAGATAGTGTAACTGTTAGTGTACATGCTCATACTAATTCAACTGGGTACAATCCTCGTATAAGTGGAGGAAGAATATATGCTAGGGTAAATGGTTCTGATGAGTCTTGGTTTTTGCTGTGTGATATAGATATGAGAAGAGGGGCTAGGGCAACATTAGATGGAGATTATATTGCTTGGACAAATGGCAATACAGCGTCAACTGATATAGATACGGGAGTAGTAACTTCTTTATTTCAAAATTTAGATACATATGAATCATTGAATGGTTATAGTCACGATGTAGAATCTAATTCAATTGGCGATGAGGGTGAACAATGGAAGTCTGCTGTAGTGGCTAATAGAAGAACTTTTTTAGCTGGTGTACGAAGGATTGATGAAAGTACAGGTTTACATACTACATATGGTGATAGAATTTATTATTCTGAATCTGGCAGATATGATACATTTCCATCTCATAATTATATTGATGTTGTATTGGGAGATTCTGAGTCTTATGTTGATATAGAATCATTTGCTGATAGGCTATTAGCTTTTAAAGAAAACTCAGTTCAAATAGTTAATGTAGCATCTGCTACTGATACTGGCTGGTTTTTAGAAGAAAACTTAAAATATCATGGTATAAGACATCCGGCGGCATCAACTAAAACAGAATACGGTATTGTTTGGATAAATGATGGTGGTTGTTACTTATATGATGGACGGCGTGTAAGAAATCTTATAGATAATAAGATAGATGATGATGAGTGGTCTGCATTTATTGGCATTACAGCAACACATGTATCAATAATAGGTTATGAGCGACATAAAAAACAGCTTATTATTATGAAGGACTGTACTGGGGCTACGGCTTCTAGCGGCGATGCTTATTTATATGATTTTAAAACAAAGTCATGGGTTAAATTATTAGATGCGTTTACCGATAGCGTTGTATACTCAAATTTTATACACAACTGGGATGGTGATTTAGTTATAGCTAAGGAGAATAGCAGTAATGTAGAATTTTATAAATGGGACAGCGATTCTACTACTGGCGTTGGTGCAATAAATTTTATTACAAAGGATATAGACTTTGGAGACCCCAGTAAAACAAAAAAAATATATAAGGTATATGTGACGTATAAAGCAAATAAAGCATTGCAGGATACAGGCACAGATGATATACCGTTATTGTACGCTAAGGATGGTTCGACCACTTTTACAAATTTCGATACATGTATTGTGGGAGGTACTTCAAGCACTACGCAGTTAAAGGCTTCCGCAACTAATTGGAGCGTAGCAAAATTTGAACTGGATTCAATTCAATCTGTACAAAGTTTGAAGCTAAAACTTGATGTAGCTACAGGAACAAGTTTGATAAATATCAATGATATATCTATTGAGTATAGACCAATAAGTAAAAGAGTTGCTTAATGCCTAGAGAAGACAGAAGAATATCAAATATTAAGCAGGATTCTATAAATGAAATAAATTATTATCCTTCAAGGCAGAGTGTTTCTGAAGGCGATATAATTATTTCACATCCAAAAGGAAAGCCACTAAGATTATATAAAAAATTAAATGGTATATTGTGGTGGAGTGATTTTACTAGAGATGGTAAGCAGTATTTTGATAATGATTTAATATATAAAGGATATTTAAAAAATAGTAATTATCCAGCATTTAAAGCTTATGTTAGTACTTCTGCTGATGACCAAGCTATTGCTGACCAAACAAGAGTTAGAATTAATTTTGATGCTGAGTCTTATGATGTTGGTGGGAATTACGATACTAGTAATTATAAGTTTACAGCTCCAATAGCTGGAGTATATCATTTTGATGCAAAATTGTTATGGGATACTAACTATACTTTAGATACTGGAGATTGGGAGGCGGAAGAAAGACATGATATATATTTAATAAAAAACGATGGAAATGCTAACCCGGCATCTGGTAATATAGAAGTAGCTAAATTAGATTTGGTTAGCGGCGCAATCACAGATAATTTTGTGATGAGCAGTGTATCTTCTGATTTGAAATTAAATGCTGGTGATTATATTGAGGTTGCTGTGTGGCAAAATAGTGGAGTCACTCAACATACTTATTCAAATAATGAACACGAATGGTCAGCATGGACTGGACATTTAATAACAGCTATATAAATAGGATAAGATTATGGCATACAAAAACAATTTACTAGAATATTATGGCGGTGGCTCAGTGCCTTACCGCCTAGGCTATCAAGAAGGTGGTTATATGCCATCATGGAAAGATTATAAAGCTGGTGTAGGCTCGGCCAGACTAATGGAGAGCGCTGGTAAAGACCCATTGGCAGATATAAAACTTGGTCTTGGAGCTGCTGGTAATATACCCGGTATGGCTGGTATAGCATCTGATGTAGCTAGCGCTGGTTTATCAATAGGTCAGGGCAAATTTAAAGAGGGCTTAGGTTCATTAGCTAGCGCAGTTGACCCAACTGGTATTTTAGGAGGAGCACAAACTGGTATGAGTTTATGGGATAGATTCAGTGGTAGACAATATGGAGGGGAAGTTGAATATATGCAAGGCGGCGGTTTAGCTGGTATAGCTAGAGCCAGACAAATGCGTAAATCATATGAAGATGTAGAGAGAAGAGCTAGGCAAATTAAAAAGAAACAGGGTAAATCAAGTCTCTTCGGAATGATTGGTGAGCTTGGTGGAAAGTTTATTGGTTCTGCGTTTGGGCCTGCCGGCTCAGCTATAGGTGCTGGATTAGGTAGGGGGCTTGGCTCTATGCTTGGATATGGCAAAGCTGTTGGTACTGGGCTAGATAAGACAAAATGGTTAGCAGGCTCAAGAAAGCAACTCGGTAAAGCTGAAGAAGGAATAGGAAAAAGTTTTTTAGAACAAGGTTTGGCAGCAGGAGTTAAAACAGGCGTTATGGGGGCTATAGATAGCGGAGCTTTTAAAGATTTAGGCGATAAATTTAAAACAAAATTAGGTACTCTTAGACATGGCGAGTCTCCTGTATCTGGAGTTGGGGAATCGTTAAAGACTTCAGAGTATGGAAAAGTATTATCACAAGACCCTGAAACTCTTACACTTGATAAATTTAAGGCTATGCAGCCGAAAGAAAACCCGTTTGAATATGATAGAGTTAAGGCTATGCAACCGAAAGACCCATTTGAATATGCAGGCAAAACTTCGCTTGTTCCTAATGTTGAGGCTATTTCAGCTTCAGCTCCAACACAATTAGATATGCCGCTAAGAGGAGCTGGATTTGATTTTGAAGATATATCAGCTGGCCTTACGCAACCCGTAACACCATGGTCAACATCAGAATTTGGATTGCCTAGTGTACAGCAGGCATCGTTTGATGAATATGGAGGTAAATTCACAGATAGATATGGCAGTCAAGAAGGCGGAATGGCGAGAGATGATATGGCTCTATTAGATATGTTATACAGGAGTTAATTATGGCAGACACAATACCAGCAATGCTTGAACCCGGCGAGTACGTTTTAAACCGTAACGCGGCTAGGGCCATAGGTAAAGATAGATTAGATGAAATAAATTATGAAGAAGCTCCTAGGGAAGGATATCAGTATGGAGGTTCAATACTAGGTTCACTATTAAGTCGCACTCAGGAAAAAGATGAAGGGCCAGTATATCCTAAGCCTGATTATGGGGAAATGATGTTGCCACATGAAGAAGCATTAAATATGATTACGCAGGGTGGAGCAGCTCCAGTAGTAGCAGGGATGGCAAGACAAATAAGTAAGGGCGGTATAAGACATCTGAGGGACATTAATACCGATGATATTAAAAAAGCTTTAGCTTTATTAGAAAAAACTGGTAAGGGCGGTAAAAAAATAGCTAAAGATGTACAAATTGATATGTTATTAAAAAAAATGTTTAAAGAAGCTCCAGAATATACGCCTACCAAACCTCGTGTTAAGAAACAAAGAGGCGGCAGTGTAGATGATTTCTCACTAATGGATTATATGATGCCAGCTATGGATAAGCGTCTTGGCCCTCCTCTTAAGAAATTTCAAAGCGGAGGTAGCGTACCTCTGCCCGGAGACCCCGGTTATTATGAATATATGCAACAACAGGGTCAATATGGAGCCCCATCTGGATACACTCCACCAGCTCCCGGTACTGGGACTGGGTTCGGTGGAGGAACTAGTTGGACAGTTGCTACAGCTCCTAGAGGAGGAGCTCAAAGTCAGCTGGCTCAGCAGAGCGGTTCTACTTCAACTGCTATAGGAAGTATATTTCAAGAAGCTGGTTATCGAACTCCGGGAGCAGATTATTTAGAAACAATTGCTGCGTATGACCCTACACAACAGCGCCGCATGCAGCAAGACTTAAGTATGAAAATGCCGGGGCCAGTAGTCGGAGGTGGAGGCTTTGCAAAAGAAGGAGCTTCTGGAGTTAGAGCTCAAAAGCAAAGAGAAATGGTAACAGAGCAGTACCAGCGCGGCTCTGAAGATTTAAGAAAACAGTACAGAGAAGATATAATGGCTCAGATAGCTGAAGATATGATTTCTGGTACTTATGAATTTGATGAATTAGGGGGATAATATGCCTAAGAATTTAATACAGAGAATGCAAGGAGGCGGGCCTGCAATACGATTAGAACAGTATGTGCCCGGTCAGCATTTTGAAAAAGCATTGGGCGATGTAGTGGAGTATCATAAATTTAATAAGGAGCTTGAGGAAGAAAAGCGCCAGTTCGATAAACAAGCTGGACTTGAGAAGGATAGACTTTCTATAATGTCAGATACGGCTGATAGTACTGCTAGATATCAACAGGGACAGTTGCGATTAAAAGACGAAGAGCTGAAGAGAGCTGACTTTAGAGAGTTTGGTAAAAATTTAAATCCAACCGCTGGTCTTGCTTATGCTAGGGCGAATGATATGCCTGCTGATATAATTGATTACTATAATAATCTTAAAGTTAACTGGAATAAATTTAATGAAGATTATAAAAGTATGAGACAGCGCTCAGGAGTTGACGCAGCTACGGCAGAAGAATGGAAAACATTTAAAGCTGATAATAGAAATAATTTATCTATGTTTAAAGATTTTGCACCTAACTTAGGAGCTGAAATTGAGAATTATCATCAAGGTTCAATGAATAAAACTTTGCTGTCAACTATGGCAGGCAGTGAAGGTTTTAAACAAAATATGGCTAGATTAGGAATAAATACTGGTACTTGGGCAACTATGGAGCCTGAAGATGCTACATATTATTTAAAAAATCTCCCTACTTGGATTGGAGCTGGTTTAGAAAGTCAAAAACTTTCTAATGAAGATAAAAAAAGGACTGCTAGTATGATTTCAAAAGCTATGGAATACCTTTCTGCTCAGTACCAATCTTCAGCTGAGTTTAATCCTGATGATGCTAGAGATATACAAGATAATTTTATAGAGTTAATGCAGACACAGTTTAAAGATGTTGAGGGTTTAGATTTAAGTAAAAAAGATAGAGAGCTTCCTTTACAATTATCTCAACCAGAAATAGATGCTGCATTAGATGAACAAAGTAGAACTGGAACAATTCTAACTGGAACTGGCGACGCTCAGATAGAAGAGCCAGTAGTATTTGAATCCGGTAGTAAATATAGAATAGAATTAACTAATGCTGCAGGTGAAAAATCAACCAGAATTGTTGAAGGTGGTCAAGCGGCATCAATTCAAAAACAAAAAGGTTGGAAAATATCTAAATCAGATAAAATTATAAAACCTTTTAAGATGGGGCGCCCTCAATTAGATTCAGGAGCTGTTATTAGGGATGATAAAACTGGTAAAACATTGACTTTTGTTGGTTTTGATTTCCCTCCGGAAAAACAAACTGTGACTGTTGGTGGTAAAAAAATAAAGCGTACACGAGGAATCCCAAGCGCTTTAGGCGGAGTAAGGGCTGGTATTTCAATGCTTACTGGTGGGCAAAAAGTGCTTTACTTTAAAGATGAGGCTGGTAAATCAGTAATATATACTCCAGCAGAAGCAACGAGAGCAACTTTTATTGAGCCACCAGCAGGCCGACAAGCACCAGAGGAAGCTCCTATAATAGCTGAAGAACCTGAAAAAGAAACTGGACTAGGTAATAATCTTTTAAGAGGTGTTCAAGCAGGGGAGATTCATGATTCAGATTCTTTAAATCAAGCTATTCAAAGTACAGCTAAAGATTCTATAGACCTTTTCCTACAAGAAGATATACAGCTACAAGAATTAGAAGACGATGAATAATAATGCCTCAGTACAGTCAAAGCGAAATACTATCTGCATTAAGATATAAGTATCCTAATCTATCAGGATATTCTGACGAACAGCTACTTAGTTCTTATAACAGACAAAACAACTTAACATCTACCGGTCTACCAAGCGCTTCTAAGATAGAAGCTGAAGAAATTCCATCTTATACGCCTCAGCATACTGGGGCTGGAGAGCGTTTTGGCAAGCGCTTTGCTGAAGCAGCTATTCCATTCGCAATGTATGAACCTGAAATGGAAGAAGCTGAAGGGTTCACAGAGCATTTAGCTGGAGCTTTAGGAGGAGGCCTTGGTTTCTTTGTTGGAGCATTCCCAATAGCAGTCCTCACAGGAGGGTTATCCATACCATTAAAAGCAGCTAGTCAAATTTCATTAGTGTCGAGGATAGCGTCTAAGGCAAGAGCTGCTGATAAAGCTGGTAATATTGCACGCTCTGCTGTTGGTAGGCGTTCATTTGAAGAAACATCTGAGCTGATGGCTAGGTGGATGGGTAAAGGCAAGATTCAACCTCAAGCTGTATCTATATTGGCGTCTCCAAAAAGAGGCGTACTTGGTAAGAGCGAAGCATATAGGCGCGGTATAGAAGGTATAGCTAAGAAAGGAACAGCGGGAGTAAAGCTTGCCAAGGCGATGGACATGGGGGTTCAGAACTTTGCTACCTTTTCTATATATGGCCAAACACATATGAAACCTAACAGCGCTTTAGAGGAAAGATGGAATCAGCTAAAGACTGATGCTGTTACAGCAGGATTATTTACGGCTCTTGGCGCTGGAGGTACTAGAGTTGCAATGAGTCATTTTACAGGAAAAGCAAGGGGAGCTGCTCTTACTGGAGAGATGTTTGCTATGGGAATTGCAGGCGCTTATATGACTGATATGGGACAAACTGATATGCCATACGAAGAACGCTTGGCTCACGGTATAACGCTTATGTTGTTGCACGGTTTTGGTCTTGGAATGGACAAGGCAGAGCGAAGAGAGGGTATAGTCGAATGGTTAGGTACGCAAGGGTACGATAGAACCCAAGCTACGCGTATAGCTTATAGCGATGTTACTAGCAAACTGGAAAAGAATGCACATCAATATGCAAAGAAAGACGAAAACATATTTATAGATAAAGACTATCAAAAAATTACTGAAGAGGTAAAGGTTGGCAGGCCGTCTGAAGCTAAAAAATTAATTGGCGATATGTTTATATACAGAACTATGGAAGTTGACAAGCCTGCAAAAGGAAAACCATATGTACAGTACGAGTATTTTAAAGGTGACAGAGGAAAAGGAAAGGAAGACCCTATCACAAGAAGGGGCGAGATAAAAGAAGAGCGTATATATGGTGATACCATAGAAGAAGCTCAAACAGCTTTTACTGATAGATTTGCTCGGTACAGGGATGTTTATAAAGAAGAGTTTCCAGAAGAAAGACTGGCAAAGCCTGAAGGTATAACCGCTCAAGATAAATTAACTGAAAAGCAGATACGCTCAGAAAATCAGAAACTCCGCAGGGCTAATCCTGAACCCGGTAGACCTAAAGTAGTGAGACATTATGATATAGTAGATACACCAAAGGCTCCTGAAACTGCTTACAACCCAGCGGCAAGATTAATTGATAGGATATCTGATTCATTAAAAACTATAGATGACGCAGTAACGAAGGAGTTGTCTAGGCCTCCTGATAAAACTACAATACATCCAATTAAGGAGGGAACTAAACATAAAGATAGGGTACCTCCATTTATACCAAGCGGTATGAGAGATTATAAATCTGTATTAACAGAAACAATAAAGGATATTATAAATGAAAAAGGCGGAAAGAAGGCTTGGGATAATTTAAGAAAAGAGGAAATGGATTTAATCAATGAATTTATAGAAGGTAAAGTTAAAGCGCTTCCAGCAGTAGGTAAAGAATATCCATATTCTATTACTGATTTTTTACAATCTAGGGAAGCTCAATTTGGTAAAGTTTCTAAAAAGGTATCAATTGCACCAAAAGTAGATACAGTGATAAGTAATGAACGAGTATTATCAGAAAATATTAAGAACCTAGAGAAAACAATAGAAAATAAACAGTATGTTATAAATAATAGTGAAAAGCTTTATTTTAATAATCCATTTTTAAGAAGCGAGACCACTCCTTGGCATACTTTTACGAAATCAACTTTAAGGGAAGAATCTATAAAACAGGCTCAACATCACTTACCCCCAGCAGATAAATTAGAATATTCTAGACTTGCTGATACAGTGAAGAATGCAGACGCTCCAAAGCTTGATAAACTAAAAAAAGAGCTTGGAGCTATGAGCGAATGGGAAAAGGGACAGCCCGGAAAAATTACTAGAGCTGAGTTGAAAGTTGGCGATTGGGGCAGAATACCTTTGTATGAGGGTAGCGGTACTTATTCCAGTAGACAGGCATCTTTAGGAGAATACATTGGAAAATATGGAGACTTAGAAGCAAAGATTAAAGAAAGGGTAGACACTGGAGGCCTTGAAAAGACATCAGTTTTTGATGACGCTTTAGTATTTAAAACTTTTACACCTAGAGGCCCTGAAAAATTACATCTTATAGCTGTAAGGGATAGGGATGTTAGGCCTGTAATGAGGCCTGAACTTGACCCTGTTTCGGTAGAAAGAATGTCTAGGTTAGAATTACAAGACGCTGAAAAAGCTATCATGCCTACAGAGCTTCCCGGAGTTTCTCAAAAATATAAAGAGGATGCTAATTATAGATATTCACTACCAAAAGATTTAAAGCTATCTGATATAGCTGAACTAAAAAAAGGTAAGATGATACATCCAGATATCATAAACATAGTGGATAAATTAAAAAAAGAAGGAAGAAGTATAAATAGCTTTATAAAAGAATTAGAAAAATCTGGAGAATACGGAGTTCAGCTTGGCCGTGATGTGTATTATCTTATTAGAGACGTTGAACATAAGCCAAAATTTGAGGGTATTGAGATAGTTCCTGTTGAAGTTGAGCGCTGGGTAGAAAAGCCAGATATAAAAATGCCAGTATATGAAAAACAAACCAGATATGAAGTACGTTTTCCAGCTGAGCGTCTACCTGTAGAATATAATAAAGGTAATTATGCTGAATTGTGGAGAAAAGAAGGCGTGACTCCAATGGAACCTTCTGCGCATGTACCAGCTAAATTAACTCCTAATCAGCGCTCAAATCTTTGGGGTAGTATTGGAGTATATGAAAAGGGTACAACTGGAAAATATCGTCAGTCTGAGACTGTTAATATTAGAAAATATAGTAGAGCAGAGCTTAGAGAAAAAGCTGACCTTGAAAGTAGAATGGAGGAGACTCCGAGGGGAGCTGTTCCATGGTATATGATAGACAAGGCAAAAGAATTAGCTCCGGACGTACAGGAAATGATGTACACAAGTAGCAAGATAAAATTCAATACTAGAGAAGGAGCTGAAGCGTATGTGTCAGCTATAAAGAATAAAAAATATAAAAAACACATAGAGTTCTACAAAAAAGAAAGTATGACACCCAAGAAAGAGAAGGCATTAGTTGAAAACCTAGAAAATAAACAGCTTACCCATGCAGAGATGACTAAAGAAGGCGGTTACATTGAACAATTAACTAAAAAACAATTAGCCTTTGAAGAAAATAAAATAAGAGAGCCAGCTTCAATGTTTATGCTTAATTCTGAAGCTCCATACAATACTGAAGTTCTTTCTAAAATTGCTGAGAACTTTAATGTATCAATAGGCAGTGCAAAGCAATTAAAGCTTATGTATAATAGAAAAGGTACTGATAATATACGTTTTAATCATGGAGATTTGCTTGACGCTAATTTTAGTCGCGGTTTCGATACGGCCAGTGAGGCTCATCGTTGGGCTCAAAAGTACTGGGTTGGTGAGGGTAGTTCAGGAGCTATTGAAAAAGCCATAAAGTATAGAGAAGGCGTTATACAGTCACAGTTTAAAGGAACTCCAGAGTGGAAGAGATACAGTAAAGTAAAGAAAGAAGCTAAAATAACAATGGGCAGGTATGGAGCTCCATATAAAAGCGAGAGAATGAAGAACATAATAAATACATTCTTTCCAGAGGCTAAGAGTAACTTTGACAATTTAAATACAATGGAGTTAAGCAGGCTGAACGAAATGTTTAGAAGAGATAGTGACGCAAATTTTCCTCCTGCTAAAATAGATATGGGTGTTCCCCCTGATAATATTACAGCTTCCACAGCTAATCCTACATGGGCAAGATTTGTAGAATGGGCCAGCGCTGTACTGCCTACAAGCGTAATTCAGGATGCTACTGGCAGGGGAGGCAGGTACATTACAGACAGGAACATAACTTTCGGCAGGGTGCAGAGGATAGGACATACTCAGGGTCAGATATTTGGAATAGCTTTACATAAAAAACTAAAGCCAGAACACCTTGAGGCGTTACACGTAGAAAGAGAATCAAAATTTGAAGGAGCTCGTGCTGGAAAACATAAGGAAACAATAGAATATCTAAAGAAAAAGGAAGTAAAGAATGTAAAAGTTCCTATAATAAATGAGCTTGGCGAGGTTACTCATTTTGAAAAAGGAAAGACCATGACAGCTTATAACTATGGCAATATGATACTTGATAGATTATTTGATGACTTCGCCTACAGGCAGGCTCTCAGCTACAGTAAGGTAAGAAATCCGATAAGCGGTAAGTATGAACCATTTATAGATATACGCGCTAGGGATGATATAAAGATACCTGTTGAAAGTATTGTTAAGGCAGATTTGCTTGCAGTCATGCGTGGAGAAAAAGAAAAAGGTGATAAAATAAGAGTTTGGAATAAAGATGGAACTTCTCATTCTGATGTAAAAATTGAATCAATACCGTACAACCACTATGAGCCAAACTATTTTCCTAGGTCTATCACTCAGGATTTCTGGGACTTTGCGCAGACAGAGGAAGGTAATAGATATACATTAGATAAAATTATAGAGAGTAACCCTGAAATACTAGCCATACCGGACTACACTCCCAACCAGAGATTTAGAAGAGCTGCCGCTGAAGAAATACTTATTAACTTACAGGGACTTACAAGAGATAATAAAGTTGCCGGTAAGATACCACAAGGTCAGGCGTTCTCAAGAGTTGCTGACTTAGAACCTTGGATATACTACGATAAATCAGGAAGATTTGTAGAGCCTGCTGCAGTTTTTAAAGAAGATGGTACACCATTTAAAGTTAATGATACAATAAAAACCAATGAAGGAACTAGTGTTAAGGTTGGAAAAGCTATACAGGTATATAGTACAGAATCAGCTGATATCATTAATAATTATGTTAGGAGAACGTCTAGGGCTGTAGCTTCATATGAAGCTTTTGGTGGCCCTGATGGATTAGTAAAACCAATTCCAGAACTTGGTATAAATATACCGGCAGCTCTAAGAGAAATGCAATCTAATATCGTTAAGTCTGGAATGAAGCCTGAAAGCGCTGAATGGTTTAAGAACTTATCTATGCGCGTTATGAAAGACCAGATATATGGACGCGACTATGACTATCCTTACCTTGGTAAAAAACTAGGCCCAGCATGGTGGGATGCCATAGGCATGGCTACAAGAGCAAGTGCTACTGTTGGTTTGTCGTTTCCTTTAAGCGGATTAAAGAACTTTGCTTTAGGACAAACGCAGTTAGGAGTTCTTTCTGGCAGGGAATATTTAAAGGCATGGTACTATTTAATGACAAGTCCAGAACTTAGGAAGCGTGGTTTGGAGCTTACTGAAGCCGCTGGCGTTAGAGGCGGTAGTACATATGACTTGTTTATAAAGCGAGTAAAACCATTGGAAGGCATGATAACAAAACCAAAAGGATTAAAAGACGCTGGTAAGATGGGCCTTCAAGGAGTTAGGGAAGGTCTTATTAAATCTGGAATGATGAGGCCCACTGAATATTTTAACAGATTCATGTCTATTATGATGGTTCCGGGAGTAATGAAAGTTCACTTAGACAATCTAGTAGGAAATAAGTATTTTTCCAACAGAGGAATATCAAAGTCATCATCCATTAGAGTTCTAAAGGATATTTTACGCTTTAGCGACAAAGAGATTGATGGTATGATGAAGATAAGGAAAGCTGGTGGAGACGGGTGGACTTCTAAACAGGCAGTGTGGGCCGCTGATAGAATACATTCAAGTACACAGGGTATAGGCGAACATCCTTACATACCGTATATCATGGGCAGGGACGGGTTTAAACCGTTGACGCTGTTCTACAGAATAGCCTACAGAATGACAGACCACATAGCCAACGCTGTAATTAAACCAGCGATATATGATGGTAATATATGGCCTATGATGAAATATGTTGGTCTTTCTATGGCGGCCGGGGAGCTCATGTACTCTACATATTGGTATGCTTTTGGAGAAGAGAGAAAGAATAGGTTTAAAGATGCTCCGCCTAGATACTGGTCTAGCTTTATACGAGCTGAAGGATTAGGTATACTCAGCAACGCTTTCGATGAATACGGTGATTCAGTATCCGATTCCTATACTCCTGTTGTGTTTAGAAATTACCTTGACCTTACAGATGAAGCGATGAATATAATGCATGGTAAAAAAGATGTTCCCGAAGGGCTTAACTCACTTGCCAAGAAAACAATAGCGGCATACTCTGGAGCCCAAAGAGTATACAATAACTTAACCAAAGCTACGAAGAAACGTGCTCAGGATTCTAGAAGAAGACAGTCACAATTTTTGAACGCTTACTTCCCTGACTACAGACCTGTAGTAGACGCAAACGATGCTTTGACTAGGAACAGTCCATACTATGAGGACATTAGAAATGTGTTTTGGCTTGATACTCCAAAAGAAAAAGCACACGCATATTATACAGCGTTAAATTATTTGACTCATGTAATACAGAGACAGGACATGGCTCTAGCTAAGAATGAAGCAGGAGCTAGAAGCGAAGCTAAAAAGCGTATAAGAAATATTCTTTCAAGGATAAGGCCGATACCTGCTTCTTGGAGAAAGCGTGGCAAGGGAGAGAGAACAACGAAATACAGACTGTATAAATCTAAACTTACGCCAGAACAAATACGTGAAGAAATGGAACTAGACAAACTATACAAAGAAAAGAAGCTTGAGTTCTGGAGAGCGGTGGCTCAGTATAGATAATATATTATGTATATAAGGCGTTTAAAGGGGTCTATACGCCACTTTTTAGTACACTAACGACACAACCTACCTAAGTACCAAAACTACGTATTTTATACAACCGCCTTAACTCTTTAATTAATTTGTTGAACTTAGCCAAACTACATGAGTTTAGACTCTCTTCGCCAACAACTAAAGCTTTAGCTTTTAACGTAATTTCAACACCTAGGTAGGACTGCGCTGTAGCGTAGGTGCTAAGAAGTTTGTCCCTATTAGAAGGGGACTTCTCCGCTACCTTTTTCTTCACTCTTTTCGCGAGGTTCGGATACAGATACAGATAGGTAATCGTTACCATTCTTGGATGTATTTTTCCAAGCGGCTAAGGCCCATTCTTTACCTTCTATCGTAGTAGTGCCGGTAAAGTCAGGACGCTTATCGTCTTCCTCTTTATACTTATTCGGAAACAAGACACCGCGCATGTCGTTTTCGTATTCGCTCATATGAACATCTCCATTTGTGAGGTTCTTTCGTTTATTAACTTGTGGTACTCTTCGTTGAGTTCCACACCTGTGTAAAGTCTTCCTAATTTCTTTGATACTTCAGCGACAGTGCCTGACCCCATGAATGGGTCGAGTACAATGCCTCCTTCCCTAGAGCATCCTTCTATAAATGGTGATATAAGTTTTGGCGGAAATGTAGCAAAGTGAGCTCCCTTATATGAGTTGGTTGGAAGTGTTATCACTGTACGCAGGTTGCGTCGCTCTCCAGTGTGGAAACCTCCAGAGCCAGATGCGGCGGCTCCATCCAAGCCATGTCGTGATGGCTCACCATGTAGTTTACGTTGCAACCAAGAGTAGCCACTGTTAGGATTTTTAGCGGGTTCAGACAGAACTTCTTGGTTATAGTAGTAGTCGGTTGATATTTTAGATAAGAAAAATATATGCTCATGTGATTTAGTTGGTCTTTTCTTCACGCTCTCAGGCATTGGGTTGGTCTTACTCCAAATAAGCTCAGCCCGAATAATCCATCCGATACTATCTTGTAATGCAATAGCTGTGCGATGAGGTATAAGCATTAAACTTTGTGGAGGCACTCCAGCTACTTTAGCTGGCCTTAAATCTTTATGAGAGCCAGTTTTTAACTGTCTATCTGTGCTATGTATTTTACTTACACCGCCAGACCTACCTGTAGACCCTGAGTACGAGTCTCCAAGATTAAGAAACATCGTACCATCATCCTTAAGTATGCGATGCACCTCATCAAACACGCTAACAAGCTCACCAATGTACTCATCCCTCTCCAGCTCAAGGCCAATCTGATTGTCGACTCCATAGTCTCGCAGTCCCCAGTAGGGTGGCGATGTAATACATAAGTCAACGCATTTGTCAGGGTAGTCCTTTAGGACATCCCGACTGTCGCCAACAAATACAGTGTTAACTATTTCCTTAACTTTTTTCTTCAACGCTTTTTGGCATAGGTGGTGCAGGTACTGGGAAATCAATAACTCCAGAAAGCGATTTTTTTTCTGGACTACTTTTTTGAGTTTCCTCTGGCTCTGGTTTTACTTCTGGTTCTTTTTTCTCATTAAGGTGGTACTTATTCAGTACGCCGCCTGTTACATCACGAGCATCCATGCATTCCACTAGGAAGTTCTTTAGATAGGAACCGCCTTGATATGGAAAGGGATATATTTTATCCTCATTCTTGCATAGTTGTACGCATATTTCAGCTAGTTCGCGATATGTAAGCTGATGACCGTTAATTTTTACTATTAGGTCACCCTTCGCTTTCTTACCTTTTTCGAATGTAATCATGTTATCTTTCTCTTTCTATCATTTTTATAACATCAAACGCTTCAGTTATCCTGTCATTGATTAATTTATACTCATCTCTACGCTTTGCATCACAGTTAAAAATCATCTGCTCCAAGTCATCAACTTTGTCTATCAGTTTCAATATGTCATCTTTAATGCGCTTGTCCATTATTTCTTACCAACAGGTATGTCTTCAAAGCGGACATAACCTTCTTTTCTATATCCACGAAGTTTTATTAATCTTTTACTGGCAGCTCCGTCATGAGAAATTCTACCTTTATCCATCAAGCGCTGATACAGCAATATAGTTTCAAGTATGGTGATGCTTTCACACCATCGTTTCATTTTTATTATGTCCATGTTATTCCTCATAATTGATATGGGGCCGCCAATTCCCGGGAGCGGAGAAAAAGGAGTAAACTCCGCGACAGCCCCATATTGCCAACCAATACGAGTTTATATTCACTTACAAACCCGTTTGCTCCCGTAAGTCTTACTCTCTCCATATTCCTTTTTTAATTCCTACTACACATAGCACAAACGCTATAGTAATTAGTATCCATCCTAAATCTACTGGATAAAACAAATCTTAATTCTCAAATTTATCACTTAACAGCGAAATCAGCAATAAGTAGTGTTCTAGCGGTACTGCTATGCAAGGATTCATCCTGTCGCCCCTAAACACTACACCTGTCTCCTGTTTCTCAGGCAATACCCACCTAGGTACTACTTTTCTACGCTTACAGCCGTAATATTTGCCATTTATCTCTACATCACCCTTTTCGTGCTGGGCGCCGCCCCTGTCCCTGTTGTGAGCTTCCAGATTGTAGTTTTTTGCCATCCTTACTGTCTGACGCTGGAGTTCCGCTCCCCTCTGTCTGTTGCGTTTTCCCCTCCTTTGATGCTCTTTCGATTTCTTCATCTACTTTTTCACTTATCCTTTCTGTAAATGGCTCTAGGTCATTTTTATAATCTAAATACTGCTCAAACATATTCATAGTAGCGCTTAGATTTGGATTTATTACCTTTTGCAGGTAAGTTTCAATTCTGCTGACGCGTTCAGCTATCTG